>Ga0065711_1027405_pt1 | contig 49888 bp, 26 predicted proteins | sample Hoacrofraction12_FD_59098 | JGI IMG/M metagenome (GOLD analysis project Ga0065711, IMG submission 59098) | Hoatzin crop microbial communities from Cojedes, Venezuela - Epithelial fraction 12 v2 (version 2) | ecosystem: Host-associated > Birds > Digestive system > Esophagus > Crop | place... | reverse complement strand
TTTAAAAAAAAAACCAAAACCCCAACACCCCCCCCCCCCAAAAAAAAAAAACAAAGCACCAGACTATAAAACTAGAGAATGTGTTCGTTGTAAAGCAAGACTGGGGAACCCAAACTGGTGAAGTTAGGCACATGTTCTTCCTCTAATACCAAGTAATAGAAGCCTGAGCCAGTTGCAGCCTTCCTGTATGCTTCTGCCACAATTAAGGAAAACTGGGAAAAAAAAATTAAAGGAGAAAATGTTTCTCAACATGTTCTCATTGCCCTTACTCTCTACTTCTCAATCCATGTATAAATGTGTATTTTCTAGGTTTTTAACAGATGGAAGGGACTTTTAAGAAGTACTATGGCAGGATCTGTTACACCTTCTTTATTCCTAACAGCCATTTCTTTCACCTGTTCTTAAAGATTTTGTGTTAGACTTGATGTCCGTATCCCTCCTGTTGGTAAGGAAAGTGAAGGACTGAAATAGAGGCTTGTTTTCTGGAGAGGAAATTGAATCCTTATTATTGCAGTTGAAGTTTTTCTTATCCTATAGACCACAGATACAGACATGTTGATCACTTCTGTTTTACAAAATACTTTTGCGTACTGATAGACCACTGTCATAATTCTCATTATTCTCTTCTTTGAGCCAAATAATTCCAAATATTTGTGTCCGTCTTTATAGGTAATAAACCTTGGCTGTTTCATTGCCCTTGTTTTGTTCTATCCGGTTTGTCCGTGTTTCTTGGAAATCAAAGCCAAGAGCTGGAGAGCATGTTGCAGCCAAAGCTTGATCAGTTCTGTCTATAGGGAAAGATTGCCTGATGAATCTTGACTCTTTCGTTTTCAGCTGTCTGAGGGGGGTATTTGGCTTTTACTCAACAGTGTAACATTGTTGACTCATGTTCATCATTGATGCATAACAAGCATCACATCTTTTTTCTGTAAAACTGCTAACTACTTGATCCACGTCCTACATTTGCATAGCTAATTATTCATGCTTAGGTGTAGAACCTTGCTTTTGTCCCCACTGAATAAACATCCTATGCTTTTCATCTGCTTTCCCATTTGTCAAGTTCATTTGAATTCCTAGCTTGTCGTCCAGCTTATTTGTAGTCCCTACAAGCTTTGTTATCTGCAGATTTAAAAACTCATCGAGATTTCACAATTCTGTACGGAAGACAAAGGTCTTAATACTTGGTACTCATCCAAATCTTGAAATGCAGCGTAATTGGGAAAGGCACTCAATCCTGAAACAATGGACTTACTCGTTGCAAGATCTTGAGCTGTCTTTTCCCAAGTGATGTGAGCATTTGGGGACTATGCTAGTTTAAGAAGATGAAAGAAGAATGCCCACTGTGTTACGCAATTTGCATTAAAACGTACCTACGTGAAATAATTGGTAACTTGGGACCAGTTTCTTGAAAGAGCAAGAAAAACAATGACAGATTTTACTAAAATAAGAGATCACATTTTAGGCAGACAGGTGAAAGATCTCTGTTAATTAATTTAAAAAATTATATGCATCAGATCATTTGAATTTGAATGCAATTTTGAGATGTTCTGTAATTCAAAAGTTTCAGGTTGGCTTACTGTCTCTCCACAAGGCACTTATGTTGCTAATGGCAAAGACAACCTCTTGAGGATACCTCTTAAAAGGTTATTGCCATCAAAGATTTGTTGCCATTCCCTATCAGAAATTATCTCTCTGTGCCCCAGGAATGTTACTAGAGTATCTCTGCTCTCTTAGTGCTGAGTCAGCTGAGCTAACTTATTCAGAGACCTTTTTTTTGAATTATACAAGGTATAGTGCCAGGATGGCTGCTGTTTTCAGCTAGCCTTAAATGAAAGGATGTCTTTGATGTTTCTTTGCTTGTGGTCTGTTTTTAAAGACCCTGGCAGGTTGTGGAGGGTTTTTTTTGTATTCTTAAAGAATAAGCTCAGTCCCAATTTGAGCTGAATATTAGAAATATTTTCAGAGTTCAGCTTTATCTCTGTATCCTGTTGCTCAGTGCTTCTGTAATGTTCCGAGTGGATTTCCGGGAGCCCAGACCAATATACAACTGGAAGCCTCTGAAGGGAGTCCTGTCCCTGCAACTGGGACCCCTACAGCCTATTGCTACAAGGCTTTAGTTTTCTATGGGTTGAATTTTAACTGTCAGCAGAGGTATATGTGCAACAAATCAGGAGAAGGCTAGTGCAGAATATCCTCAGCACTATAAGAGTTAAAGATCAACCATGCAATTAGCCAGAAAAATCTACATTTCACATACAGTATTTTTTTTGTTTTCAACTGTTGGCAAGGTCACCATGGGGGACAGTCTGCAGTGCTCCTGAGATGACAGTTAAAAGATATTGGATTGAGCCATTCTCCCACCAGTCATGTGACAAACTGGTAGGGATGGGTTCATCAGAAGATTTAATAAAGTTCAAAGTAATTGTCACTGGCAGTAATGTTTTTTAATTATTCTGAGACACAGTGAGTTAGGCCATTAACTAGACTCTATTGCAGGAATTTTGTCTCATTTCGTAAATTGCTTTGTGGTATATTTGTTTTGAAAAATGTATCTGTCTGTGTGTGCTGAGGGGAAGGAATTGTAGAATCTTTAAGGTTGGAAAAGACCTCTAAGAACATCAAGTCCGACCGTCAACCCAACACCACCATGCCTAGTATGGAAGTTATATTCCAAATTGTATATTGTGTCCCATTCTAGATGCTAACATGTCAGTGCCTTCTCTAGTTTTGGAAGCTTTTGAGGAGGTGGATTGTAATTTAGAGCCAGAGTATATCTCCACACTGTCATACAGAATGACTGTACTTTAGGAACGCTGTAAGGAAGGAACTGCAGCCCCGAGGAACTCTGTTTATTCATGTGAATGTTAATATGCTTGCACACCACATCAGCTGCAAAATTATCATGGTTCCTGGACTGGATCCACTGCACTAACTAAACATCCCTGGAGTACACAGAAAATACATCAAGGCTATTCAACACACCCCAATTCCAAAGCACATATTGATGTGTTGCCTTCAACCAGAGTACAGACTCTGGTACGGGTAGGAGGAAGGTCACACGTGTCCAGTGAGAATTGAAATCTACATTAAAAAAACCTTCATTTCAAAAATTGAGTTCCATTTTTAATCGTATATGATGGAGACAAGCGTTTGAAATAGTTTGAAATGCTGTGGGGTGTCAATACACAGCCATATGGTTGTAATGGAGGAATAAGGAAGGAGGGGGTGTATCTTCACCAACTATTGAGATGTGAGACAGAAAAATAATCACAAAATCTGCATCAAAAAGGCGGTCCGTACTTTATGCCCACACTGTCAATGCACCAAAAACACACAGAAAAATTTGCTTTATTAATTTCAGAGTAGAAGTTAATATGAAATTGCTTTAGAAGAAGGAAGTCCTTGCACCTCTAAGTATGTGGTGAATACATGTAATTAAGGAACTCAAGTTAGTCTAAAATTTGTTGAATTACACTGTTCCACAACTGGCAGCTTGTCACGGTTTAATTACTATAGGGAAAAGTCATACATGCAGGAGGGGAAAAAAAGAAGCTTGTCATGAATGCTGCTGCACTTTATTTGTTTTCCTCATTTTGTACACACTTTACAAATGTTATTTATGCTTTTGTAGAAGAGTTCTTCAAAGAAAAATTGTCACTTAAAATGACACAATGGCTTTCAGTATCTACAAATATAAGTAGAGTTATAATGGTATCTCTTTCAAGTCTTTAGTAATATCATTAAATATGGTGAGAAAGGTTTACAAGACTTGAAACTATGATAGTGATACTGCACAGATAAATATCTAAGAATAGTAGGATCCTCTCTCTTCATCTTGACTAAATGTATTTGAAGCTTTGTTAACAGTGAGGGTTAATGGTCAGTCATCGGTCTCTTAACTGTTCTCAGTAAAACCAGACCTCAGGGGAGGCTTAGCAGGGCAGGAAAATAGTCTAGGCCTTCTGTAAGGCGACCAGAGAGCTACAACGCTGTTATGGGCGTTTCTGTATCTTTGGTGTGTTCGTGGCTTCTGTTGTGTATGGAGATAGGACTTGTGAACCACAAAGGTCTGCTCTTTTCAAAAGAAAAAAACCCAAAAATCAGGGGAAGGCATTAGCAGCAGGCATGAAGGATGAGAGGCTTTTCTTGAAAAATAAGGGAAATACAGATGACACGTGGTGACATTTAATATTTACCTGGAAGGATGAACCAGTAACGGGAGTTTTTGGACCTGGGTGCAGTGCCTGAAATCTGTGGAAGACAAGCAGTGTGAATCGCACTTAGCCATAATCAAGAAGGAGTTAACTTCATTTTTGTATTCGTCATTGGAAATACATTTTTCTCACTTGCTTGTGTCTGTCTTTTTATAAGTAGATGAAAGAAACTTTCTTTTAGAAGTATTTACATTCTATAATACAGAGGAGCCCGCTTCAAACCTTTAAGAGCTTTTTACTGCTTGGTACCCTTCTAAACACTCATTCAGCTACCTTAATAAGATGATCTTATTATGCCCTCAGTTCAATTGTGAATTGGTGTTGGTCACCCAACCCATTAGTGAAGGCAAAACACACAGCAATTCAGCTTGACATACTTAATGAGAATTCCGAGGCTGCTTAATTTATCAGCCTTTAACACGAAGATACTTCATCAAAGCTTCAGTGTTATGAATGTTATGTGCTGAATCTTTTGACAATACATAATGATCCTCATCATTGTGAAGCCTGTGAATAGAATAATCTGATCAGTTCATTAAGACCAGAGAGGTCTGAACACACTAATAATGCCATTGTTTACGCTCTGAATGCTGAAAACCAAATTAATTTCTGGTGTAATACCATACAGTGGCTGCATGGATACTGTTGACCTAAGAAAAACAAGTCCTTTCGAGGAATCCTGAAACTCAACCCTGACAGTCCTTTTTGTACAATTGCCCTCTTGGTTGAGGTGTGTATTACTGGAGATTTGTATAGAAAGAGTTGTACATGCCGTTTTGCCGTATAATGCTGATTTTGAAACACTAAAGTACTAATAGAGGAAAATATGTGGCTCATCTCTTCTGAGCTTGGTGGAGTGACACCAGCAATTGCTTTGTCAATGTGACTTTACCAGGGTAACTTTTCATGTATCATATTTTCTGGAATCATACACATGAGAAAACTGTCATAAGTCTAAAGAAGTACTTTGAACCTAGAGAACCTGACTGGATCTGTTTGTTTGTTTGTGATTTCCCTGCTGTTGGAAATGAAAAGATGAGATACTCGGGAAAATCTACTCTGACCTAGTGAATCTAACCTCCTTCAAGATGCACTCCTGTGCAAGACTAATCAGAACAGCTACATTAGGTTCCTGCTCTGAATTTCTGTTTAAGGAACGCGTCTCTCTCCAATGACTGTAGAGAAGGCAGACTACTACGAAGTTACCTTTAGTCAGCATACTTCTGTCACTTCAGACTTGCTGATTTCCTGCCTTGAACCACAGCTGCGATTTGAGGTGCAGGAGCTGGCAGAGACCTGCATGAGGTTTCACAGACCGGGACAGCATTTAATCACTTGAGGATGACAATTGCTTTGTGGAGCTTTATTTGTAAATTTGTTTGGAGCCCACCATGTAGCTCTTTTGCCAAACTGTGCAGCTGTGTGTAGCAGTAAGAACAAAATTCTGCTCTCTTGGATAACTTGCAGCAGTTACCCTACAAGTGATACAACTGATTACCTGGCTAAGCACCTTGTAATGTTTTAGGGAAATTACCTTCCTGATCAATGTTACTGGAGTAATTATCAAGAGGTAAATGAAATGTGAGTGATGAGTAGATTAGCTCAAGTTGAAGATCTTAAGTCCTTTAATGTCGTATCTAGAATTGCAGTTTATCCATTTTTGTGAGGTGTGTGGGTTTTTTATCTTATCAAAAGGGTCATGAAATTTGAAAAGCTCTGTTTAACAGAAAAATAGTGGGAGTTATTCATATTCTTCAAAGAAATAGAACTCTAGTCTTTAAGGCGATTTCCTAGAAGAGAGTTTTAGACAAACTTCTCCATCGAGTGTGTTGAAATTATATTTCTCTACAAACAGAGGTCAGTGAAGCTCAGCCAATTTTCAAAAGAAAAGAGCTCAGCCAATTTCTCTGCCAGTGTAGAGAAACCAAGCACTGGAGTCTGGTGGTCCTTGGTGGAGGGAATTTCCTTTTGGCACTTCCGTCAGTTAGAGTAGGAGTCCTGGGCTATTCACTTCCACACCCATTCAGTTAGAATCGACTTTATGGTTGCAGAGCTGGAGCATGGGCCCATGATGACTCCTTTCTCTCCTCTGGTAATCAGAAATACAGTGTACCAAGGATTTGGGAACCTTTCTTTTTGGAGGAATAACTGTCTGTCTGTCTATTCACGTCTACATCAATAAGCAACTTCTTCATCAAATAACTGAATTTGCATCTTAAATAAGTTTCTTAACCAAATCACTAAACTTTTCCAATAAACTAATACAAAATATCTCCTGTTTCCCAGTGTTGAAATACATCTGATGCAGACTGCACTTGAAGTTTATACATACACAATAAGTGACATGATTTTATGCAAGAATATACAGCAATGAATTCATGATTATATTGCTCCCCTATTGTCATTACTAACTCCTCCAGAAATAACTGACACGAGCACTTCTTCCTTATCCGCAAAGAATCAAAATTTCAACAACTTTTATTTAAAAAGCATGGATTACTGTGCTCCCTAAAGATCTGCAGACTTAAGGTGAGGAAGGGTTGGTTTCATAGCATTTACAATTATTTTTTATTGTTCCTAGTACATTATCTCAGTGCTCTAGCTGGTTATACAGATTGTGAGGAACTGAAACATGGTAGATCAACTATTTCCATGTCTAAGAATTACTTTTCTTTGCCAAGTTTTATAGAAAACATTCGTTGCAGAAGTGAGATATAAGCAACAGATGTATCAAAACAGGACTTTCCTGAATATCCCTGCCATCAGCCATTTCTCATCAACTTGTTGCCGACACTGGTAGCCCTAGCTCTTTTAAAACTATTTCAAATGGTGTTCATTTGTAAGTGAAATAAGTAAAACATTTATAATATCTTAGTCCAGTCTCTCTATTCATAGTTTTTTTTACTGGTCACACCTGATCATGAAATAGCTTTGAAACTATGTCAAAATTAGAGATAGAACATTTGGAGCTGGTTACTGGCTCACAGATAGTTCTTTCGTAACACACGGCAATAGTTTGGGGTTTTTTTAATCATAGTACTTAATCACAATGATAGACGTAATCTGGATTAATATCCAGTAAATCTAAAAATCTAGAGTTGTTAGCATTTTTTAAACTGGACTAGATGCTCTGAATGCAGTTAGGCTTTTGAGAAGTCTGATTACTGTGTTGTGGTGCCCTTCTTTTGTATATTGCTGCGGAATGGCTAGGTTGATTTTTACTTCAAACACCCAAATTCCCTTGCTAGTTTCTTAGCACTTCCTAATAAACATTTGTCTCCATATTTTTTTGCTCCACATTTTACTCAATCCATTTCTAGAAAGGGCAATGGTAGTTTTTTAGTCTCCTCGGTTAGTATAAAAAAAGAAAGTTTTTATTTTTATCCATCCTTCTTTTTTTACAAAAGTATATATGATAAATATTCAGGGAAGAAATGCATTTTATTAAGAGGTCAACAAATCCCCAGAGAGACACAGATGTTCATAAAAGATGATACTAGCATATGGAAGGTAATATCCCCATTCTTTCTCTATAGTCATAAGAGACAGAGGTTGTGGATACTTGAATTACAGTCTAAATACACCTTCTCACTCCGTGTAAAAACAGCAAGATGTGTCTCAACTGTATGAATAAACATGCACTACTGTGGTATTTCTGAGGAAAGATGTTGTAGATCTATGGAGAAATAAAAGTTTAGCTGATATTGGCAAAACCTACCTTGATTCTGGCATAATCAGGATTAAGTAGCAGGAATAATTTGTTTTGTTCTCACACTTTTGAATTTACTAATTTTATGCAAAATTAAGACGCCCACCCAAACTGAGTAAACTGCAGTTTTTCCTCATTGTAGATCATGAGAGACTTTTTCTAATTCTGCTTTCCTCACCTGAATCTAGTGTGAAGATCTCAGTCAAGTTTTCCTTGCCCTGTTAGAGTGTGTGCTCATTCAGATATTTCATTCTTGACAGATAGAAATTAAAATGTCAGTCTCTACAGTTACTTTCCTCTTCCCCAAAAAAGTGACAAAGGTGGAAGGCTAACCACAATCCAAATGAAGTATGTAAGGGATTTTTTCAGTGAAACAAAGGAAAAAGAAATAGATCCTTGCTTTCATACTAAGACCACAATTGAATCATGTATTCAAAAGCCAGGTGTTAAATCTTTCCTATTCTGTATGAATTGGCAGCTTCCCCTATTTTATTAGTGCTTTCATTAAAAGGCACATACTTTTTCCAGTGAAGCAACTTTCTAACAGTGTACAAACATTTTAAATCCTAATGAAAGAAATTAAAAATTTTCTAAAAAAATGTAATCTGTTATCCCCTACTATGTAAGGTCTACTTCTTTTCAGCAAAGACTTTCTCCCTCGGAAATGCATTTTACACATATTAATATGTTAAAGGTTGCCTTTTAAAAACACCATATGAGGTTTTTGCAGTGCAATATGCTAGATGAATGCATATTTAATTTATATAATACCCAGAACAGATAAAATGTTATGATAACATTTTTCATATAAGAAGTGATAAAAATGTCAACTATTGCTCATTTATAATATGTTTGTCACTGTAGGCTACATATTTAGGTCAGGTTAAATTGCAAGGAAAATAATGACTCAATTATCAGTAGCACAGTGTTCGTTCTGCACCAAATGAAAGACTTCCGTTCCTAACTAGGAAAAGTTCTAAATACGGGAGGAATTTGAAATTACAGTTATGCAAAAGAAAAAATTAAGAATAAAAATGTTATAGCTTTGGTTCTGATTTAAAATGACTATTGTTGTCACAGAGCCACTGAAAGAGTCTTCACTTAACTATTGGACACTGCCGACAAGTGTGTAACAGTATGGGATTTTTGTCATGCCATCCTTTCTCTACAGCGTTGTAGAATAACACAGTTTGGAAGGGATGTCTAGAGGTCATCCGGTCCATCTTACACAACCTACCTGTTGGAGACTTAATCATATATCATCTCTTCAACAACATGCTCCATTGAAAAAGACTCTACGCAGAAGGGGGAACATGTCTTTATTTTATTCCTTGAATAGTTTTTCTCATTCGTAGACTTTTCAGAATAGTTCTTAATAACACTGAGATGATCTGTTGCCCTAGGGTGGCTCTCATACTCCATAATGCATTGACACCAGCAAAAAAAAGAAAACTTGCTGTGCTTTTGGAGGACTTAATCCCAGCAGCTGAGTCTTACGGTGGTGGTAGGATGAATTTAATAGCCTTATCATCCCTTGAAACAGCCAAAATACAGACAATTCATTTCAGCTAATCACTATGAGTTATATATACTAGATAATATATATATATATTTTTTTTTGTGCTCGGTTACACCAGTGGAATCTCAAGGAGTTACAAATGTTAAATAAATTAGGGCAAATATTTGGCCTATTGGCTACATGTTTTTGGCAAAGATGAAGATATATTTTCCTTCAATGTAAGTATTGACCTCCTCTTTGTTTTGGTCAATATTTAGTTCTTGACTCAAATTATCTCAGCAGATACCCATACAAAGATCAATATTTACTTATTGGAATCAGTGGAAATTATGTATATGTGGGGAGGAAATAATGTGTTTCCGAGATTTTTCTGTTTATGGTTTACTTAAGTTTCCAAAAAACAACACAGTGGAAGAAGTGGCATCTGTAGCCTTGACAGTGATACTAAAGCACCTGAAATTTTCTGTATTCTTTCTTCAGAAGTTACTGTATGTCTGGCCTTTGTATTCTAAGAAATCTGGTAAGATTTATGAAGATTTCTTAGGAAGAACGAATAAGAAGTCTTTGGCAGATGTGATGGTGGCCTGCTTTGAGACTCGGAATTGATGTGTGCCCAGCATAGTCATGAATTTCCCTTATATTCCTTGGCCCCCCATTTACCAACTGTGGGAAAGAGAAGCTGTTGTACCATGCAAGACTTGGAAGACACCTTCCCCCCCTTTTGTGTGAACATGCATAGGGCACGCTGGACTTTGTATGGTTGATGTTTCACAGGTTAATCGGAGGCCTTCTGAAAGATTGGTCTGCCTAAGACTGGATTTTGCCTGTGTATGTCTCAGTTATTTTTCTTTTCTCTCTTAAACATGCATGCTCATTTCTGTTTTCTTATGCTTTCAGCAGAAGTCCTGGGAAAGCAAATAAATGAACTGAAATCGTGTCTGCTAATAATGGCATGCATTCATCTCCATTACTTTCATGCACATTAAATATGGATAGGATCAGATGAGTATCTTTTAAAAAAATTGGGGGAAATATGAATAATGTTGGGGGCTGAATGTTGGTCAGGTTTGTAGCCTTTTTCAGTTTGGTGTTCCTAGGAACCCTTTTTCATTAGAAGATAATTGCTTGCGTTGTTTTCTGAATTTAATTTTATGGCATTTCTTGAGCTGCACTTTGTTACGTGCTTTCTCTTCACACCTCTTCAGCCTACATACAGAGGGGGAGAGGGGGGGAGAGAAACAGGAAAAAGCCCTGCAGAAACCCAGACTCCCACCTCCTCACAACAGAAAACAGCTGAGGTTGCAGTCATCTTAAGTAGCTGATAGTTAAAATGCAGTTACAGAGACCCATCACCTGCTTCAGTTGCAAGTAGTAAATATTGAATGAAAGCTGAAAGCAAACTGCTTGTGGCAAAGTTCACTAACTAAATTTATTCACCAAAATATGAGGAAATGCCCCCAAAATATTATATTTTTTCCTGTTAACAGGCTGAATTCATTGGTTAAATTGTTTGTTGCCAAATAAATGTGTTGCTTAATGATCTGCAGAGCAATTAACCTGTCATTTCGCAGACTAATTTACTAAATCCTTTCCAGTCTCCCTTAATATTTAGCCTTAATTGTTAATTTGAAGAGATTAGGTATTTATTTAAATATATTTAATGTTTCCTGATAAAATGTTTGACATAAATCTGCTTCAGACACTCATTGATACCAAAGGAATTAATCTCATATTACTATTGAAAGTATTCTTAGAATATAAGGAATCTTTGGAGATGATCTAGTCCAACCCCTGCTCAGAGCAGGGCCAGCTAGAGTAAAGGTTGCCCAGGACCATGTCCAGCTGCCTTTTGAGTATCTCCAAGGACGGAGACTTCACAACCTCCCTCGGCAAGCTGTGCTGATATTTGACCAGTAAAAAGTAAAAAGAATTATTTTTTTCTTTCTTTTTTAAAATGGAATTTTAAATATTTCTGTTTGTGCCCATTTTCTTTACTCTTGCCAGTATTTGTGCACATGGAGACTCCCACGAGCCTTTTCTTCTCAAGGCTGACCGTTGCCAGCTCTCTCAGCCTTTCCTCACATGCTGGGTGGTTCAATCACTTCAGCATCTTTGCAGCCTTCTGCTGGCCTTGCTCCAGCATGTCCCTGTCTCTCTGCACCGGGGAGCCGATAGCTGGGCGCAGCACTCGGGGTGTGTCCCAGCCGTGCTGCGTCGAGGGGAAGGCTCCCTGCCCTCGACCTTCTGGCAGTACTCTTCTGAACGCAGCCCAGGATCCCGTTGGGCGCCTCACTTGACAACTTCTTTGATTCTAGGATTTATAATCAAAATGAAGAATAACACCAAAATAAGTATCTTTTATTCTGCTGCTTTTACTGTGTGAAGGTACATACGTAGTTATTGGTTCTATATTAGATCACTTCAGTATGAGTCTTATTTTGCAACCACAAACAGCAATACAACAAGAAGTGACAATTAGTATTTTCATCAACTTTGATATAGAGCCTACAGCACTGGATAAATATAAACAAGGACACAGTTTTCTTGCCAGATACTGTACACCGTCAAGCAGGGAATCTCTTAATGCTTTTCAGGCAGAACGAAGTTTCTCCAAAGTGGGTAGTATCCTTGCTTATTATATGTCAGCCATTAGCTATGGTTTAAGTACTGTATTTAAAAGAAATCAGGCTTGGCATTTTAATAAAGAGAAAGAAGTTGGTAGGAGGAAAAAAATATTTGTGTAGCCTGGCTTTGTCTTTAACACTGTATTTGGGACTTTCAGAAGCAGTGGTGATGCCTGCTGGTTAAAGAACACATACAAGCCTGAATTTCAAATGACATTCCAGATAAAAATAATAAAAACCTTCTGATGTGATAAAAGTGCCTATTCTTTAAATAGAGATATCCTTTCTGAAAGCTGGATGATAAAAGGTTTAAGATAAGATTCTGTCATTCCTATTTACCCAACTAACCAGTCAGGCTTTAGCATTACTGCTCCTAAACACAGTGCAACACCATGAGGGCATTTCTGACTTCATGTGGATGATGGTCATGCTTTTGAAGCAAATCTATGCGTCATCCTCACTTACTGTTCCCAGGTCCACATTCCAGAACACTGTCAGAGTATGACCCCGGTACCTTTCAGCTGAAAGAAAACTGGAAAATGCATCCTGAGAGAATGCCTAATGCACTCCAGCTCTAAAATACATTCTGGATATTTATATGTATTATTTTATATGTATTTTCTTGGATATTTATATATGCATATTCAGTCCATAGGGCCAGATCAGAGGTCGTCCAAAGTTTTAAGAAACAATCAGACTGTCACTGGGGCCGAGTCTGGTTGTCAGCAATTTGTTGCTCATGGCTAGATAGTGGAAGATCTAAGTTTGGAAATCAGAAATTCTTCTACTCTAGCCTTTGCTCTAAGTACAGGGAAATTAACAACAGCATTATAAAACCCGAAGAATTAAAAGACTGAACAATTAGTAAATGATCTCATTTTAGATAATGCTTCTTGGTTTTATTCTCTTCAGGAGCTAGCACGTAATAGAGATATCCAAATACAGTACAGAAACTTTGCAGTCCCAAGTAAATACATGTTAAGCATGTTACCTTTCTTTAGATGGTTGATTTTGGATTGATCTGTTTAAATTCTCTTCAGACAGCAATTAGTCATAGACTGTCAACAAGTAAAAACAAGGCTATAATTATTAACTCACGGGGATATGTTGCTGTTCATAATCAGATATAGATATGATACCCAATTTTATAATTTCATAAAAATGTTCAAGCAAATTACAGCCTTGTAATAACTCAATGGCAGTTTTATCTTTCATATTATCTTTGTTGCTAGTTAATATTGGCATAACATCTTGTAAAAATGGTTGTCTTTCTAATCAAATGTAGTACATGGTGGGGAGAAAATGTGTGCTAATGAAGCAGCAATGCATACTGGAAGTGTCTGAACAGTTCTACTTCCAGTTTAAAAAAACAAAACCTAAAACAAACCAAAAACATCCACTGAACCCATTATTAATCTGAACCTATTTATGGATGAGCATCTGGCCACCTACATACCAGTCCTCTTTCGACATTTATTTCTGATGCTGAGTAAATACACTCTTACAATTGGATTTTTTTATCCAAGCTACTGGTATCACAGGTACTGAGCGTTCCCACGGTGCTATGACTTGCAAGCAGATGGTGTGAGTACAGCAAGAGAAAGTGGGATGAAAATCCCGTTCAGATAGTGGGCTGGGACACTGCTGAAGGCTAGTACCAGGCTTGTGTGTTTTAGAGGAAATCTGTGGACTGTCATTTTTTAATCTGTCCCTTTCTTCTGTGGCACCCAGATTCTGACACGTTATTTACAACTGTGCATTTTGCTACAGTATCCTTATTTGCTGCTTTTTTTAAAATCATTGAATGTTGCTATCAGACTGTTGGATCTGGTTCCCAGAAAAGCAACCCCTTGCTCTGGGTGTCAGATTCAGCAGCATCACTCCTATGTGGAGGGCACGCTGTGCACAGGTATCTTTGCTGCACGAAAGGATATGGAGAAGCCTGGTCCTAATTTTCATTTGGGTCATTTAAATAACTACTTTCGCTTCAGTTAGGTTGCTTTGGAGTTGTGTCAGAAGGGAATAAAAACAAGAGAGGTTGTTCCACATCTTCACTGATTACACTAAACACAAAGCATGTAATATTAAGGCTAACCTTACAAGTTCTTTTGAAGTCATTTCTTTCCCAGTTAAATTATTTTGAGGTACTCTGCAAGTGACACATTTTCAGTTAGGTCTATGAGGAGATGGCATTAGGTGATGGTAGAAGAACAGGAGTCTAGCAAGCATACCAAGCACAATAGTCCCACTGATGGTCCAGAAGAGCAAAGCAGAAGATCAGGGAGAGAACACAGCAATTTAGAAGTTGAAAAATACTCATTAAATATGAGATGTGATTGCACCATTGACTTTTCCCTCATTGTCATGATTTTTCAGTATTACTTTTGCAACCTTATTTTCCCAAATACCAACAGTAGTGTGGGGCTAATGGGACCTCCTAACTCATTTTGTTTCTTGGTTCAAAATTCGCTATGGGTGTCCGCATCTGAACTCCAATAACTTGCACTTTCGGCTGGGCTGCCCACCAAGCTATTCATGGCCTCAGCTACTAGAACTGGGTGAGACTAGATATGTACAACACAGCTGTATCGGACAATGCATATGCATTTCATCGTTATAAAGCAATGGTAAAGGATAAAAGTGGTAACATCTCCAACTGTTGATCGTTGACATACCTATTTAGCGCTCATTGCTGCTATACTGAAGCCATGATCCTCAACGTCAGATGCCTTGGTAAGAACAGAAATATGGAAAAAAAAACAGTCTGGGAAGAAGCCAGTTGAATTAAATTTACTGGCATGATTATAACAGATAATGACTTAGATTTGTATAACCTGTGATGGGCTAAGAGAAGGTAATTACTATTCCAGCCAGGAAAAATAAATAAGTATTCAGCAATATTTTTCAGACCCTCACACTGAAAGACCCATTGTATGGCCACCACAGAAAAATCTAAATAAATATTGTCCCATTCTGTTAAAAATGAAAGAGGGTAATATGCTGTAAAACGTGGAAACAACACAGCATTGAGAGAAGGAAAGAAAGACACAGCAGATGCTGTTTTCCAGACTAAATCTCCTCTGATGCACTCCAGGGACCTCATTTAATCAAGCATCATTCTCACACTTCATCACGTATATTATTCAGAAATGATGAAGAATTCTGGGAATAAATTAGTCATTTATTTCAGGATAAATGGTTTTTAAAATTTATTATTATTCAAGCTATTTTGAAAAATTTCATTTTTCCTTTATTTCCCCCAGAGACTCCCAGCTCAGCTTAATCAGAAACTGCTACTTGCAGGGTCCCAGAGATCAGGACCCTGACTCTCTTTGTAAAAGTCATTTTTCTGGAACATGCCTTCTTCTGTTGTTGCATTCTCTCTGCCTCTGATTATCAGATTTAAAAATGCTTCTTTCAGTGCACTCTGACTTAGAGGAATGGCTATAACAATCCTATGATTAAAAAAAATATTATTTTCTCTGGCTATGTGCATTAAAGTGACTTAGCATAAGCAGGACTCTCCACCAAAATCCCTTCCATTTTTCCTCATGTCTTGTTGACTGTTGGTTTTCCTTGCCCTTTTACATTATCTACTGCTGCTTACCTTTAGCACTTGTCAATTTTATAACAACAGTGCAGCATATCTTGACACTGTCCAGGTAAATATATTCAACACTTTCTTGAAGAACTTCTACAAGCTGATACGTCTCCAGGAAGGGTTCTGTCATATTTAATCACCCAGAGTGGTGCCTTATCTCACGTATTAGGGGGACAAGCATGGCCAACTCCCCAGCTGCTATAGAGTATCAGAGTAGGGCTTTCACGGCTAGATCACATATTCATAAATAGTAGCTCTCTTGTTCAATTATTTTTGATAGAGGGATTTCGATTAGCTTAATATAGTTTGTACACCCTCCATACTTGGTGATGTCTGGGTGATGAATTGGACAGCCATATGACGAACTGCATTTATCCTGTACAGTGTCTTTTCACTCCGCACGCTAATCCACTCCTGGGCACTTCAGGCCTTTGCCAAGTGTTAGATAGTCAAGGAGGAAAGCATGCCTTGTAAGTACTAAATGAAGTTAGATTTAGCTTGAAAATGCAAGGCGTAAAGAAAGAATCACCCTTCTATACACGTATGTATTTTGTACATATCTGTGTACATTTTTTTCATTCAAATGTCAGGGTTTTTTTATCAAAATTTGTCTAGTCTTTACCAGAAATCAAGGAGCATTGTCACTAATTTTTTTCTACTTTTAGTCAAAAGTTATTTTATTATTTTAAAGGGGAATAAATACTGACTTTTGCTTGGAAAGAAAAAATACAGAAAAATTTCTATAGATTTCCTATTAATAGAAGATAACTTTCTCCCACAAAAATTAAAATAGGAAAATATATCAATAATTTTCAGTCAAGTCATGGAATCTGGATGGCAGTTGAGGTAATATATTACAAGCTACTCAGTCCAGCAACAGGCATTACCTCTGGGACCTTTGTTCTAGACTGAAAAGGTGCTTTGTGGCCCACCTTCATTTTCATCCAAATATTTAGCGGAATGTTCACCTCCCAGCGATTTGTCTGGGAGATCCCATGGGTCTCCTGCAGCCTGTCAGCCCTGGTTTCCTTCCTGCAGGGAGGGAGAAGCAGGAATGAGGAATTTAGTAATTATTTGATTTCAGGCTTTTTTCCAGCAGCACTGAGGTGAGATGCAGCTAAAGCATGTGTCTGACCCTGACAGCAAAGATTCCAAAGACTGAATGAAAAAATGCTTAATCCTTGATATTTGCAATGTCTGGTTTATTTGTGCATGTGAATTATAAACTTCAAAGTGTCCTGCCCCCATTACATCATCACATCTTCTAATGTCTGTTTTTCCATCCTTTCACTTTCTCTGTCCTCTTCTTTCAGACAATAGAAAAATCTAAGCATGCCAGACTTTGACCAAATTCAATAATTGTCGTTATTTGTTTGCAGTGTTGGATGAGCAGGAACTTCAGAGCAGAATGATGAACTTCACATGCTGTAGTGTGATGGCTCACCTTAAGTTCCATTCTTTAAAAATAAAAAAAAGTCTTTTTAATGGGCTTTCTCATTACTATTTCAGAACAGCAGTCTCTGAAAAGCCCTCAGTGTGAGAACCCAATGGGAACTGCACCACAGAGATGTAGGAAAACCCTGTATTGCTTTGGAGTTGCTCACGTGTGCTGTGATTCACTGCAATGAACTTCACGAACAAGGGATTTGTGTAGGTGATACAGTGTTTTAATGAACTAAGTGATCACATTAAAAGATCACAGTTCAAATCATTAAACCTACCTTCTATAAGCAAAATGAGAAGGTATTTAACAATATGTGCTGTGATATTGTAAAAGTTCATTCCAACTAGAGATCTAGGCTTAGAAAATATTAATACCAATTTGTATAGTGCATGATGGGATATTTAATGTCTTTGTATAGCATATTTCTCCAGCAAGCATCTACTGTCTAATGAAATGCAAAATGTAGAGAAGTCCGAAAGCCTAGCTGCCAGCAGTTGCTTGCCTGGAATCCAAAGCACAGAGAGGAGAGGTGCAAGGTGGCTTGCTTTAAACAGTATCTTAGTGCTTCCAGACAGAAAGAGTAATTTGGTTCCCATTCCAGACCCAACAGATTCAAATCTTCATCTTCAAGCAATAAGCCAACTGCTTAGTCATAGTGCAAGGTTCTGAAGAAGTATTCTCCATTCCTCCTGTGGAACTGTGCCACTAGGAAGGACAGCACTGTTTGTTCATCAGTATAGGAGTCAGTATGCAACAGCCAAGTATCACTGTCAAAAAAACCAGTGAAAACATTCTGGGTTAAATTAGTTAAATGAGTACATTTCACATAAATGCAACTTCTCCTCTCGTATATGATTTTCCTCTTCATCTTTCTCCCAACACAGCACTTCTCAAAGTTATTTTTCTTATTTTTCTTTTACAGCATTTTTAATGATTAAAACATTTCTCTTTCTGAACTTTGTCCCCTCTAAAAAAGTCACAACTGATTAAATCAAAAAGCAAAAATGCTAAAAATAGCGAACTATTTCATACAATGAATGTTGCATTAAACTGAAACTACTATTAAATGATAAAATTTTAGAGGTATTTGTAACATGATTCTGGTGAATTATGGGATTTCATGAACATAAGGTCTTGCTATTCTGTACAGCAGCTATGAAAAGGAGAAAAGTGGGCAAAAATCTGAACTTTCATACCTGCACCAAATTAAACCTAAATCCTTCCTGTGTTAGCATGAAAGTCAAACTACATTTTGTTTTTATTGCACTTCACCTGATTCAATTTCCAGCCTCAATTCATAAAATACCCAAAATAATATGACCGGTCCTCTTTGCTCCTGCCTAGATAGATTTTGATCTTGTGAAATTACAGCTCCGTGTTAAGATCGAAAGGGTAGGGATGCGGATGTCAGAAACTGAAATATTGGTTTCTCTTCCACTTTAAAACAGAAGTCAGCATGGGCAGGATGAAGCATGTTATTTCCACACTCCAGCTCTCCAAGCACAAAATGGTAGTTATAACTACATATAGCCTTCCCTCACCAATATCTTGCCTTCTTCGCGATCATCTTATCCCCGTATCATGACACAGTGCTGAAGAATGACTCCACTAGGGTGAAAAGGAAACTATATGGTCCTGATTTGCCATGCAGGTATGGCAAAGACAGAAGCGTGGTCTTTACGGCTTGCCCAGCTACCACCACCCCTAATAAAGGAGCACTTCCGATGAGGACAATTCTGTCTCTGTATTTGGACTTAGTCCCCAGTCTTAAGGCTCTCAGCAGTGGGACTCCTCAGGGAAATGGCTTTGGGGATGCAGTGGCAAAAAAGGAACTGAGAACAGGATTTGTAAAGTCACAGACCTTCACTGGCATGAACTGCTTGAGATCCACTGCCTGCAGGATGTCACAAGAGACTGCAAACACTTCTCAGAAATGAGTGCCTTACCCCTGACCTCATCAAGAGGTGAATAGTGACTCACAGCTGAAAGTTTCAATTTTCTGATATTTATTTCTGAGCCTTCTATTTGCACTCCTGAGAAGAGGTGGGAAAGGGAGGGAGGAATTTAAAGCTGCATGTTTAGCGAAGACTGAGATGGTGTCCTTTCTTTACTGTCTATAAGAAATTACAGTTTACAGTAACCTAAACTTCCACTAACATTGTGACCCTAACATTTGAAGCCCCAAAGTATTACATTTAATACTACAATTTGTGCCCGGATTGCACTAATTCCACGAATAGGTTAACTGGATAGTTCTTAATTACAGATCATGTGAGAAAGCAGGCTGCTGCCAGAGCTCAGACACAACAGACTGTTCAGAGGATTGCCAAACTTTTTTGAAGCATAATTTCAGGATTTTAAGGATAAAGATGACACTATTTCTTCTGTGGACAAGGCAGGGGGAGAGAATGTTGCCATCAGGATATTATTTGCTCAGTATTGTTGCCATGGACCAGTCAAGGCTGGGGACTGGTGATCTAGAATTTGTCCACTAGAATTTATAATGGAATATGATATATGAGAGAAAACTGCAGTACATTAGTCTGGAGTCAAAACACACTGAGCCTGTCAGAATATTAGCATTCTATGCATTCTGCTTTTCTCTTCGACTTTATTTCTGAGAATCTTTTGACCAGCTCCAAAGAAAACATGCAACCTGGCTGAGAAAATTAGTATTTGGAATTTGTGAGAAAATAAAATAGGGACGTTCAAAGCTCATCTTACTTACCACTGCCCACTCAAACATACTGTCACCTACTATATTTAAAATCCTGTGTGAAGGTTCTGTGGGTATCCAAAAGCACTTTTTTGCTGTTCCAAGTGATGTGTCATGCTGAGTTTAATTATTAAATGTAAGAATTATTAGTACTGTGTACACCTAATGCTCTTTCGTTTAACAGATGGCTTATGAATATCTGGGACGACTTACTAGCCCTGAAATGATTCATACCTCAGCTATCTGAACACATGGCTACCTTTCATCACTTGTGCTGAGTCTAAGAGCTGGTTTAATAACCCAGTTTTAAAAATATTTTCTGTTCTTTAGACAGCATATGCCACCAGCATATTTTTAATAAGGTATGAAAACCACAAATGTAAACTGTACTTTGAGCTTCCAGTGGCCAGTCTTTCTTTCTTTTAATGTTATTACCTCAAACCTTTTTGTAACTTCAGTTACATTGCTTGTCAGATCAATATCATTCGTCTGATGAAGAATAACATCCTATCATAAATCTATAAAACCTATCAGAATTTCCAAAATGTAAATCCATTTGTGCCTCGCATTCCCATGCTCATCTTTTTATTTGCATGTTTGGAGTGGGTTACTTCCTGCTTTCTTGCCTTCTTTTTCTTGCTTTCTCACTCGTTTTCTCATATTTCCTCACTTTTTTTTGCTTTCCTGCTCTTCTCTCTTTCTCTCCTCTTTCCTCATCTCCTGTTCTTGAAAAGTGAAGCAACCTGCTACTTTATTGTTTTCTTGGTTTGCCATACCTCACAGACAACTAATTTCTGCACCTGTTTGTTTCTCTTCAGCAAATTTTAGCTTCTGTGTGTTGCTTCATAACAACCACTTTATTGGAGAGCGTGTGAGATCCGTAAATTTTAAAACCTGTGGCGTATTGATCCATTATTTCGAACACTTCTGGCCACAAATGAAGCAATGATGTGTTTCACACAAAGAAAGTCACAGCCAAATTAGGTTTTCTAAAAGGTGAATATATTCTAAATAATAAGTGCCATTTTTTGTTCCATGTGCTGGAACAATGGAGATGATCACTAAGTTGGAAAAAAATATTTCTTATATTGTAGCAACACTTTCCGTGGAATTTAAGTGCATACCAGTATTCCCTAATCAGGTACAAAACAATGATGAGTATTGGTTTATTGTATCATTTAGAAACTCAGCTGCAACCCCCTGTTAGAGGGCAGTACACTGAACAAAAATCTTTGCAGAAAAAAATAAAAATAACCGTGCTTGCAAACTGCAGGAATCAGGACTCCAGTTTTCCTGCATAATTTACAAATTTTCAAGAATTTACATATTGACAGACATATCCTTTACTGAACACAAACATATACCAATAGGAAAAAACCAAAAAGTGACACAGTTGGTGGAAGGACGCTTGAGCAAGGTAGTTGGTAACAAAGCCAAGAACTAGCTCGTGCTTTCAGTCGCTGAAGTTTTTGTGAAGCTCTTTGCAACTGACTTACTGCAGTTTTGTCATTAAATATCAGTGCTAATGGGGTCTTTTTAATGCAGCATTTTTGTTTCACAATGGTAATGTAATATTGCATCAATCAGAGAAAACTATGTGTGTTCCTGCGGTACGTGGGATTGGGCAGAAAAGATCATTTTTTTTAAATGCTGAAGAATTTTCTCTCTATTAACTAGTTCTAGATACACATGGATTTTTTGTTAATTAGCAATATTTAACAGAGCTGGGCAACCAAAAATGGAAGCAAAGCAAAGCATATGGAGGTCTGTCTTCTGCTGGTGTAAACTTGCACAGTTTAATAGGAATTCAATGGAATTGCCCAAATTTACACTGGCCAAAGGTCTAGCTCCCTATTTATGATCTCATATCTTGCTGCTTATGCCAAAACAGATTCCAAGAACTCAGCAATGAGGGGATGGGAGCTCCAGAAGTGTTTGGTTAGTCTGCATGTAATTTTGTTTCTGAATTCCACACTGAAATTCCTGGGGTTTTTTGCTTTCTTGCCTCTCGTGATGATCACATAAGATGCCAGAATAGAGATTTTACCGTGCCCCTTTCTTTGGAAGGAGAATGCATTATCCGCAGAGCAAGGAAGAATAAGTATGTCTTAGAAGCAACTTGTCGAGCTAGTTGTGGTTTTTAGCCCTGCAAATCACTGCTGGATTTCAAGGTAAATACATTGAGGCAGCACTGACTGTGTCATTTTAACACCTTGTGTATTTGCCAGTCGCAAACACCAGTATTCGCTCCCACGTGCCTCGGTGGTTTCAGGGTTAGACATGCTGAAAACACTCTCAGCTAAAGTTTGTTTTGCAGTTACTGCATTTTCTGCACCTTCCCTCTTCCCAGGCTGGTTCCTCTGAGCCTTTAACACGCATCTTTGTCCACAGAAGTCAGGGATGCTTTTGCTTTATCTGAGCTTACTTTGCCCTTGGCTTTTTAAAAACACCCTTGATCCATGCAATGTTTTAAATGGAGAGCAAAGAACCACAGTAATTAATATGGCTCTTGGCAGAGGTATGGTAGCGTAAGAACATCAAAAAACTTCTCAGTGTTTGACCCAAACACGTGGCATGAGCTCTGTGTGCGGGTCTGTAGGGTCTTTGTCACAGCCAGGGCCACATCACTGTGGTCACAGTGACCCAGCTTTACGCCTGGATCTGCGCTGAGGAGTACACTCCCATTTCTACAGTCGTGCTGTTTCCCTGCTGTCCTGCATAAAGCAGTCCACCTTATGGGTTCATTCCTGCTCTTTCACTGAGAAAAAACCACTTGCTATTAGCATAGACTAATCATCTATTTTTTAATTTTCCTTCAAAAAAACCCACACATGCAGTTCCATGGATGTCTTGTAAGCTTCTTTTGGTAAGCTAGTTCTCCCATTTTACATAGTAAAGGCCTGTTGCATTATCATTAGTGCAAAAATAGCAGCCAGAAAGTAAGACATTAAAAGGAAAGTAATTATGGCCTAGCTGTAAATAGGAAAACAGAATAACTGGGGGTGTGTGTGTTGTGTTTCTAATGGTGATACGTTCACATGTGCTGCAGATCTCTGTTGTTACAGTGGGTTCTAATGTTTCTCTGGAGAGATCAATTATTTACTCTACTTACCTATGTTAATGGTATGTCAATGTAATTTATGACATCCAAGCATCAAATTGCAGGAAAGTGTGGTAATGCACTGTAAGCTCTCTGAAATTGCCAAGTGATACCGGAGATATTATCCACATTTCAGCTGCAATCCCAGTTCCCTTCTGAGGCAGGAGTACTCACGGGAATCACCAGCTTCATTAGTCAGATGTTGCTGGCCATGGTCAAGAGTGGTAAATCAGGTTTCTGCACTCTGTGTTTATGAAAGATAACGGAGCAGATCCTTAGCTGGTGTAAATTGTTACATATCCACTGATCTCTCCAAAGCTATTCTATGGGATTTTGGCCAAAACATCTACTTAAAGGCAAATTGTGACCGAGTATTAAGGAGTCGGTCTAGCAACTGAAAATCTAAATTTAAACATTCAAAATCTGATGAAAGTTTAGATCTGGATGCAACTCATCTCCATCAGACCTCCCTCTATCCAGTTTCAACCCTTATTTGCATTTAGCACAGTTTTTATTCCAGGATTATTCAGTTGACAAGTGTTTAGGAGACAATCTCATTAGAATCTTGTTTGGCTTGAAATCGGTGTTGCTTTTCTCAGCTCTGAGTCGTTTATTGCTCCAAATTTTAGCAGACTTTTGTTTGTACCTTTCTTTGTGTGAAAATGCCATATGTTGGATTTTGGCCCGGTTAGTGACAGTCGGAAATATTTTTACTTGGTTGTTCATCATCCTGCATTATGCTTGTGAAATCTTTGTCCAGTTCTTAGTAGATACATGCATGTCTTCGTAAAAAGTTATGGTACATTTAGCATTCATTGGTGACCGCAGTGATGGTGGAGCAAAATCAAAGTTTCAACAACCACCTTTTTCTTCACTATAAATATGTTCTTTGTAAGATTTATTACTGACACTAATATTTACATATTTACTCTTTTTGTAACTAGTGCTTAGGAACTTTTGTCAGAGAGAAAGAGTTTTCTTGGCAGCTCTCCCAGACTTTGCCAAGAAAAAATTATTGCAATTATTTATGCAAGTTTTCACAATTTCTTAACATAACTTCTTTCTATTTAATGCACCACATTAGAACATTTCATTCAAACTGATCACACAGTTCCAATGATTTTTGAAGTAATTTTATACAAAAATGACATTAAAGTTGTAGTAAAAATTGCTGGCTTAAAAGAAAAAGAATATCTAGAGTTTGACAGCCAAATTTGAAGCATTCTACCAAATTGTAAAAATAAAAAGCCATAGATGCTGATTTTCCATTTTTCTTACCAAAAGGCTTATCTTGTTCCCAGAAAACATTTTTTCACCTTTAAAAATCAGGCTACAGAATAATACTTCCCTGAAAAAACATAACAGAAATTACAAAAATTTTAAAGAGTAGAATGTCACTGAGTTTGAGAGAAGATCATGGTGTTGCATGTAAACTTTGTGTCTTCATCCCATACAATTTTTCTTTTAGCTTATCAGTGAACTTAACTGGTTCACATCTCCAATATCCTTAAGTTGTATACCACAATTACATGAATGTGAAATCTCTTTCTAGTTGATTTAATGATTAAAATTTTTCTTAATTTCCTTCATTACAAAATACACTTAGACAAAATATCATAGTGAATTTTAAGTATCCAGCAGCTAGGAAATTCAATTGTCTGTGTTTTAGGCAAGATACCCGGTGTGTTGCAATATCACCAGCTTGGAACCAGGCAAGTCTAGCAGATCAGGTAATAAACAGTGAGAGACCCATTGACTCTGAAGAGGTTACAAGCACAATCTATTCAGGAACAAGGCAGAAAAATTTTCTGTCACTTGACATCTCAACACTATTACTATGTTGGTACAATTGTATTTATAATATTATAAAAACATTTTTATGTAACTGTATGTATGTACTTGAGAGTGCCTGTCTTTTGACTTTGGTAAGAAAGCTTCTTACAATTCTTTAGTATTTCCACTCTCAAAGATCATAATGGATAAATATCAACTATAGCTCAGTGTCTTCATAAACTTTCATTGCCAAAAAGATAGACAGGAGAAGATTTGGCAACACTTAACAGCTGTCTCATAATTCATAGCTCTTATTATTCACCAATTCCCAGACAAATTTTAACTAATTAGTTTTGTCTGTTTGTTTATCCTTAGCGTACATGCTTGACACCCCATTTAATTGCTGCAATTGCCCCTATCTCAGCATGGTACTACTGCACATTGTCTGTTCTGAAAGGACCTGCCTGCTTCCTCCTCATCACATTACTAACACAAGTGCTAGAAAAGATGCTAAAAGCCTGTGCGTTGTGCTGTGTTACACTGTCAGTCTGCATATGTGTAATTCCCAAATGGGAGCTGCATCCGTATTTCCAAAGATCTCATTCTATTGTGTGCCATAAGATAGGTAGACAGTAATTAAAAATTTGTGACAAGAAAAATCAAATCACCGATGACATACATTTTCAAATCCGTGCAGAATACAAAGTGTTGTGTCCAGATAAATGAAAAACGAGAAGGATCATGGTTAATTTGACTGAGTTGAAAGTGGCAGAAGAAAAGAAGTACGATTAGCAAAGATGTTGCACGAAAGAAAAATAAGCAACCACAGCACTCAAATAATATATCAGAATCTTTTATTCTTAATGTCTAGTATGAGCTACTGGCATCACAGTAAAGCCCAGATCCACACCTTCAGCTTGCATGCGTCTACGCCATGAATCGGAGTGCGGTGCAATGAGCTGGCGGAGCCTGAGCTGAACGCTCGCCGTAGCCTTGTAGCTTCCCACTGTCCCACACTGGCTGCCCTCATACTGGTAGGTGCAGGGCTGGGGCGTGGGGCTGAGCACCACCCCTCGGCACCATGCTGGATCTCCAGCCCATTCCCTGGCAGGGTGCCGACTGTCGCCCCAGCCCCGGCCGGCAGCGTGGGCAGAAACCACCTCCCCCTAGGCAGTGCCAGCGGGTCGTCCCTGTTTGAGGGAGGACAGGATTTCGGCCCGGGGGTCTCAGCACAGCCCCTGGGCACGGGCATGGGGCAGACCTCCCAGCTGCATCAGCCTCAGCCTCCCAAGCACCCGAGCATCAGCGTGCTCTGGCCTGTTTCTGGCTCACGTGGGTATTTCTGCTGTGCGTTCCCCCCAGCTGCTGTCCGCGGGTGAGCGCAGGCACAGTTTGATCAGATTGAGCTACCTCCTCTCTCTCCCCGCTCTGCAGAGGTAAAATGGTGTTTGGTTGAGATGGATTGGAGGGACAGTCACTCCCTGTCATGTTTCACAGAGTACATAACAAGCCTAGATCTCTTGTCAAGAAAATCAAATGAACTTACTGTGTCTGGATGACCTTCAGGAAGATGAATAACTATTTTGTAAGCTTTTCATGACATATAGCTAATATTGAAGAACAGTGGATATTCCATTAAAAAAACCCCCACAACCCTCTGCTGTTTTCCTTCCCATTTAGCATTTGGATCGTTTGAAACGGATGTGCCTACATATTCCCCTGACTTTCTGTTTCCATTCTGCGACTCACGTTTGTTGGATAATTGGTGAACTTACGGATTCTACTGGACAGAAAGTAAGATTGGTGTTTGTAGTAGTTCCACTGCATGGAACATAATGTCCACAGTTCGTTATTATACAACAAACGTGTCTGATAGCATGATTTGCAGGAAAGTGTGTTTTCTCAGTAAGAATGTTTTATCATCACTAGCACCTTGTGTTCCCAAGAAATTGTTACAATGTTGCTGGTGGTAACACTAAAATTAGATGAATCAGACCTGATGGAGAACTGCAGTTCAGGGAGTGCTACATTAATTTCCACTACTCCTTTCCTGTCTTGCCTGCCACAAAAAAAAGCAGCATGAAAACCACCCCACCCTCCCTCCCTGAAGGTTTTAGAGAGGAAGAGGGAGAAGGGGGGGGGGAAGCAGAAAGCAAGAGAACAATGAAACAATAAAAATTCAATACTAACAGAATCTGTCAACGTTAAAACAATGAAAAGATTCAGGGTTCGGAAAGCCATTGTCTGCCATTTGTACAGAAGTAAAGAGGGAAATCAATATTTATTTCTTGGAGAGTGCCAGCCCCAGCATGTGGTATTGATATTTTCAACAGAACAGAAAGGCTTTTCACAACAAACCTTTCACTTTTCCACCATTAGAGAAGGTCTGTGCATTAGCTTGCCTATTACCTGGTAACACCGCTCTTGTTTAATGTTTTCTTTTCAGGAGTTTTATGTTATTTTTATTGGCATTACCAGTAAAAAACTTTTTGCATTGCGATTGCTGTTTTAATACAAATGGATACATAAATAAAAGGCTCCCGCTGCTGCACCACAGAGGTGACTCCCCATGAAAAGATTTGCAGCCAAAGGGTGCCGCAGCACAGTCACGCTGGCCCTGGGTGCCAGGAGCTGCTTTGTCCGCATCAAAAGCCCGAGACATTAGCTGACTGCAGCGCTTTCTGCTGGGCCCTTTGTATAATTTTCTGATCTCGTCACTGTCCTGCAAGCCCCAGAGACACAAAGGCCTGGCCAGGGATAACTTTTAGTTGTCATTCAACCTTGACATAGCTGGGACCTCTCTAATGGCAGCTTGTTTTCTCAGCTCCAACTCTGAATGGAAGGAATTCACCCAAAAATGAAAACTATCCTGAACTGGTACTATACTTGCCTTCGCAAAACACTGTCTGTGTTTCTTTGACCCCTGTTTTCAAGGTATCATATGACCTGAGTGCTTTTATACAGCTTCTGTATCATCCCTCAATCACTGCTATGTTGAGAGAGGGGGGAGACGAGAGACTCATTACCTCATGTTTGCAGGAGGAAAAATGCCTGAACTCTGTTAGAGTGGAGTGAATAGCAAAGCATATGCTGATGTAAACCGTGCTAGAAATGAACTCTTACCTATTAACACTAAACTCTTCTCCACCTTTCCAGCTCCAACTTTTACAAAGATCAGCAAGGTCTTGGGAATGGTTTTCAGATTGGGAGGCTCTCACAGCCTCTCTGGCAGGTCTGAGCCCTGTAATCACTCTGTGGCTCTCTCCTCCTCCCCAAGGGGGTTATAAATCAGGCTACTGGAGCACACGGCACATTTCGGTATCTGGTAGCCAGGCACATCTTCTCCCTGTCCTCCTCCCACAGCTTCAAGCATTCTGCTTTTATACACTATTGTTTTATTGGGTTTGTGCCTCCCAGTGTGCTTCAGGCACTCTTGAACATCCTCTGATTCAGGAAGGTTTTTTTCCATTGCTGCAGGCTTGCAAGATCAACTGTGAGCTATTTTGTCTTTTCTCCGGAGAGCTAGGACTGCTCTGGGTTGGACTGGCAAAATATTGCTGTCGAAAGTCCGAAGACGGTATTCTCGTTCTTGGCACCGCAGTCTGTGCCAGGTAACAGTAGGTGCATTAGTGGAATTTAAGAATATACCTCGCCTGAAAAATATTCAGATCAACCAGAAATAAACGTTCCTTTTTCCTTCAATGAAGCAAACAAGAAAAATTAAAGGTAGCTGCCTTCTGACACCAAGTTTGACCCGTATTAGATTGTTTCCATTTCAGGAAAGATTCACACGGAAGTAGACTTTTACTATAACTTTTCCATAATTGTCATTTTTGCTTCAGCAGAAATCATTCAGTGAATAGAACTAGAATTAAAAAAAGAATTCCAACTCCCCCAACATGGAATTATTAATGATCTTCTGCAGGAAAAAATAATTCCCCTTCCCAGTCAAATGTTCAAGCTACAGGAGTTTTTGGCTGGAAAATGATTGTCCTAGGATATGATTTCATATGCATCTCAAGCGCAGGCAGAGAACTATGTGAATTCAGAACATGTGAGTAACACTGAAACCAAGACTTTGCTCAGAGCATTCAAAAAGTGACCTAGAGAAGGTGATTAGATTTGTGTGAATTAAATGGTCAACATAATCACTAGAATTTAGCATCCATCTTAGTACCTACAGTTCGATTTCCTTGTCAGAGAGACATAAAAATAAATCCCCTAATTGTTAGGGATGATATTCTTAATAATTTCATCCAAGAAAGGGTGATTCTAGTCAGAAAAAACTGATCATTGGCATTTTGAGGTTAGAGTTAGGTGCCAGAAAGTTGTTTCTGACGTAAATTAAACTACAATAGCAAAAATTATTGAATGTTTTGCCCCAGAAGTAGAAGAGAAAGTAAAATCACCTGAAGGAAAAATGTGACATACCCGTATAAGGCTGACCATCCAGCCATCCATGGGCCATCCGTGTGAAACTGGTGGGAGATGTTCCAGCAGCCCTGGGACGTTATTCTCAGATTCATGTACCGTAATGCGTTTGTGAGATTGATCTGTAGGAGTTTGACTTCTCTTTTCACTTTTTGAAAAACAAATGCTTTAAAATCTCTGGAAGCCTGTCCCTCAAAACTTGAGGGGTCTGAAGTCACTATGAAAAATCTCAGTTGTTATCTTATTGAAGATCACATCAATCTTTCAAACTCGAATGCTGAATTCATGTTGTCATTTGCCTTACTAGAAATATTAGTTTAATTTGCTGGTACCATATGTCTATTGATTATGTACAGAACTGATTACATGCATGCTCGGTTCCCATCCCTAGGGTTCCCTGTAGGCCTTCCAGTTAAGGGGGACGGGAAAAAAAAAGTGAAAGCAGCTTTGTAGGAAATCCATCCATGTTCAACAACTTCCTTCACAGATCCCCAAAGCAAAATGCCTTAGGAAGTGCTCCCTCATTGTCTCTGATCAAAACGCATCTGCTGGCAGCTGATCTTCAAATGCTTTGCACACCAGACACAGGTTGCTTGTTTTTTGTGTGCTGCTTCCTACAAGTGGCAGCCCCAGGACACCCACCACTGTCTGTTCTCTCATCAAAGGACACAAAGAATCGCCACCTGCGGTGTCTTCAGAGGCGAAACCAGCTGGAATGAAAGCACAACCAAATTTGCATGAAAAGCTTCCCAACAACCACAGAAAGACGGTCTTTAGGGGAACAGGGGTAATTCTTCCAGGCTCGCCTTACTGAAATACTGAAGATGGAGGAAACCTCCTCTCTCTCGCTGATGTAACAGCTGAGATTATCCACTGCTACAGGGTCTCCTGGTTTACTCCTCGGATTTACTTCCTCAAGGACTTTGCCATTACATCCATATCTTACCCACATCATACAACTTGTACGTTGTCTGCAATCTGTTTACAGCCTATGAGATGCTGGCTATGGGTGGGAAAATGCTGCCACACCTCAGGAGTCCAATGGTTATGTGCCCAGCTCCTCTCTCAGCACAGAAAAAGGGGTTTCTGCCCTACCCCAAGCTCCCAGAGAACCGGACTGCACGGAGCTTCCCGATGTTAACTTCATGCCTCGATCTGGTGACGTGTTAAATCCACCATCAGAACAGCAGTTTCTCACAATGAAAATTCACCTCACAAAGTCTCCAGTGGGTGACGCAGCCAAAAAGGGAGAGAATTCATGAATGTGCTGCTGGCCATTGCCCTGGTTGAGGTGGCCGGGGTGAATATTTGTGCCTGCAAGGTCAGAAGGGATCAGAAGGGGGTTAATGTCAATCAGGACCATGAACTAATATTACCCCAGAAGATTTGCAGGACATCAGAATTACACATAGTGTTTTTACACAGATCCTGGGCTCCAGAAGACCCGTTAGTACAGGTCTGGTGCTATAACTCCCACTGTGCACCCTTGCTGCCAGGGTGCGGCAAGGCTGGCTGCTCTGCAAGGGACAGGGAGCGTGGAACCGAGCGCGAGCCTGTGGCAGGCGGGTGCTGTGGCCTCGCTAGCAAGGAGCCACGCGACGTGGCAAGCCCGGGTCAGGATCAGGGCTGGAGTCAGAGGTCAGGGTCACAAACAGACCGGTGCTGCAGTGCAGCTTAAGAGCTGCTCACGGGGGAAAACTGGGGCCAGACTTCGCTTCCAGCTCTCTCCACAATGACTTTTACCAGTGGAGGAGCTGACCTTGGGTTTGGCCAGCTGAGCAGCCCAGGGTGACCTGCACAGAGTGCTGCTTCCCTGAGCTGTAGCTGGCATAGTGGTGCAGAGGGATGCCTGGCAAGAGCAGGGTGTGTGAGAACATGCCCAAACTCCAGGTAACGTCGTGCTAAACGGGTGGTTTCCCCCTCTCCGCTGTTCTGGGAAGGTAACAGGTTGTCTGAAATGCAATCAATGCACACTTGACTTTTGAGAATGATACATATAACAGTGTTATAGAACATAATTCACTGAAGTCAAGTATTCTTGAATCACATTTTAGATAATTGGTTGGATTAAATAAAAACTGACTGTAATTACAAAGTATGGTTTGATTTTCATTCTGCTTTGTAATTTATCCAGTTTTTGAGCTTGATTCCTTGTGGCCCACCTCACCGAGGTGCTTTGATTTCTCTTTGCTTCTGTGTTTTTCTTCCTAATATTTAGTGTTTCCATTCAGGAAACCTTTTTCTTCCATTTTTGATATGTTATTAAGAAGTTCTCTCTCTCCCCAGCTTGCTTTCCCTCAGTACATTCTTCTCTTGCCGATTACTTTTGGTTTTATTTATTCTTAATGGCCCCAATTAGAAAACAGGAATCATCAATGCTTATTTAAGCCTGGCTTAACCATGTGTTGAGTCATTGCCTGATTCAGTGTGCTTAAACTTATTAATTTACTTGAAGAATTGGGACAATAATGAATTGTGCAAGGACTCTGTTATGCTCTCCAAATTAACTACAGTTTTGTTTGCCATTTTTGTTTGCCATAAATGGTTGATTTTCAACAGTGGAGAAGTTGCCAGGTGAAATTTAGACACAGTATAAGGCATTGTGGCTGAGCGAGAAAGAAAAGTATGAACAATAGGGCTGTTTACAGCTAGCCCACGCAGCTGAAATTGCATATTAGCAACTCAGTGTCACAACACCCACTTAGTGAAGGTAAATGGAGGGGAAGCAAAGGGAGAAGAAAAAATCCCCAGCTGCTGCCAATATTGAACCAGCACATTAGACGCTCACTCATCGTACCGCCTTCCATATGCCAGAGTTCCAAGGAGTACGCACAAGAGGGGCTGTGGGTGCACGTTTGTGGTGTGACCCAGCAGTGCTGTAAGGTTCTGAACGAGGCACCCAGAGGTGTCAGCTTTACCTGTTTGAACGTCTTACTGTTACGCTTGTCCGCCTCACATCTTTAAACACATCTGAGGCCTCAGTATCATAATTAGATGCCACCCAAATCTTTCTAAGGCTGAAGACTGGAAATGACCAAAGATCCATTTTCTGATTTTATCTTATGACTATAGCTCAGGATCTTTATTCTTAATACTTTGGATATGAATAATTAAACATTTAAATGTACACTTTTGCATACAATTTCTCGGGGGATCTGTTACAGCTTATTTGTATTCATGATCAGTAGCTATGTTGCTGAAATCATTTTGGTAGTACAAAATCTTTTCCAAAGCCTTTCAACGGCCTGAAGTATTGTATTCACATCATTCTCACGCATATTATATGCTTGTCAAAGCAACCTCAAGCAAGGAAAGCTAATGTTTAAAACACATGGAAATATTAAAAGACTTTAGGATAAATTGGAGTGCTCCTCACCCAGCAAACTGCTTGCCTAAGGGAATATGGATATACAACTTCCCTCATGGCTAGCTTTGGTTAACAAATCATTTGATACAGAGTAATTGGAAAGACTGGGTGCTATAATAAATGTTACAGTGAATAAGAAACACTAACATGAATAAGGGCATTAGCATAAAATTTAGGACCAGCTCCTCAGTGGAGATTTAAACTAGATGATGCTTTCCTCCTACATATTGACTTTGACTTTCCAATTCAAAACATTGCGGAGCTACACTTGGGGGGGTTCTGAATGTTTCTTGATTTTAGATGACATTTATCAGGATAATTCTGTCATTTGACATTTAAGCAAATGAGAATGTTATAGGTTTTCTGAAGTATGTAAATTGGAAGCATCTATGAATGGGTACAGAATACTCCTTCATTTACTAGAATATATACTGCAATTAACTACACTAACATTTATTTATTTTTAGGTGCATACCTTCTAATAGGATGCTTCAGACAGAAGTAATTAAACTTAACATTATGTCACAGGGACAAATGCAAATATATGTGATTCATTTCTTGCCACACAGATTTTTCTAGTGACAAAAAATATGGTTTATCTCTGCCTGTCTCTATTAGAGTTTCCATTTTCTATACTCTGTTTACAGTTTGTTGCAAATTAAGCAATGTCAAACTGACAAGCTGCAATTTTTTTCTGAATTTACTGGCTTGTTAGGGGTGAAAAAACTTCTTTTGGGAAAAAAAAATGAATGTGCTTTTTCTGCAGCAAGACTTAAATGAAAGCAATTCTCCATGCTGTTAGCAAAAATGAATTTGGCTCAAGTGAAATGCAAATTAAATCTATTGTGTGCACTTCTTTTATTAAAGGCAAAGTCTGTATTTCTATAAGTTGTTGATGGTGTTTCCACATATTTATGTTCATTTTGCTCTTCAACAGGTTACACTGAATTCAGTGGCCTAATTCCCACCTGTTTTGCATCAGTTCCGTATGAATTCAGATCTACTGGGTCCAGTATCAGCTTACAGCAAAGTGCAGTGAAGCTTCTCTCATTAGCTGAAAATCCCAGGGATGGGACAGCACAGAGAAGCCACTCCTCTTCGGTTTAAGGCTTATATTTTTGCATCCCAGTGGTATGGTAATGCTGCATTTTGTTGATATATATACAAACCTAGTCTTCCAGTATTCTGGCCTGAAAATAAAAATATGCAACTGTGTTAATGAGGTAACCTACATGAGCCGTGGGAAGAGAGGGAGGAGAGAGTGTTCGTTGCCATTGCCGTTGGGACTCTTAATGCTTCAGGAGTTGATTCAGGATAATTGAATTGCTGTGCTAATAAGTCTCACAAGAAACTACAGATATTTCAAAACACTTCCTACCACGACAGTCTTACCTGAGGTGGTGAGATCTGTCTGAGGTCATAGCTCAGGTGCCTGACACACGTGTTCTCTGGCTTCATTAGCAGCCTCACCCGTATCATGTCTGCTCCCTTTCGTTTCCGCTCCTGCATTCAGGGCCAACTCCACTCCACTCACCTAGGGGCTGTGCTTTCCTCGATTAATGTCACTGTCCCGATTCATGCACGTTTTATAACCTGTTGGTCAGGGGGTTTTAAATGTCTGGGACTGAGCAACTGTCAGACACAGCCTGCTAGCTGCGACGCGCTGCATAATCCTTGCCTGTACCGCCGAGCATCGGGATCTTTCCAAACACCAACTGCTATTTGTTTTTGTTCTGAGGGGCTTTGTTTGCACCTCATAAGCAAATTTGTGTTTGACCGTCTGATGCGCTGATTGATTCGTTTAGTTGGGCATTTGTGGATCGCACACATTTGCATCTGTAATGCTAACTGCTCCTTCCAGCTGCATAAGGAGCACTAATGGGAACCTTTCCCTCTGTGAAACGCGTCGAGTGGTGACTGTTGGGCTGGATGCCTCTTCCTTGATGCCACAGTCCCAATTCATTTTATGGAGAAAGTTAATTGGATTCAGGCAGTAAAACCATTTTGTAGATGCTACAAAATCAAAACTGTAACAAACACATTATCAAGTGGATGGGAAGTGGTGTTAGTTCCTTCCTTCCCAAACTAGAAAGGCCAGTTTACTAACACCCTCTGGCAAACGACTGCTCCATAATAAAACTTCTCACTGTTAAAAAACTGTATTGTCATCCATATAAAATATTTACTCTGAATTTTCATTCGTCTCAAAAATTAATCATTAAAATTCTCATTGCGACCTAGGTGGGAACCAGTGTCGAAATGACAGAATTTCCATGCCAGTCCAAATACAGGGATTTGCCTAAGTGAAATTAGACTGAAGTTTGGTGCAAAGCTAGACAGGCCTATGTAGAAAAGCAAAGGATGAAAATTCATGATTCCTATGCAGCATTGAGAAAAAATAGCATATGACCAAATCACGTAAAGGTGACATATCATGTTTATTAAACTGTAGTGTTAAATAATGTTTTATCATTTCCCTAATAATATGTCAGTGATGGATACCTGAAAGAAATTGCATAATGTTAATGAGAAATAAGAAGGCTTAACAAAATATTTGGATATTTTTCTGACAAGAATTTTTAAGATTCAGAAGTAAATACAATCATCTTGTAGAAGAAGATGATGAAACTGCATTTTGCTGCAGAAAGCTGTTTAGTCAGAATATCTGACTAGCTCTATCAAGTGGTTTCTAGGTACTCACTGCTGGTTCAGATAAAGTAACTTTTTCCAGACATAGTATGTGGAATCTACGAGAAACAGATAAAAAGTGAAAAGGCTTGTACAAATCCTGAAATCTAATTTTCTGGGGCATTTGGCCATGTGCATAACCACATGAACTGCAGTGATCTGTGGCAGTATTCCTTTGGCTAAAGGACCTGGCTTAAACGGGAATATACACTTTGGAAAAAATTGCAAGAACATAGATAATTGAAGTAAGCTTTAAAAATATGACAACTGCAGAGAAGACCTAGTAATAAAGATTATTCAGAAACCCGCAGAGAATTTGCTTTTCTCTGAAATTATAAAAGCGTATTTGTTTGTGCCTAACCTCCGCCGAAGGCTTGCTGAGGTGCAGCCTAGGGAATCACCTTCAGTCAAATCCAGACGCAGACGAATCTTGCAGATAATCGCACCTCATCCCTTCTACTCCTCTGACTCGGTGAGCCGAGAGCAGGAGTTGGTCCAGCCTGACTTGTTTTCCTTTGGGAAACGATTCCAGATTTCGAATCCTATGGCTATGTTTGGCGAAGGGCATGTGCTTGGTGTCATGCCGTGGCTTCTGTGACACGGTCAGGCTCAGGATCCATCTCCTCCTACCTCTTTGCCTTGCCTTACTCAGCTGTGAAAACATAGCTGTGGGCATGTGCGTATGTTTGGGTGTGCAGACATGTGAGCAGATGATGCATCTTGTTCACTGTGAAGCCAGGTGTGAAAAATCTGAAGAAAAAGACTGCTTTTATAGGACAATTCAATACTAATTTCGTACAAATTCACGAAAGAGCTGGTTAATGAGGAGGATCACTTAATGCCTCCTAACTAGATTGATGGAGTTTACCCCATTGTGTGTTAAGGAAAAATGGCTAAGGTTTTCATTTGAATGCTTTGTTTATTCCCAGTCCTTAATTTTAAGGTTGTGATCTGTGCAATGTAATTTCCTTTTGTTCCTTTGCCTTAATAGTTCAGTGTAAATACCCTGTCTGGTTAAAACCAAAGTAGAAAGAAGTCTCCAAAGGTATTACGGTAGAAATCTATGGACAGAAATGTAATTAAGTAAGCAGGAAAAGAGAAACCAGCATTCTGTAAGGGTTGCAGTGTTGTAAATCTAAAACCAAGGGAATGAGGATGATGGCATCCAAAAGTGGCCAATACGATTTGATGATTAGGTAATTGCTGGAACCCACACAGACATTACAAGAGGTGACAAAAATCTCAAAGACGTAAATTAAATGCTTCTGGATCTGAATCCTGATTTCCCCAACATATAGCTGCTTACAGCCTCTGTTCTGATTCCCTTCCAGCTACAACAAAAGACGAAATTACCAGAATGGCTTTCCTTCCAGCCTGATTAAATGGAGCAGGAAAATAGACAACATAAATGGTAATACATTATAATTAGAAACTTGTTTCAATGTAATAATCTAAGGCATAATTTCTGGCATAAATCCTATTTGAAGAAAGCACTTAAGCATATATTTAAGTCCATCTTAGACTGACACAAGGCCTTTAAACATATGCTTCTGTGGAAATGTGGGCTCAAAGTCAAATTAAATATAATATTGAAGTATATATGCAAACTTACAGTAATATTTTTGGAAGGTTTTCCCAAGTGAGGATAACCTTAAGAGGTTTTTTTATTTTGTCTTGAATTAACATTGATTTTCTGAGCAAGAATCAACATAGACAGTTATCTGTTGTATTTCATTTCCACCTTTCTAGAAGACTGTTTGGACGGACCAGTGTAGTGGTTTTTTCCATCGCTTTCGGTGTTACAGCATTTTATATTCCCTCTTTCAAAAAGAAGAGCTGCTTTGCTCCTTATTGATCTCTGTGCACAAGACTCATATATTAGTAGGCTGCTAGTAGGAGGAAATAAACTTTTCAGAATATGCATATTAGTGTGTTTCAAAACAAGCAATTTACACCTTTGCGCAAATTGTTAAATTCTTTTTTTTTGCTATTGATTTTTACCCATTTTCACTGTAACTGGACATCAGTTTTGACAATATGTGTTGCTCAAAATTTATGATTCCAGATAGGTGTTCTGAGGTGTCAGGTTGAGGGACAAAAGTTTTTGCTATTGTTTGTCAAATGTCTTCCTGTGAAAGGATAGAAGAAAGAATAAGATACGTGTGTTATTTAGAAATTGGTGTCAAAGGCTCCGACAAAGGTTAGTTTGTGGACATATCCATGGCAGAAATGCCCAGTTTCTAGTTTCTTAGCACTGCAGAAAATAAGCATTTTCACGGCACATCACCAGTAGCAACTTGTGCTCACAAGTCCATACCAAACATCTCCAAATGCGGGTCCTTTCCATGGGTCTTTGTTCCCGCGAACGAGGGATGTTGCAGTGCTCTCCTTACCCCTCCTTCCATCTGACCTTTCTGCTGTAACTGCATTTCCCCAAGTTTTCCTTCCTGCAAAAACGGTTTAGAAGACAATGCTTAAATGAACAACGCACCTAGTAATCAAAACCATGCCCCAGAGTTGTTTTTCTTTCGAGAGACTGATAATTTATTTTCTTTTCAAATCACATCACATTACGAATCACATCAGAGGAAAAGTCATGAAGTATATTCTCCTATGCCACTAGAACTTACTATAATTTGTACATAATTCCCTGGAAGATGGGATATTTTACAAATTAGTGTCTTGACAAATTATTCTGTCTAATTCACTCATCTGTCTCACACTTGGTTTCTTTCTGATTCTACTTCTCTGATCCCTCAAGTACAAATGAGAGACAAACAACCCCCGATGACAAAAAAAATCCAAACTGAAATTAATAAGCAATCTAGCATAAAATAAAATATTATAAATATTGATTATTTTAATTTGCAACAAATACTGTGCTTGTAAATAAAGATACTACTTATTGAATAGAAATGTGTGGAAACATTGCAGGTATATAGAAGAGCTAAACAAAGACATCAATTTTGTAATTGTGAAGGTGCTTTTGATTTTATTTTCTTTCTTTGCCATTGTCACATGTGAGTGTAGAATGTTTTTGCACATGTATGTTATTGGCATTTGAGCATCTCTTTTTTTTCTTCTTTTTCCTTTTTCCTTCTTATTGTATTATTTTCCACTTGAAGCGTTAGGAAAACCAACTGGAAAAGATAAGAAATTAAAACGCTACTGATAACAATCCCTTTAAAAATAGTTATAGAGGAGCATGAGCTGAGCATCCAAAATGCTGCTTTGAGGTGTTTTTCACTAATGTAGTGGCTAGTGGGTATGACAGGAAAAGAATGAAAAGTTTACATGCAGCACTTCAAAACTTCCCCACTGATTTTACTTGAGCTTCTCTATGACTTTGTGCTATTGGAACTTGGAAAAGGCCTTTCTCTAACCAATAGCAGGGCCTTTATTGTACATGTACAAACCCTGTATATATGTGTAGTTTTAATGTATAAAAAATATGTATGTATATACATAGACATATGCATATGTGATATGATTATACATACGTGTGTGTGTGCGCATATATAAAAAATTATATACATTTAATGTTTCTCTCTGTATTCAAGGATTTCTTAAGCAGCAATGAAGCACTAGTTTGAGAACTGTTCTGACTCCCCACCTGTGGTCAAAGTGCTGTGGCAGTGAGAGTGCCTGCGAGAGAGCTGTCAAGACCATGCAGGCCATAAAAAGCCAGTCCCAGAGCACTGGCACGAACCTCAGAAATGCCAAAGCAGGCACAAAACCTCCACCCCTCTGCGGGTCTCTGAGTTACGGTCCCTGTCACCAGCAGCACGGCTGACCTGCAGACTGCTGGCTCCCTGCTGCCCATTCCTGATGAATTGAGTAGGTGGTGAGTGGGGTAAGGTAAGGCTCGTGGACCAAGCAGTTCCATCTGAGAGAAAAGGATCCCTGTTTCTGCCAGCACTGACCCACACCCTTGTCTAGTTCTAGTTGTTGCAGATGAGCTGAAGTTACTGAACCTGAGCTTTACTCGGTTAAGGAGCTAGTGCCTGGTTTCAGAAATGGTTTGTTTTTCTAACTTCTGATACAGCTTGTGAACCTCCCTCCTTAGCAGAAATACAGGTAAGGAATTAGGGGGCATTAAACAAAAGCTACTAGTAAAATCATATTTTTACTCATAAATTATATGCTTTTAAAACACTCTGAGAGCAGGCAGTGTGAAGGACACATTCAGAGAACAAACAGTTTCTGCTAGGAGCTGATCTGAAAGACCTAACAGAACTCGGTTTTGTTTGCATGCTACAAATAACTAATTTTAATTATTCTCAGGAAATAATTTGAAAGTCTCTACTATGAAGATAACATATATAGGACTTTGTTTCTAAAATATCAAACAGACTTAAAGTGATACTTCAAAAGTCCTCTATTCAGCAGCGATCAACGTAATGTGAACGAAATAGTTTGGTTGTTCTCCTGTGAACATAAAAGCACACCATTTGTAAGCCTGTCTCACAGCAGCAGCTAAACATCAAAACAAGGTGGAAATTTAAAAATAAAAATAATTATGAAAAGAAGTGATCTGTTCTTTATCAGATACCAAAAATATTTCAAAGTTTTGTTTAAATACATGTGTTTCCTTACGAGCATATGTGCATGTGTGCATATTAGGCAAAGAACAACTTCAAATCCAATAAATGTATGTTTTGTGGCTGTTTGTTAGAATCTAGCCTTGCTAAATTGGAACGAGTTCCACCATTGATTTCAATAGTACCTGGCTTAGGTACTATTGAATTGAGGATTTAAGTCTTTCATAAAGTTCAGACTTTAATAACTTTAATTCCCTGATGGCTGCAGAGTTGCTAAGGAAGCAGCGTTTGACTTTATGCTATGAACGGCCTCAGGATCAGCCACGGAGCCTGAAGGATTCTGCGCCGAGAGCTCGGGGGCTGCCTACCTGTAAACATTCGCCCCACCTTGTGTCATATCAGCTGGCCTCACTTACAATGAGTCACAGATTTCAGGGGTAAATGCTTTCTTGCCAGCGTACCAACAAAAAGAACTTTGTGAGAAAATTCTGATTTTAATAATGAAGGCCTTTAACCGCTATTCAAATTCCAAAAAGATGCTAACATGCCAAGTGGTTTGTGTATTACTTGGCACGTATACATAGAAAAGCTCTAATCTGCTACCCAAAGGCTAAAGAGGCAGTCTTGTTCTTGCACTTACTTCTGTTGGAGCTGTTTAAGCTTCTATAAATAATTCTGCATTCTGAATAAAAGAGAAAGGATTTGGGGGCCCTGTGGTTAGGAAACTTACCTGGCATGCAGGTGGCAGATTGAGGTTCACATCATTGCTCTAATGGGAATGAAATTGCACATAGAGCCTGGAACCGCTCCAAGGTAAATGAGGTGGTCTGTGATTAGAGCAGTTACCTGGAACGTGGAAGGCACAGCTTAAACTGTGAGAGTGTGAGGAGTTCATTTCTTCTGCTGAGCCATAGTGAGCCACAGCCACTTGATCTCTGATGTTCTGGGGTGGGGATCAATCTCTTGCTGTCTCAGCTCCAAAAATGTAGAAGTGTCTTTTCATTCCAAAATGGAAGACAAAGAAGTGTTTTTGATATAACATTTTTTCCCTAGATTTTCCCTTCCATCTCTTGTAATGATCCCATTGAGAAACTGCTAAGTCTGTCCCTTTGTAACCCTTGGCCTTTCTGAAATATGTGAGGCGAGACCTCGCTTTTGGTCATCATCTAGTCATCTTTAATCACACAACTCTAAGAAAAACTTACTGTGAACTAGATTGAGGTTATAGTATTCCTGCTCTGCTTGAGATGCTGTATGATTAGTTTTCTATCTGGGCTATAATCATTTGGCAGACACCTCTAACGCTGTAATCAGTTCAAAACTTAGTGCTGTATTAGCTAAAACTTACAGCAATCAATCCAAACCAGGAAATGCTCAGAAATCAAGAAAACGAAAATTAATGAAGTGGTTCTGTGTTTCAGAAAGTAACCTTATTAGAAGTCAAAACAGCAGGGAAGATGCATTGTGGAAAGAAACTGTTCATAGGACCTGTCCAGAACTTTTCCTATCCTGTTGCTACAGACTCTTATCATTCTGGTTCCGCCACTTCTCAGTCCTTTTTTTCTCAGTTTGCAGTCTTAGGTTCTTATCCAATCATAAACGGTCCTAAGAGCAGAAGACAGACTTTGTTGAAAATCCAAATGTGTCACTGGGCTGCTTGGATTCAGAACAAAGCGCAATGCACACTGTTTCTTTTCTGTGTCATTTTTCTACAGTAGCTAAAAGCAGGGAATTGAGACGCTTCAAAATGCATAGCTACAGTAAAATACACACACAGACACACACACATACACTCTCTTTTAGTTTCACCAAGTATGAAATTGTTACTTGCAACCAGAAGATGGCTCTGCAATCAAGCCGGGCAAGCTGAAACCATAGAGATGCAGCATTCAAATTTTTTTTTTTTATCCTTGCAGTTCCCTTCTTCCTCAGTGGAAACACTCCAGTTGCTGTAAGCAGTGGTTTTACGGAATCTTTTTTTTTTCCCCCCGGCAAAGACTCCCTTTCCCCAAAGTCCTCTTTTTTTGTTTGGATAGGACACAAAGACAGAATGCTCTGATGGCTTTAACCGGCTTCCGCTGAAGTCAGTTGGTATCTCACTGCTGATTTCAGTGGGGACTGATTAAAGCCCAGTATAAGCTGCCCGGAAGATCCTTTTCGTTGAATCCCTGCGGGTGGTGTGGATGGCAGGTTCCTACACACGTTAGTCTGTTGTGAGCGGATTTTCTATGTAATGATTGCTAAAAAGCTATCAATGACTGGTCTGTGATGTTACACAGGGATGTTCTTCAGAAATAGAGCTGAGAATGACCTGGCATAATTTTCTTGTTTAGAATAGGATACGTGGCTGTTGGCATTTTAATATTTGGTAACACTATGAAGAGTTTCTATTACAGCATGTGTCTTGTATCGGTCTTTGCCCCTTTGATAAGTTACCAAGAGCTGTAGCACTACTTCAAAAGGACGCATGGAGTGATTTCTCACATCCTTGACACAAACCTCTGAACAAAGCCCACATTTGGAAAAGCTGATGTTTTTTTTCCTAAAGAGAGATGTTAGTTGGCGAGAAATTCAGTAAAATCAAGGAAGTAACTCCATTGTGAGCCTCAGGTTAAATCAAAACAAGGTCTACCATATCTTTGCTTGGTGTTTGCGTTGAATTACTACTCTAAAACAAAAACAAGGAAATTATAGGTGCTGTCTACTTTATGAGAATTTTAACATGTGGAAACAAATTGGTCGTTGTGTACATTCTCCTGCTGTGCTAATTGTTTTAAAATTTCAAAATACTGATTATGGGGAACTGCTGACTGTTTTTCTTTCTGCAGGAGAAGGCTATACAGGCAAGAGAAAAAACCCTTGGCAATTGTTTGTATTTACATTAATACAATAATAAACACTTAGCCAGTTTTGTCCATGTATCCTGTTTTTAAATGTCAAGACATAGGCCTAGTTAAACACTGTTGCTCTATTTTTCTGCTAGCTGAAATCCATTTCAATGTCACTTCTCTGGAGTTATAATGTAATGAAGTAATGTAGCAGTGAATGAGGTCAATTCACATTTGTACACGTGGAGCCTCAGACAGAAGGATAATGCTTTTATTTTGGTTTTTATCTTTTTTTTTTCTTAACATGTGCTCAGTGTAATTAAATGGAATTTATCCTGACATGCTTGTCCTAAAGGACAGGTGGAACTTTCAGGATCTCAGACTGCTTCCTTGTAATTTATTCATTTCATTATGAACCTGCAACCCTCCAGGGGGTGTGACATAATATTATAATACATAATGTTCCTGACTGCTAGATTTTCATTTGGCTCTCTGATTTATCTGACAGATGCAGGGGGGGGAATAAAACACATGTAGCTGGAAAAATCCCCATGGACTACACGTATGCAACTGCTAAAAAGCACAGGTTATTTCAGTCAACGCTGACATTAACTGATGTTGGATGTGTTCCTTTCTGATTTCACTTTTTCTGGCGAAATAGCATGGTTCAGTGTTTTATTTCTCAGTCTGCTTCCTGTAATTGTGCTCTCCCAAAACAAATGTATCTCAGATCTCAATATCAACTGCTTTCACAAAAGATGTGTGCAATAACTCTTTCATGAAGCCGTGGGTTGCCTTTGCTCTCACAGAAGTTATAGGAACATAGATAGGCTCTACAAAAGATACCATTTATTTGTAATCCCAGAACAGATGTAGGTTAATAGCTGCTTTCCCCAAAAAAACTGGAATTGAATTTAAACCTCTGGCACTGTTACGCCAATGCTTTTCAAAACCCCTTAAGGTTAAGCCTCCTTTCAGACAAAGTTAGATGAAGACAATGTGGCTTCTTCATTCTACACTTCCTCAAGTATCACTGGAAAGCTCATATAAATGGAACTAGTTATTTTGTCAGTCTTTTACTAGAGGAAAGCAGGAACTGGCTCACCTATTACCTTTTTCACTAATATTTACATATAACAACAATGCACTCATACGTGAAGAGTAATTGCTGCAAGTCTTTGTCAAAATGTGGATCAGCAATTCAGCCTTTTGGTTACTGCAGTATCTTGGATGGTCTAAACTGCCCCCAGTAAGATTCTCTGTCATAAAGGGCCACAGAGTATCAGTGTATTTTTCATAATATAAAATCAAACTATGGGTGCTAGACTGAGATAATTTCATTTTCTGTTCCTCCTAATTCCCTTGGTAATTTATATTATACCTTTTTCTGGTGACAGAAAAGAAAACCACCGACGATAAAATTAGAAGGATACAGGGGAATCGGTTCCCCATTCATGTCAGCTACTGTTATACAGGTCTAGCAAATTCAGTAGACTTGGTCTTAATTTGCATTAAAAGTTGCTGGTATGTCACTTGTTTTCAAAGATACCGAATATGGATGAGTGGACATGAGACAAGCTTCAGCCAGTCACAGCACAGTAAAATGCCATCTTAGCCTCTCAAATATTCCCTCAAATCATCACTGATTGCAATCAACATGTTCACTCTGATCCGTGGAAGACAACAGCCTTACAAAATGCATTAATTTCTTTCTCTAAAAGGACCAGGCTAATTTCTGGTCAAACTGGAACACAGTTTTGGTAGGATATTACGCCTGTTCCCAGGGTCAAAGGTGATGTCTTAAGCACCATGAGCTGCTAAGTTACTTTTTTTACTCAGACTGCAGGTAAGCAGTTTGTTAACGGCTCTTTTCATTCTGAACGCGGAAGAGAAAAGTGCTTATGTAGAGCAGAGAAAATTGCAACAAGCAGATGTTACGGTTATTGAACACCCTAAATTCAATTCAGATTAATACAGACTCTACTACTCACTGCAAAAGCTGAGGTCTCTGTAAACAAAATATACCATCGGTACATGTACAGCAACAGCTAGTACTTGTTTTCCTCTTGAAACACCTGCTCACAAATATACCAGATAGCTAACTTGTATCAAGAATAGCAATTGCCGTTTTTCTTCCTGTTTATGTAGCTTTATAGCCTAATTGGAAGCATTTAGGTTCTAAAGTTGTTGCCGTTACTACGAAATCATTCTGGAAGCTTTGTCATCTCCATGGCAACCGGCCTACATATATTAAGCATTTTGATACAACACCAATGTTTGATGGTATTCTTAATTTGAGATATTAATTTAATATATGGGTGCTTTACACTGGAGTTTATATGTTTTATCTTTTTGTTATAATCATGAGGAAACTTTGATGCTGAATAATGGCTGACTAAAGCATAGCTCACACAGTGAAGCAGCTACCACAGAATGGATTAGCACGGACTAAGGAACACACAGTCTCGCATTAAACAAAGAGGATACAAAAGCACCAACTTAGCTCATGCAGCATAACGTTTGTGTGGGGCTAGGTGGGCTTTTTTACTTTTAAGAAAAACAGGTAGAATCTTTTCCAGTTACATAAATGTTGCAAGGACAGTTTGTCCTGCTCGGGCAGACCCCACAGAAATCAGCGGCTGGGATCACTTCAGCCAGAGATGTTTTTTCGTGGCACAATATTCAGAGCAGGCTTTGAGGCAGGACCAAACCCTGCTCCCACCAGTAAACGCGGGGTGCCCTACTGCAGTGTGCTCTGGTGTGTGCAGGAGGACCCTGTGTGGGGTCTGCGGAGCAGGTCTCCAGGCAGTGCTCTAGCCCTGGTGGTGGGACAGAGAGGTGGGACTCAGGCGAGCATTCCTCACATGTCATACAGATCAGCTGCCTTTCAAACAATCCCCAGAGAGAAGGCAGATCTAACAAACTGACACAAAGATGCCTGCTGTCCCCAGGAAAACTCATTTCAACCACACATGCATGTGGGTGAAGTAGGGCCTGTGTTGCATCCATGGGGCGAAGCCAGAGGAATGGCCTGTACCCGGTAACAGCCCAATATAGATCAATTTTCCAAGGGCTGGAAGCCAGCTACAGCCACCAGACTTTTCCTGGAGCAAAACCATGATCCTCTTACAAGGGGCTATGAAAAAGTCCCATCGATCGCAAAATTCCAAATACTTATTTTATCCGTATCTCTCTGAACGAACTTGCAGATAATGTGCAGTGTAGTGTAAATGTGAAATATTACCCTGCTTCAAAGCAAATTAATCTTTCCAGAACTTTGGAGTGTATGTGTTATTAATGCCCCTGTAGAGCAAAGGCTTTGTGCTGGGATAGGGGTGGAGACGAGGAGAAAATGCAGCAGTATTTACAAATAGATTCTGCAAAATGTAGTTCAAAAGAGATGACATCTTCTGTAATTGCAGATGAGTATTTTCTTATTTGTTTTCTGCCAGAAATATATTAAATTATACTCACTGCCCCTAGCTAGTCTGTAAGCCTTTTTTCTTACTGGCCAGAGTCCCATTCCCAGCAATCCTTTAAATTCCTCATTTTTCATGCAACTACCTTGATTATCTATGCTGTTAGTGTGCTCAGTGGCTTTTCCTTGGTAGAACGGATCCCAAGAGTGTCATTCTTTTTATTACATTTCACCGACTTGTGGCTAGAATTGTTCTTCCTCTTTGGAGGTCAAAGAGAAATGATCTATTTACTTCCTTCTAAATGGAGGATAATTCTGTTTTGGCTTGGCACTGAAACTTTTCTATCAGACACCTTCCTGGAGACAATACTATAAAAGCCAGATTTTTTGCAGATTTGAACACTTTCTGCAGTTCCCCATTGAAATATCGCATTAGATCTGAAATGATTTTCTTCTGCACTAGTGTCATTGTAAGAGTGCTTTGTGCCAGGGCCTTTGATGCCAAATTTCATCCCACAGTGAATTCTTACATGTAAACTCTCAAAAGCAGATTTTACAATAGACTTAGTAACTGGCCCTTGGTTCCGGTAGTGCTGCTTGCAGGCTCGGTTGAAAAGCAGGCTCGATGGGCAGAAGACCATAAGCACATGCTCTTTTTAGAACACAAACCTTAAAGCTCCTCTGTAATTTCTACCCCTCCAAAGCTGCATTCTGCTCTTGCCAAATGTATATGTTAAGAGAAGGAGTATACCTCTTATTAGGAAAAGTGAATGAGATGAGGAGTGGATTGTGCTCATTAAAACGTGGGCATACTTTTCTGTATACTGTGGCTGATAAACTAAAATTACTTGGTGAGCTGGGGATTGGGAATGGATGAATACAACCGCCTAATTGAGATTTTTTAAAAAAAACACTTTGAAAATACTTATGACTCCCTCTTTTTGCCCCCCTGAGCCTTCATGCTTTTAAATGGTAACTAGTTTTGACTTGATACAATCTCAGTGAAATCAGTAGAGCATTTTAATTAAATATTATGGTGTTTAGAACAGGACCCAAATGTTTAGCACTGGCAAAAAAAATAGAAATATTTGTGTAGACTTCAAATGAGTTTTCATCCCAGAAATGAACAGAAACTGAAATAAATTAGAAACTCTGAACCTGTGGGCGTTCTCCTGACAGATATGTAAGTGGCACCATATGACCCCAGTGACCAACCTCAGGCAATGAAGAGCTCGTTCTGAACAGTGGGCAATGAAGGCAATCACTGATCCAGTCGGCAGTTCCTCAGCTTCCTATGACCTAAAGCAGATTTGAAGCAACTACTCATTCAAGAGTTTCTTTTTCCTTTAAAATACACAATAATACTTCACAAAGTTTTTAAAATCTAGAGTTCTTTATGAAAAATTCATAGTTAATAAAAAGGTGTCACTTTGCAAGACATGTTGTTTGCTCCAGTTCATTTTTTCAGGTATGAGAAAACAAAAAACAAAAACCTTTTACTTTTTTACCAAAGATACACCCTTCGAGTTTTACTTCTCCTCCCCTGGTAGATACGTGTATATAAAGTTTAAGATAAAACTCTAGAAATTCAATACCAACTTTTTAGGTCCAGTGAGTGGAAATGTACTAAATAAATAATGTATTAAAAAATTGCAGCATATTTATCACGGGATTGTGAGGCAGCTTGATCTATAATATGAAAGATGGGTCTCTTGTCCAGTTCCAGTAAGGCCAAACTAACTGCCCTTGCTTACAGTAACTGGTAAAAGTAGGATATAAATGGTTAGGATACATCAGGATGATGTACGGTGTAGCTATGCAGCAGCTTATAGTATTGCAGCCTTTATCTCTGCTGCATAGATTCTGTGGCTTAAAAATTATGCTTAATATTAATATGACTTCCATGGGGAATAGAAATAGAATGCTATAACTAAGTAATGCAAATATATTTATGAACTCATTTTCTTTCCAACATGTCATATTAATAATGATCATCTTTCTTTCATTTAATATTTAAAAACCACAAAAAGTATGAGTAGAATTTACACCTATTAAAAATGACTTTTAGCTATACCCAAAAATAGTTTGCAGTGTTACTACACTGTTTTTTCTGTTGAAAAGACACAAACCTGAAACCTAGCAAGATCACTTCTTAACTGTTTAACAGTGCCTTCAAAGTCCCAAAAGGAGACATAGCCACAGAAAGAGCGGGCCATGTTCACATTTCATATCAGTATCACACAATCGTACTATTGATGTATATCTGGTGTCTGGAATTTTCATGTTGTTCTGGTTAGGGATGAAGGTGTAGCACGGATGTTGCACTTCATCGTGCCACCGTGGGACACCACTGATAGATGTAGTCCTGCTCTGCTTGCTCCCCCTCCTGCCGTTTACTCTCAGAAGGATAAGCAGAAATGCAACCACAAGAGCAGTAGGGTTCAGCTTGCTGAACTGTTGGAAAAATATTTCCTTTGGAAAAAATGGTAGGTGTTTGATAGGTGGACAAGGCAATGGAAGAGGAGGGGAGAGTGAGAACACCAAGAACCCTTGGTGTTTGACTGCTGTCACACCAAATTGGGTGAGTGTAAAACCAAATCCTAAAATGAAAACAAAATGACCCAATGTTGTGAAAACATTGTGCTAGAGAAAACACAACCGTATATTTCACTTCAGAAAGAGTGATTCTACAGCACTTTTTCTATGAAATGGACGAGAAATCTTCCTCTTAAGTGAGTCATTGTTATCCAGTCTTTCCAGTATGGTTCATTATAATACCTAGTACCGAGTGAAACAAAGCAAGAAACTTCACTTTGCAAAAAAATACTGATCTTTCAAACATAGTGTTTTATCCCATACGTAAGAACTTTCAGATATTTGACAGAAAAAAGAAAGCAGCCAATGGCTCCAAGTTAGAGAGACTTAGGGAGCGATAACGGGCTTTGTTATGTTTGATTCTGCCATAATAATTCCTTATCAAATTGCAAAACTGCCTTCTTCAATGCAATATTCTAATGCGGTGTCTGAAACTCTCTGAAACAAGAATTAGCACATGACCAGCAAGTCCAGGTTTGAAAAATGAAGGGGATCTTTATAGACGCTTGACACTACAGCTGCTTACTCCTTGGCACAAAATGATGGTCTTTTAATATCATTTGTGCCATGTAAAGTCAAATTTAGATGTGTCAATATTAGGAAGATACACGAAGTGCATATTGGCAAGCGGAATGTACGATATCTAAGAATCCACAAAATAAATGGAGAAGAGTTTGTGAAAAAAATACAGAAAATCATCTTAGAAAACTTTATAGGCACGTTTAATTTGGAGCTGATCCTAGAAGGTGGTTATAATAACAACTGCTATTAAGTACCGCAGTGCTCAGGGCTATTTTTTGTTGTTGTTAATGCTGAATATTGATATTCATTGTGCATGTTTTCCTGAAGCGCTGAAGGGAGTCAGAACCCTGTTTTCCAAGGTACTGAACAAGCATGTAGAGCATTTCCAACCCTGAGTAGATGTGAGTAATTATATATGTTTAAAAAAGTATCCTAAACCCAAGCTTGAGCTAGTGCAGTATTTGGAATTTCTTGGAAGTGTTCAGGAGCTAGCTTTCACCTTTTGTAACGTAGGGTTGCACCTCTGAGTGGAGAGTCTGTTCACTTCTGTCTTCAGACCTGTGTGGTGAAAGGCCTTGTGAAAGCTGATGAGCTTACTGCTCATCAAGAGACCACCGCTTACCTGTTTCTTGGAGCGTGAGACCGTGTTGGGAAAATGCCGAAATAAGTCACTTCACTGGCATTGCTTGCAAACTTCACTGATAGATGGACTGAAACAAGGAAAATTAAGCCTTCAGTGGGGAAAATAACTAGGAATACACAGTAAGCATTGCAGTAAGGACACCAATTTGCAAGAGT
>Ga0065711_1027404_pt1 | contig 49909 bp, 25 predicted proteins | sample Hoacrofraction12_FD_59098 | JGI IMG/M metagenome (GOLD analysis project Ga0065711, IMG submission 59098) | Hoatzin crop microbial communities from Cojedes, Venezuela - Epithelial fraction 12 v2 (version 2) | ecosystem: Host-associated > Birds > Digestive system > Esophagus > Crop | place... | reverse complement strand
GCCCCATCCCTGGAAACATTCAAGACCAGGTTGGACAGGGCTCTGAGCAACCTGATCTAGTTAGCGGTGTCCCTGCTCGCTGCAGGGGGGTTGGACTAGATGACCTCTAGGGGTCCCTTCCGACCCAAAATTTTCTGATTCTATAATTCTATAATATATATATAATCTAAGTAGAGCAGAGTATTTTCTAATGTAGTAAAGCCAAATGACAGTACAGAAATGAGATGCAGCATTCACAAAGTCAGTTAGAGATCATGACTTTCTAGGTTTTGCATAGGCATGGACAGAAAGTTTGTTAAAAAAAGAAAAAAATAATTTATTGGCATCTCAGCATACAAGAACACTTGCATAGGGAATCAGATCTCTCAGACATGACTGCCAGTTGCTCTCCAGTGGTGATGGGAGTCTCTGCTGCAGGAGTCCTTGCAGCAATGTCTTTGGGTGCATTGAGACTCCCAGAGCTGCTTGCTCAGTTCTAATCTGGTTGACTCATGGTCCTACATGGCCAGTCCAGCACATGATTATCTTAACCACACACACACACAAAAAAACAAACAAAAAAAGGATTGTGTGACCATTTCTGTAGCTGCAGAAAAATTTCTACAGACTATTTCCAAGTGTCTTATCTATGTACTTGTTGATCAATTCTACAGCAGAAACAGTCTGGGCATTTCTAGGACACTCCAGCCAGAATGCCAATCAACACATTTGAGCATACAAATTGTTGCCTGGGGAGAATCTCCAGAACTGCCTGAATTTCCCATCTGGAGAGTTCCTGGCGCATGCAGTCACTTTGCTGTGGAGGAGCTACATCGGGCACCAATCTCAAACCAGTCCGCTGTCAAACCAGCCCATTATCTCACCAAGGCAAACGACTAGCTTCAGCGTTCTTGACTGCCCAGGGAATTAATGTCTGAAGCTTGCACAGAGGCACAGCCCTTATACCCAGTGACATCACCATTATGACTGCAGAACAAGCTAGATTTTCATACTTGTAACTCATTTATAGCTGAAGTTCCACAGCTCTTGCCACATTGCCCACCAATGAAAGGACTGTCCCATGACTTGTCCCCACTAAATGCACTAGCCATCCTTAGAGCAAGGGCAATGGCCTGGCGTTTCTGTTCTCAAGAGTGTGTCATTCCTGTTTCCTCCCTAGGGTGTGCATTTTCCAGAGCACAGTGACTCACCCCAGCAGGAGCAACGGCTTCATGGCTTACTTTCAGGGCAGTCTTCTGCAAAGTAGTGTGTAGTGTATCTATATTTGAGCGTTACTGGATACCACAGAATTAAAATGCAAGACAAATCCATGGGAAACAACCTTTATTAGTCAAATTGCTTTAAGAGAAAGTATTTCTTTCATTCCACAACATTTCAGAAACAACTTTCCATCTGAATGTCTCCTTCACCCATTTAGGCAGAAATGTGTTGCTCTGATATGCAGAAATTACTCCAGGAATGCCAGAAACAGACACACACCATGAAAAGCTCCACATAGCTTACATCTATAGTTCCAACAAAGAGAGAGATCAATATATTTCTCAAAAATATTCCTATGGCAAAAAGGCAATCTTCCTTCTCATTCTGAGTATCAGTGTAGAATTATTATTTTTAGTTACATAAAAGCTACAATGAAATTGCAAAGGATGCCAGCAAAGGAAATGTAGAAATTAATGTTTTAGTAAGAATTCCAGGGCTGTTCACTGTCAGAAATAACTATTTCAAAATATGAAACCCAATTGATTAATTACGAGAGGGAAAAAATAATGTAAAAACATGAGACTCTGCTGTAATGAGGAGGAGATAAGAGGGCTGATACAGATTTTTTTTTTGTATATATCTGAAATGCAGGCTTTAAGATGACTGCAGAAAGTCAACCCATGCAAAGGGAATCAGAAAGTAACACATTTTCTTTTTACACATAAAAATGCTAGTCTCTAAAATATAAGATCCCAAAATAAAAGCAATGAATCAGCATAATAAGAAATTAAGAGGTAAGTGTCAAGATCCTCATAGCATATAAAAAAAAAATATAGCTGTGGTGGAGAGATACTCAAGACAAATTGGGATTTCCAGAAGAGGTATGTCTGTCACACTCAGTTTTGGTAAAGTAAACCTTAAAAATGTCACTCATTTGTGTAAGTTGTCAGTTGTCCATGAGAAGAGGGAGAGAGAAGACATAATTATTTTTTTTCTCTTTTATTTGCAACATCAACTTTCAGTAAGGCAAAAATTGCACTGAACAGATGTGGGAGATCCAGACTTTGCAGAATTAGCAAGGAAGCTGCACGAAACGCCTGAATTTGCCTCCTTTCTATAAACAGCTGAATATGCTTGAGATGACACGATGGAGAGTATGTTGTCCTGTAGGTACAGACCTGCAGGAAACGTGTCAGTCAACAGAGAAGAGTTTTACTTTCTTTTAGTAGGAAAGATGTTTTCAACTCCATTCTGGTTCTGATTCCAGTCAGCAAGGCTTGATGAGCTCAGCCCAAGTGTTCAGGAAGGCTCGGTGTAAGCAGCGTCTATTTGCCCACAGGCACATGCAGTGGCTCTGACTGCTGGAACATACTGATTATCTGAAACAGTCAATTAGATGCTCTCTCCCCACCAGGCGCAATACTTTCACACTTTTGTAAATACCTTCAAATACATCAGCTGGCTCCATTCTGACACAAACATACTGTTTAATTAGTTAAAAATTTTTGCCACTAGAAGAACACGCCTCAGTGATCTGAGATGAGAATCGGGACTATTACCTTTAAGTACCCATATCTGAAATTAAACTTGCTTTCAGACTCCCTTGCAGGAATGAGATGTGCTAGCATTCACAAATGTCCCAAGAGACAGATAACATATTAAATGAATAATTTTGAGCTCAGTAGGTGGTATATTTTGTTTCAAATGTGTCTTAAGCCTAAAATATTAAGCTTCCCACGATTAAAAAATGATTCACATATTCCAAATAATATTCTAAACTTTACTTTCAAGAAAATTCCAGATATTTTTCAAGCTTTGATTATGCTTTAAAACATTCTTGTAAAGTAGTCTGCAAATACATACAAGGAATTTCCACGTAATTTCACTGTTCAGTATAATGCAAGTGGTGTGGCATGACAGAGCTGCACAAGTGTCTAGGACTAGGGGACTGGAGAAGATAAAATTGGGATAGAATGCATCATTTAGGGACAAGAGTTTCTCAAGTCAGAGGGCTGTTCAAGTTGAGGTGGAGTCTGCCTGGCAGATAATATATAGTTTTTTCCTCCCCATTTCCCAGCATCAAGAGCCGTAATAAAAGAACTCTTTTAACTTCATAACAGAGACAGGTCTGGTGCTCTGCTGGCCGGTGACGTCTCCCCAGGACACTACAAGAACATCAGTCTCTGACTAATAATTTGCTGCTGTGACATCTATGCACCTGGGAATGCATTGTGGAGTTTTCATAATTGTGAAATACATTCTTGTTTTGTATATGGATCAGCGTGCTCAACACAGCAAGAATTCAGACTTTCAATGCTCCACAATTCACTATTGCCTGCTATTTATTCCATCCCAATCTCATGCTAATAATTGTTGTAGATATTAAAAAAAAATACATTGTTGTATCTTTCAGAGAATGATCAATGTCAAACAAATCATTTTGTTGACAAAAAGTGATATCGCTTATATGAGGCTCTCAGATACTTCAAGGTGGATTAAGAAGAATGAGATTAGGATCTAACAGAGATTTGATCGCTGTCATCTCAACAACAAGATGTTGACAGCTAGAATAAATAACTTCTCAGGAGCAACTTGTTAAACTGGGTTAAAAGAGGATCTGTAATGATGTGGCCCGCTCTAATAACTCCTGCCAATCAGATTATATTTTATTACTCAGCTGAAACTATACAGCATGATTCAGTTTGTGCTAAACTGGAGGGGGTCACAAGATACAAACACTCATATTTCCTGAAAACATTTTGACAGAAAATGTGGATAAGAGCAAGAGCATGGTGGTATCAGGAGAAAAGATGAAAGGCTTCGCGAGAGTTGTTTAGGATGAGCAGAGTGCTGGTCTGAGGCCAAGTGGCCACACTTCGCCATCTAAAAAATGTTCTCTGTGCTTCTGTGGCACGTCAGGAAAAACTCTGAAAGTATTATACATACATCAGCTCATACTACCATCAAATGTCCTTGAGAGTAAGGTATGGAGCACTGTCAGCCACTTCAAACAAGTAAAAGTCCTTGCTGAAAAATGCATGAATGGAAAAATTTGCGATTACAAAATTCAAACTCACCCAAATGGCCAACAAGAAATGAATAGTGTTGGTCAGAAAAAGGTTGTAGGGCCAGAACAGGCATGCTGATTTCATAGTATTTCATAGCAATACTAGTGTTGGTGTCTTGAATAAATTATACTGTATCTTGTAGTTCAGAACATTACACCTACATTCATAAACTGACAGAGCATATAGCTAAAAGGAGCTCTTAAACAATCCTTTCATATGCAGAACCTTCTGTTTGTAAGGATATATGTATACATTATAGTCAGTGTACCTTAGTTTTCTTGCTAGTAGCTGGATGAAAAGACATTCTGCAAGTGTTTTCTCCAGCTTTCAAATTGCTGTATCATTCCTCTCTGCGTTCTTTCAGATAGACTAGTAAGTATGCGGATATCAGAACTGAATGCAGACTTTTGTGATTATCCTTGCTGACACTAGGTTCAAAATCAAAATCATCACTCTTCTCTTAGTCAGTGCCACCTCTTTAAAAGGTATTTGCCCTTTCTGACTCAGCAGCTTTCTGACTTTGGACCCCTAAAAAAGGCCCACAAGTTAAAGCTAGAGGAAAAGGTACCTTTGTCTTCCACAGCAGCCTGGTACTCAGATGCTTCCACTGGAAGCAAAAGATTAACTTCTGGTCAATGTGGTAGGTTCAAATCCAGTTTTTCAATTTTTTGAGAAACTGCTTTTCTGACCATAGTCTAATCGGAAATGATGGTCCTCTGAAGCTGTGCCACTGCATTGAAAAAACAGAGACTGCGAGCTCAAGGGAAGTTCTTGGTCAACAGAGCCTGTCTCGACATGGAAGGTTACAGCCTTACCATTAAGTCCTATGTTCCCATCTCTCCTTCAACAGCTGTCTTTTTTCACACACACAGCTGTGTATATTTTGTCATTATTTAAAATACCTGGCTATCCTGTCTCATTGCTGTTTATCATTCCACTGGCATTTGTGTCAATGCCAGTGTTTTTAGCAATGATTTTGTGTGTAATCATGGATAAAGTCATTAAGTAGTAAGTAAGCAATGATCCATGAGGAAGTTCTTGTAGAAGTACAACCTAGTCACCACTGCTAATAACCCATGCAGAAGCATTTTAGGAGATCAATGTTTGAAACTATTTAATATGTACTCTACTACTAGAGTGCTATTTTAACCTTTTACATGGAAATTTCTTTTTTTTTTTTCCTGCTGCATTTTCGGCTCTGCAGGCCCATCTGAAATATCTGCTGGCTGAAACAGCACAAGGAAACTTAAAATCTTGGAAAAAGTCTGTATAGCTGGATGAGGATCCCACCAGTATCGTATGGAGCTGGTGGTGACTGCATTGCTGAGGCAGATTAAAGGACACAGAACTTGACCTGATTTTTGCAAATACCATAAAGACAAATCTTTGCCAAACTTGTTAGTTACTGAGTCACATGCCCTAGTCAGCTAGTTCCTTTTGGCTACATTTTATATCTTTCTTTCACTCATCTTAACTCCTTCGATGTCTTATATTCTCAGCAAAGCACATAATGTGTTTAAGGCAAAACTACAAAACAAATGAAAAATACTTCCTGTGCTATATTTCTTGCTGTTTTGCTGTGGGTTGAAGAAAAGGGAGGTGAGATGAGAGATAAGGAAACAACTTCTCCAGTGGCTTTTGTTTCTCTCAGATCACAAAACAAGAGGATGGGTTAGGGAGTGGATGAAGGATTTAAATGTTGACAGGTAAGTACAGAAAGGATTTTCTGCTATAAACCTGCATGCAATGCCTTTGCAACCTTTTGGTTTGCTTTAGCTTGGAAAAGCAGCTAATTTGTAGTTGAGCTTATCCCATATTAACAGGCACGCTGCCATTAACTCGGGGAAGAAAGACCAGGAATCCTCATCTGTCTCGGGCAAGTCATTAAGATTCACAGTCAATCTTTGCAGAAAGGAAAACAACAGCAAACAGCAGAGCTGAGTTTGCTGAAGGACTCTGGGCTGTGGTGGTGGCCTGGGGGCAGCACGTTAGGGGCAGACGTGCTTGTCTGTCACCAGTCAGCATCCTGAGGGAGTCCCCGGGAGCAAATTTAGGACCAGGAGATGGAAACAAAAAAACCTGTTTGATGAGGGAGGCATGCCAGAATAAAGCAATCAGCCCTCGCTCTCCAGTTCCAGATTCTGCCTGAATCTTTTTTAGTGTGATGCCCCGCAGCTTTCCAACACTCCCAGTCCACCAGGACTCAGACTGCAGCAGCTGCTTGTAAACGTGTGAAACCAACAGGAAAGGACAAGTAACTTCTGAGAACTTAACACTGAATTTTTAAAGGCTTGCACCCTGCCTTGACCTTCCCCATGAAAAGTCAGAGGCATACCGCTTTTCTGAGAACATTTTGGTCAAGTGCTCCTTGCACATCTGGAAGGTAATATAGAATTGTGATTAGCTTGGGCAAAGCCAGTGTAGTTTAAACTTTGGTGACCTTATGCAGGTAATCTGAACCTTGCAACAGTCTGGGTTTTGAAAAAGTTTTCATCTTTAAACTTCCAGTTAAATCCTCTAACATATTTCTTTGAATAGCCAAACTCTTCCTAACTTTTCTGGAGCTAAGGTTTTATCCTTCATTGCATTCTTATTATATTTCAATAGAAAATTAAATTAATGGCAATTTATTGACAAATAAAATCTTTCTGCTTGCTATTAAGACACTTGTGTACATGAAACCCAACTATAAGCGGTACTTACCCTCTTGTATTGAAAACCACTCCCCTTTCTGCAGTCACTGATGTGTTCTTTCTCCAGCCCTTATGCCATAAGCGGGGACAATTTTCATACTCATTTCAGAGACAGTCATCTGCAGAAACTCAGCCAAGGGCAAAGAGAAGATACGCACTCAGGAATCGCATAAAATTCCTCCAGAGCCAGGTTACTGCTCAGGTTGTCTTTCCTTTCCATCTTCATGTAAATCCAAACTGGGAGACACAAGTAGTCCCTAACCTCTGTATCCACATGCTCCCTCTACCCATGCCCAGGCAATCCATTTAATAGGAAACCCACATAAGCAGGAAAAGAGGGAGTCATGCTGTGCTCCAGTAGCCAGAGGTCTGGGTCTACAGGCCACAATTTGGACCACACTTGCACAGTTGTGGAGACTTAGCATTGCATCTTAGTGATGTCAGGCTGCTACAATTAATTGCTAATTTGCAAGTCACATATGAGCTGCATTTGAAGTAACTATATTAAGTATCAAAGGTGCAAATTCCATGGCTATCCTGTAGCCTGAAGGAGAGGAATGGTGATCAGATGATTTTTTTGTCATAATTTTATGTGGAAAGGCTTTGGGCTGTTTATGAGGACTCTCAGAATTATTCAGGCATTATGATCTCATCTTGTTTGTCATTGGAAATGAAAATGTTTGATTAATCTGCAAAGTGAATGTTGATCTACACAGAAAGAAGAGAGAGGGATCAGAAGTGTCCTCCTTAATTATAAAGTCCTTCTTGCTACTGTCTCAGGCAGTCATATCATGTAATTTTTTTCGTAAAGTAATCTCATTTCATCTTATGATGACTTACAGGTATTTTTGTTCCTGCTGTTTCTGCAGGAAGGTAATTCAAGAGCATAATTTTTCTGATGGCAGGAGATCCCACTAGTGTCCAGCCAAAGTTTGTTCTCAGATCAGTATTGTTCATAGACTAATAATGTCACTTAACTTCAACAGCTCTTTTTTTCCTGATTTCTTTCTTTCCTGTTGCACTCATAGAGAGTGTCCATATTCCATTTCAGCCTGCTTATTGCCAGAGTACGCAAGTCAAGTGCTTCAGGTCTCGGTAGCCTTTCTCCATATCTGCTGCATGTTTGATCACTGCTCCTGCACAGAAGTCACTGGCAGCTGCCATGGTGTTCCAGAAAATGTCTTGCCAGGACATTGATGACTCACTGATTCTCTTAGATACTTTTAAAGCCATTTATCCCTTTTCTTTTCCCCGTACATCCTTCAGAGCAGACATTTCTGTGGAAGTTGTGATCATCTGCAATACCAAGATGATCCTAAAGATCCTTCCAGTATCGTGCTTCTTCCTTCAAGATTAATATTTGCCGTCTACTATTTGATTAATTTCCTGCATTCCTTAAAGTCCTACTGTAGCCAGCACAGCTCTATACAATGCTTCTGTGGTGCTTTACTGAAGATCAGATAAATAAGATTGCCTGCATGTCATTAGCCTGGAAAAATAGGGAAGCAGTTGAGGGAACATACTGGGCTATTCTGATGGTATCTACTTTCAGGGTATCAGAAAAAATTGGGAATATCATGCTGAATTCTATCCTGTCTTCCCTCTGCACGACTGGAAACAGCAGTAATCTGGATGGAGCATTAGTCCAGCAAAGTGGGAGCCCTTCCACCACTGCCCACCACCCTTCCAGTGACTGCACCATCTGTGTAACACCAGCCAGTGCTGCTGGGAGAGAGGACACAGGGCCCCTTAATTTCTCTCTCCTGGCCTGATAAATCTTCATCTGTTTATCTCGGAGTCTTTGAAAACACTATTCTCACCCTTTGTTCTTAAAACCTCCAGACATCAAGCATTCAGGGATGATCATGAACTGTAGCATAGTTGCTGGGGTTGCTTTTCTTCTGCCCTCCCCTTCCTAACAAATAGATGCCGTATTTGCTGGTCTCCAGTCCTCTGATACAATCCCTGATTTTATGAGCTTGTCAAAAGTCTTTTTCTACATTTTTTTTTTTCAAAATGTTGGAAAGTCTTTTAGTATATCCTTATTGAAAATTGAGGACTTTTATTCATCCATACTTCAGCCATACCCAGTCTATCTTTAATCATTCTCTCCTACTCTCAGTGCATTGCAGCCAACTCTTTTTATTCTGTAATTATATGAATTCTGTACTGTTGGGTTTTTTTTCCCATTTTCTTTGGCAGTGTCATTTTTTGGAGAGTCTCATTCGATTTCAAATACTTTCCAACACCTTAGTTTTCTTTATTGATGACTTCCTTCTTCCTTTGCTTATAGTCTTATTGCTTAGCCCTTGTTTTTCCCTTCAGGTCTGCAGTTAGGTCTGCAGCCATTCCTTCCAAGCTTTTTAGCTCTACACTGGTATGCATGTTTCAAACATTTTTGTCTCTGAGATGCAGAGAAAGCTGAGCCCCATCTTACATGCCAGTTCTGATGCTATGCCGTTATTTTGACATCTTTAACTAGTTCCTGCAGTTTAAAAAATCCCTTTTCAAATGGAGAACCTTAAATACAGATCTTTTTCATTATTGATGTTGTTAGACTGGGAGGCTGGACATGAGATATCCCACTAAATGCTGTTTGTTTTGGAGGCAATATTAATTGGCTGCAAAATCCCCATGGCAAGCAAAAAGTAAGGCTAATGCAGCACCCTGACTCACCTCTGTCACTGTCCGCCCCTGAGTTCCGCTGTCCCCCTCACACAAGAAGAGGCAGCAAATCAGTAGAGGACGGGGAATGTTTTTTGCAGCAGACATTCTGTATTTGTCAATGATTTTCTTCTTAGCTCACCTTGTAGGAGCAAAGGTAAATCACAATACTAGTTTTTAAGGAAATGAGGCATTCAGAGGACAAGCAACTTGCTTGAGGGAAGGAATTCAGCCTACCCTGGTGTTAGACATAGCCCAGATCTCCTGAGGCAAAAGTCCTGGCTGAATTAGCCTCACCACCATGCCTTGCCCTTCAAATAAATGCACCACTGAGAAGAACAAGTTCAAGCTAATGTCAGACATGTGTCACAAGCTGAGTGTCAAGGATGATCAAGCTCTAGAAAATGTGATGTATGAGGAAAGAAAAAATGAACCAGGATTGTCTAACCCAGACAACAAGGGAATAAATGATAGCAGTCCTCAACACAACTGCAGTGAGGAAGGGAGAAATCTAGGCAGTATTAAATAGGAAAAGAAATAATGAACTTGAATTGCTGCAAGAAACTTTTATCATATATTAAAAAAAAATCTGCAACACCTCCACTATTGGAGGTCTCTAAGAACAGGTTAAACAGACTAAACTAGCCTTTCTCAGGAAGGGCATGGTTATCGCCGGTTTTGCCATGGGGATGATGAACAGACCCCATGAGGCCTGGGAAACCTTCCAGCTCTGTGACCCTGTGGCAAAGACTGAGAGGTCTAGGAAAGGTCTGGCCTTTCTCGCATTTGCTCATCCATCCTTTCTCTATCTACAGACTTTCCACCAAGAAAGTATGTAAGTTATTGAAATAAAATCAGCTTTAACAAGTGTAGCAGTCTAGGTCTTAAACTTGGCATGTCCTGCTTTGATAAGGAAACATAGTTTAGTGATGGCCAAAACAGAGTTGGAGGAGCAACTCCTTTTTGTGCATGGTGGTATAAATAGTTCTTTTTCACCATGTGTTGTATCAGCTGGAGGTGATTTTGTTTCCTGAAAACTAGAGGATATATTATCTTTGTATCGGCAGACTACCATTTTGATATTGCTACTTGCTTCCCCTCCCTCAGTATTATTCAGATGAAGGACAGAACTTTTCTTCTGATAAATTCCCCATCAGTTCCTCTATTCTTCCTCTCTCAATTCATTTTCCGGGTAATTTTAGCTGGCCTTTCTAAAATGGCCTTCATTACTATTAATCTATGTCTTCTGCAATATGTAATTATATAAGGCTATCATATACATGAGTTTGTGTGAAAGCCTTTTATATTTAAACTCTATAACCCAACTCTATAATTAGAGCCAGCAGATCATTTTTTATCTCTGTCTGCCATCAGTTTTACTGTTACCAGTTCACCAACTTGCAGCAGTCACTGCGACTGCTCCCTCTCCTTTCTTTCTTTTTTTTTTTTTTTAAGGAAAAGATCAACATTCAAATTTACTTTAAATTAGTTTTGTTTTGGACTTGGCACTGTGAACAAGTTGAAAAAATCTGTCATGGATACACTGATAAGCTGGGAAGAGCCCAAAAATGATGAAGAAAAATCCAGGATAGAGGAACAAGAATGAAAAGAAACAGAAAATTTGAGCTTGTTGTAAATAAGACACCCTTTCAATACATGGAAGACAACATTTATGGCAGGGAGAATTAACAGTCTTACAATGCACAAAACGGATGCTAAAGGGGAGAAGTAATCAATTGTTCAGCATGGGAAGGATAAGATGACATTGGCTTAATTTGCAGCAAAGATGATTTAGGTTTGACTTTAGGAAAACCTTGCTAATTACAACAATAGAAAATTACTATTACAGGCTACTCAGAGAGATGGCAGAATTGCCAATGGAAAGTTTTGAGAATATATTTCCAGAATGGCTTCAGTATATTTAGTTCTGCCTCTTTATGGAAAGATAACCTGAGCTAGCCTTGTGTTTCTCTGCACTACCTTCCCTGCATAGTTTCAAGGGGAGAAAAGGGAACCTGAGAAAATCCTTCTCAAATTTTAGTTTTGGGTCAGATAGAAATTTTTCACTTTTTTCTGATTTAAAGTAAAAATCTTGGAAAGTTTTTGTGAAAAACAGATGGTCTTAATTTTTTTCAGAAGTTTTAATGGTGATTTTCTTTCAAAGCCTCTAATTCTTTAATTTATTTCCAAGGGGAGGAAAAAACCCAAACTCTTAAAATTTCAGCATGAGATCCATTTTACCCAGGCTGTACATGGAGGTAAACTTTTCTTTCTGGGTTTTACTGCCATGTGAGCCCGGGAGTACGCCACACGTTTTGACTGATCAGCGCGACAAAGTGCTTTTCTCTTAGTCCTAAGACTTCTACTGCAGGAAGAAAGTCTCTGGCAAATTGGATGTAGATGGCAGCAATCTCTTCCAACTTGGCATCACCTCAGCCAACTCAGAAGAGACGGTAAAATCCATCAACATAAGGAAAAAGGCAATTAGTTTGCCACCTAAAATGAATGGAGAGCTACCTCCTTCACAGCTGGAAGTGCACACCGCTGGTATTTTGGAGATGATGCTGGGTACTGTAGGGGGAAAGGTGAGAAAAATCAAACAAAATTAGATTGATTCATGATTTCTTCTGCTCTCTGTAGTATAATTCCCAGGAATCATACGCAGCCGCCCCAGAGTGCAGGTTTTCAGATGCTGAGCGTGTTGCAGCTTGGCACTTGGTGAGTGTATTCTTCCTCCTGGTGCCTGCTGACAGGTCTGGCCCTGCTACCATCTGGCTTACGAAGTAATGAGACCAAATGAAATGGAGCTTGAAGAAATTAACATTCTTTCCTTAATCTATTAATAACTGAAAAGTGTTGATTTTGGTGACAGCTAGATACTTTATTGTGAAGCAGATTGGTTAATTAGAAGCATCATAATGAAGGTTATATTGGATATGTGTATCCCTTCAGAAACACACGTATTTTTAATAAGCAAAGTTTGGTTTTTCTCACAGACTTAAACAGTCACGAAAAACGCAATGTGTGAAAAAGTCAACAAAATGAAAATAAGACAATTTTCTGCAGCTTTCTGTTGCTTTTTTACTATGCAAAGAGTCTGTATATTTTGACTATGGCTACCAGCTAAAAACCATCAACATACAAAAGGAGACATCAGGCATGTGCAGGTCTTTGCACCACTACCACTTCACTTCATTTTCAGGGTCCTGGGGGCCTTATTCCCATCCCAAGTAAGCACATGGATGGCCACCTTACTTAATCAGGAAAAACCTTCCCATTTACCCAACTTAACTTTGGTCACGAGCATCTCATATGTTCATTTGTGTGCTTCTGCTGCTGGCAGGTGCAAGACCCAGCCAACCCGCAGGCATTTCTTAGTTGTATTTAAAGCGGGTTCATATGGATTCGAAACAGTTCAGATTAAGACTATAGGACCTTGGGATAAACTGGAAGAAACAGAGGTTTTCCTTGATTTAATTAAATATATTTTAAGCTGATCTGCAGCCACACTGGTGCAATTTTGAATTTAGCCATCGCCTTCTGGTAACTTGTTATTCTAGGAGTAGCTTGTTCGCATGTCAATGCTTTCAGATTGAGGAGCTGGCTGTTAAAAATACCTTCCATTTTCCTGGCACAGTTATTAACTGGTACAAGTCAATGCTTGTAAAACTGGTGGTTGTTATTTTAAATATCAGCCTTTAACTAAATGTCTTCTCATTACCACTTTACAGACAAGTAAGGTACTGGAAGTGCGGGCACAACCAAGCAGTTCCAGTGTCTTCTGCAGACTCCTAACCTTGTCGCCTCTGACATTTTCCAGCCTGCTCCATCTTTGAACACCATGCAGCAATGTCAGCTGCAGGGGTTAACTTTTTAACCATGCAAAGTGGCAGGTTTTCACTCTTGATCCTTAAGCTCATGCTCCTGTAGTAACTAAAACACCTCATTAAGATTCACTGTCGTTCACCACCAGAGACGCGCAGGCATTCAGACCACTCCTTCTCATTTCTCCTCTGTCTCTCCATGCTCCATTGTGATGCTTCACTCCCTCCCACCCCACCTCTGTGCAGGCTTTGTCTGATTTCTGCTCCTGCTGATGTTCCCCCACCACCTGCAATCATTGCTTTCTCTCCAGCTCTCACTTCTTCCCTTTCTCTTTCCAACCACTCCTCAGATTTTCACTCCCCCATCATGCAAACTTTGTCAAAAGGCCAGGGGATGTTTTGGAGGGCTGCAGCAGCCCCCACCAAGCCCCATGAACACTGCAGTCCTGGTCAGTCTGCAGACACCATCCCATCTGCATGATACTCAGCCCAGGCACCTGGTTTCTCACCTTTCATCCCTGGCCCCAAGTGGGTCCAACAGTACTAATCAGAGGAATGTATTTGCACAGCCCCCGTTGCCTGCTCGGATCAGGTTCTAGCATCTCTGGTGGCTCTGTGCCAGGTCAGCAGTGTGGCCCGGGTCTGTTGAAGGCTGCTTCTCCCTGATGGTCCCTTCACCCTTGTACCATCACGAGCTGCGCTGTCCCTGGAAGTGTCTGGCAGGCCCTGGGCCACCTGCCACGTGCTGCCGCTGGCACCAGCATGCTGCAATAGCATCTTCTGGCTCACCAAAAGCTTAGCACTGGCTCTGTTAAACGGTAGTCTGTATTTAAGTAGGGGAAGTCCAGATTTTTGATTGCTAAATTCGACCAGAGAACAACTCGGAGATTTTTTGTGACATTTACCATACAACCATCTGTTTGTTTTCCAAAATGACTGTTTACATCACTAAGTTCAGATTTAGTATTCGTAAATGCTATTTGATTTTGGAGGGTAACAAAGTGCTCTTCAGGTTTGCAACCATAAGTCTGCTGACGTGTGCAAAATGGCGGTATTTTTCCTTGGGGTTCTCTTCCCCTCCCACATGGCCCCTGGCAGCCGAATTATATAGCCTCATGGTACAAGGGGTCCCTGTTGATGTCAGATGTCTCTGTTCCTGGGGAACAAACAGCAGAGCGTATTTGTGCTATAGTAATGGTATCAATTGGTAGAAAAATGCAATGGCAGTATCATCAGAATGACAGTAAAATGCATACTTCTCTTTGCCATCCTCTGAGTATCTCCATTTCATCTTCCACATCTCTTGAACTTCAGGGGGAAAATGCAGCCCCAACACTATCCACCGGATGTGTCTGAAGTCAGGCTTCTTTTTAAATTTTTAGACACCTAAATAAAAGTATTAACCTGATTTCCAGGAAGGCTCAAAACTGCTTAATTTTACCTCTGCACTCCTGGCAATTAGGTATCTCATTTGGATGCCTAAAAATGGATTTAGTAATAATAATTTCTGTTCAAAGGTATTGTCCCGGGAATGTCTGGCTTAGATAATAGATATACTACTATTGCAAGATCTAAGTAGTAGTAACAGAATGAAAAACCCAGAGTATTTTATTCAAAGTGGAGAGGGTGTTCAGGGATGTACCAGCAGTGTACACTATTTGGAAGAGAAAAGTGGTTTTCAGGAGAGCACATGTAGAAACGGACAGCTGAATTGTTTGGCAGAACAAAAATAGAGACAGGACTTGCTTATATTTTATTACTGTTCAGAAGACATTACAGCTCCATCAGTGACCTCTGCAGAAGGATACTTCTTGTCCATAGGTGGAATTTAATTTCTGTATTTGAAGAGAACAATTTTTTTTTTTAACAGAAGTGGGTGAGAACCTGAGAAGTGGAACCGGAGAACCAAACAAGTGCTGATGAAAAGAGAAGCAGGGAAAAGCAACCAGTTTACAACTCTACCCTGGCTTTCTTTGTGTACTATAGTCTCCAGGAGACGTAGTATTGCCAGAAAAGGGCTGTGGGAGGAATCATCCATTTCCAACCTTCTTTTTTTTTTTTTTTTTTTCTTTTTTCCCAGAGCTATAGTTAAAATACTATAAAACTGCCATTTGTTTTGGAGAGTTTTGCCTGATCCTGCTTCTGGTTGTCTTTTAAGCTGTGACTCACACCACTGGTATCTTGGTAGAAGATGGTCCTTGTGATTTAGAGTAGGGTTAAAACCAAGCAAAGCCCACCATAGTATCTCAGAGTGTAGTTCCAGAGCACTTACTCTCAGCTTCGCAGCAACTGTATAATTCATGTGACACCACGCACATAATGCTTAATCCTGCAAGTGATACTCAGGGGAATAGTACCGCTGACAACAGACATCTAAGTTTAGCACCAGATTTGAAGACTGGCACACAGTCAATAATACAGCCCAAAACTGCTGCCCAGCACGCCTACAATAATAACAGCCACAGCTGAAGACTATCGTGCACCCACCAGACGTTCTACAACAACATGCCTGGGAGGTGTTCCTGCAATAGTCTTGGTAGTCACAGAAAAGGCAGAGGGGGAGAGAAAAAAAAAAGCAGATTCCAGATTTAAAATATTTTGAGACTCCATTCAAACTATTATAGCTGTGTGCTAAAACTGGCCTTGAAAATTTTAGACATGCTACTTATGGGCATGAAAAAACATTGTATCACATAATAAATTGAGTATTGTTGATGCATTCACAAACAACCCTGAGAAATTACATAATTTAATGCAAAAAATAAAAAAAATAGTGAACACTGTTAAAGAATTACATGCAGTGCCATCTGTTGGCTCTTTTGTTCTACTTCCATTGAATCTTTGCACATCCATTGAAGGTTACTGTTACTGTTTGAGTTGCGTAAACCCAGCGTGAGTAAACAGAAATGATTTATTTTGTGAAGGTCCAAGTTCAGAACTTGTCAACTGCAGCATTTAGCCTTGTCACTGATTAAGCTGTTTTATAAAGCTTTTCATTAATCATACTTCGTTGTATAAGTTATTAATTTTAAAGGATTTGTTGCTATGTGTTTTCATAGTTCAATAAAAAATGAACAAGTTGAAGTGGAAAAAGATCTGGAGCAGAAGGCTTGTGCCTTTAGGGACTGACACCAGTTATTAGACACATATCTTAAGGAATCTGAAATTCCTCCTGGCAGGTGTATCATAAACAGGGAGCTGCAGCTTATGCTCTGACTGTGCTGAGCTACTTGGCTATTATAATTAAACTTACATTAAAAAAAACCCTCCTGCTGTTCTGCTTTCCTTCTGGAAAGGCTAGCAGTTTTCTTCAAACAATTATGACAGTATTTCTAACATCTCTGCATTAATTTTCAGGACATAAAAAGTCACATGCTCCTTTACATGGCCCGACTGCAAATCCAGAAGAGGGGTAAGGGAGCATGGAAACAGGGACCAGGGAGCAGCATTCCCCATCAGAGATGGGGATTGCTGTGAAAAGCAAGACAACGGCAGGAGTGACTTCTTCTTCTAGATCTATTTTTAAGTCAGACTGAAATAGATGCACAAGTGTCTTGGTAAAAGCAGAAAGAAAACCCAAATGAGAAAACTATGTAAATACTACAAGGCCATCACCGTTTGGGATTGGCCAAGGATCCGTGTGCCATTGCTATGTTGTGTATTTAACTCATGGCATGGGGGATTGCAAAGTTAAAGGCAGCCGCTTCAGTCTCTTCCCCCAGGCAAATCCCAGTCTCCATGTTCATGCTTTCTCTCCCCGTCTCCAGTTTCAGGCTCCCTCCCAGGCTGGCATCTTCCGCAGAGTTCATTCTCCCACACCCCTGCTGACTCTGGATCTTTTCACAGTCTGGTTCATACCTCGTTGCTAAATTGCACCCTTTCGCCACACAGTCCTATTTTTATTTATTCACCTGTTTTCTTTGTCTCACTTTTTACCTACCTGCAGGCTCCCAGCTTACTCACTGATGCCAGAGTATGCATATTATGATTGAAATTGTCAGGGAATTTGCAAATTCGATTTTAATAAACCTCTACTGATCCCATGCCAAGTGAATTTTCAAAATGGAATTTCCATTTCCAAAAGTTTGACATGTCTGAATGAAGATTTCTGGCTCTCCCATGTTCCTGCTTGGGGCACTGGAAGTTTTCAGCCCCTCAAATGCATTAACTTGTGTGAGAGATCCACCTTCTCTGCAAAAACTCTTGGGCTGAATTCTCGAAAGCCAAATTTATTTTCCAAATAGAAAGTCATAATCAGAGCACTTATGAGCACTTAGAGCTTTGCAAAGTTATAAGCAATCAAAAAGAGGGGCTAAAAATGGGAATCAATACCAAATCTTAGTTACAGCCAATGCTGGGATCTTGCTTGTAATTTGAACACATGCCTGAGTAGTATCAATACAGCATGCTGTCCACCTGCTGCTTCGAGAGGTATTCAGGTTATGTCAGAAAATGTAGCCCTTCCAATTCTTCTCCAGCCAAGCCTTCCCACTGTAAATTCCCAAAGTGCACAGAAATATTTATAACTAGCATTCATATTGCTAATTGAAATATTAGTAGGAGATACCAGCTGCTTCATGTATCAAAATACTGACATTCATTATTATTGGTTGGCAGGGAGTTCGGGGTTTTTTTTAATTTTTTAATAAATCTGGTGCTCATGAAAGCATAGTAGTGGATTTGAGAGCGTAGGGAAACAGAGATCTAAACATGAACTCTAACCCTATGCTCTACTCCTGTCTTTCTGAGAGCTTTAACTGCAGAGTCAAAGCCTGGGCTTGGTTCTCTGGAAAGGAAGGGACTAGTATAATAATTTGACTTTTTCCAAACTCTCTCAGCTGTGCACGAAGAGCAACCAGACATTTGAGAAGGTTTATGCTACCCATATGGTTAGGTGCACAGTTATATTAGCAAGAAGAGTGAGAGAAATGGAAAAAGAAAATCTTAGGCAGCCTTGAAAGTTGTTGCTTTAAGGAGGCTTAACTCAGTTCCTTCAGGGTGAAGATTTTTTATACCAAGCACTGCCAATTTGAAGTTACATGCCATTTTCTTAATTGCATATTCAAATGACTAAGAAGCACTGCTGCTACTGTTCTGATCACAAGTGAAATTAAAGTAGGGTCTTACTGCTTTTGGAATGATGTGGAATTTTCTTACGTGTATAACATAACTTGTGTATTAAATAAGAAAATAATGGCCATTTTAGATATTTTACACAAGCTAGAAATGGCAAGCACAACTTCATTATTCTCCTCATGTAGTCTGATAACAAGTATAAGCCTCCTTCTTGGTAAGACTGACTATATAATTGCTATCAATCTTGTAGGAGCAATCTTGCATAACTAGCAGGACCTATTACAATTTACATGTCCCTGTCCTAGGTATCGTACAAACGGAAGGAAAGGGTGGACCCACAGCAAACAGAAATGACAACCTTAGTCTAAGACAAAAGTCTGTAGGTGTCAAGGTAAAGAGAAAATATCATTTTCCTTAGAGTGTGTATTAGAAGCGGAATTGCCCATTGCCATGGCTACCATGTTGTGGTTTCAGGATTGATCTTACCTTAGTAGTTTGTTAACTTTTCATTTTATCAGTCCAGACATTTATGCTATGTACTCGTCATAGTGGTGCCCAAGAGAGCTGGTCATAACCTTTGGATGTGGACGTGGAGGAACACTGCATCATCAAAACGCAGAGATTTCATTCTCAACATTCTATTAGTATAACTTAAATGGTGACGGACTCTCATGTAAGTGTGACATTAGACGGGGTCTAAGATACTTGTGGCTTGGCATACCTTAGAAAAAGGTGGAAGATTACCAGTTAATCCTCCCTTACTGATCAACTAGTAAAAATCCAGTAGAGCACATACAATAAACTAGTTATATGGTGTCTTTGACAGTAGGACTATCTCCCTGATTGTATCAGGACAAGGCACACACTGGATACAATGACTGATCCTGCGTGTCCTCCTGTTTTGCTGCATTACATCTTTGCACTTTGCTTTTGGCATTGCTTCCAATGAAATGGCACAAGTGGGAAAGCAAAGGGGTCACCAAAACTCCAGTGACACTGTGGTGAACTCTGCTGGTGGTGGGACTCCCCACCTAGGCTCCTCACCCATGTCTGCGAAGGTGGGCTCCGCAGCACACCAGCTGAGCATGAAACTTTCCAGAGCTGACTGGAAAGTTTCACCCACACAGTTTGGTCTGAAAACTCTCATTTGTCCAAAATAGCCCTTAGAGGGAAAGCATGTAGTTTCATGGAGGGACACCTTTCAGGTTTTAGATAGTCAGAATTTTTAGCTGGAAAGGAAGCTTTTTTCCCCAGAATTCTATCCAAGGCATAGAAACCACAGTTCTCTTCCCTGCTTTACCTGAAATACATGGGGTGTTTCAGCCTCCGCTTCTCCCTGCCTTGCTTAGCACCCTAAGTGCTAGTAATTGTTTTTTTCAGGCTGCATCAGTTTATTCTTCTTCAGTATTTCAAGTGTTTCTTCTTTCACCCTGCCATGGAAGGGATGTCTTTTCTTGCCGCCAGAAGATCTTTCAGCTGCCCAGACTTACTGAAACTGTCAAAACTCTACCATCAGATTTTATCCTCACAGTAAATCCATAGGAGTTAGGAAAAAATATTGGTTTTTTAAGGTGGAGATGGCGCACAGCATTAGTAGTAACATCTGTCCGAGGCCACTGAGGAAGACTGGCACTAAAGTAGTATTTCCTATTTTCTCTAGCCATGAGGCCATTGTAAGCCACAAACCTTAGGTAGAGATGTATAAAGATCTATAGCAACTCTAGGTCCACTGTTTCCAAATGAAATAAATAACTCCGTATCCCTGTCCAGAGCGCTTGTAATGGACAGCTGAACGTACATGGCTGGCATGCATTTGAAATCGAGATCTATGCTATAGCTCCATTTGCAAAGACTTCTGCAAGTAGTTCCTGAAACCATGAAGGCAATATCACCTTTCTGAAAATGCAGCAGCTTTGGTTGTCTTGGTACTTTATTCCCTCTCATCTTCTCTAGTTACCCTTCAGTTAATGAAAACCAGGTTTGAAGATCAGAGCCAAAATTCCGTAATCTTTTCATTGCTGTTTGAAACATCTCTGTAGGCCTTTCCACTTTCACTTAAGCTGGTTTCATTTTTGGTAAAACCTTGTCTGGAGAGTGAGGTTAGCAGGCACTTTGTTAACAAAACAGCAGTTTAACAGCTGGGGAAGGCAGATCATCAGCTGCCATGTTGCTGTAGAGTCTGTCTCTGGCTGTTCTGCTATTCAAGTATCACACCTTCATATTATGCCTTTTAGGAATATTTCTAAGACAAGCTTGCATCATATCATATTAAATCAAGTCCTGCAAGTTCTTTCTCACTATGTGTAATGGCAGATTATTAATTAGCTATAAGGTATGAGAGCTCTGACAGCTTCTGAAAAAGAAGCAAGCAAGTTCCTTAGGACTAGAGGCTAAGGACTTCATTCTGCAAATAAATTCACATCAATTTAGTGCTGTGCTTTTGTACTTTTTGTTTCCTTTTACAATATCAAGCTCTGCATCCTGATTCTATGATCCAGTTCATGTTAGCTGGACCAAACTACCATGCAGATTCCCACAGGACACTGGTTAACCTTAAATGCCGCATATAGTTGAGATATACATACAAACCAGAAAAAAAAATACAGAACACAGAACAAATACGTTACAGTTATGGAAAAATATGACTAGGACCAGTCCTGAGATATGATCTTCTCCCTTCCTTCTCCACTGCTTCGGGATCAGCTCTGCCTTTGCCGTTCACAGCAGTTGGGCTCAGAGCTGCCTGGCTCAGAGCTGCTCAGCTCTGCAGACGCCGTGGCCTGAATCCACTGCTTCCCGCTGCCTCACTGGGTCATTACCATCATGAAATTTAACCTACTGTCTCACCTGAGATTTTTGTGCTACAAAGCTCTTTGCTTCTTTGGACAATAATCAACACCTGAGTAATGCTTCACTTGCTGCAGGAAGAAGTTCTCAGAAATCAAAGAATTTAGGTTTATAGCTGATCAGTCCAGACGCATGGAGCCCTCCCTGTAGCTCTAACGTGTGATTACATATTCTGCCACAGGTTAGTAGGGATGCTGCTTTTGCTAGGTTTGCATCAGCTCTTGTAGCAGCGTCAGTACTTAGTAGACACTGCCCGTGCTGTGTTTTGCAGTCACGTGCAGTTATTTTCAAACACATCACTCCAAAGCTGAGAGTGCATCACCAGTTAGCCTGAACAGCAGCTCACTCTCCCAGCTGCGCTGACTCAGTACTGTACCACTCTGCCTTTCAGAACTGTGTTTTTTACTGTTTCCTTTGGTCTGTGTTCTTTTTCATCCAGGAGATCTCCATAGACCAGTTGCTGACGTAGTAAATTTTGCTCAGATTGTGGCAATTCCAACCCTAACAAAATACTTTGAAAAAAATATGTAGGGCTCATACGTCTCCAGTAGGACAATACAGGTGTTCAAAGACCAAAGGAAACCTTTACATTAAGAAGGCGTGGTATAAGATTTGTTTCAAGAGCATTAACAGTATACATCTTGAACATGTTTTAAAATATCACTCACTGAAGTCTTAATTACATTTGAACATGTAATGATGAGGCCAATATTTTGTAAGTTATTATAAAAATAAATTACTTCAGAGATCTACAGAGTAACTGTTGACAACCAAATTTTCGTCCTGTTGAGTTCACTGCATCAGTTTGGGAAGAAAATTATTCCAGGCAATCATGTCTCAAATGCACTGTCTAATTAATCTATTAATATTAAAGGCAAACAGTTGCCAATCTTGTAGTGCAATTTCACCCCTTGTGCATTCTCTCTATAGCAGGTCCATTGTTCCAATGCAATTAAACTCTGAGTTTTTGCCATGATTTATTAATAATAATTTGTAATGCAGCAAGCTGGGTTGATGCCCCAATAAACTATACATATACCAAGGATATTGCTAGGTTTCAGAGCTTTTACTTTAAGATTAAAGAAAGGGAGGGGTTGTGGGAGGCAGAGCCAGGATACCGTAAACACATCTTTTTAGTTGCACCTTTTAAAATACAATGTGCTCAAGTTACAAATGATTTGTGAGAGGAGCAGCATTAAAGTTTGTATATGTAAGACTTCATACACCAGAATATAGCCAGCAGTCTTTGACAGAAGTATGTTTAAAAGGTGGGAACTCCCAGATATTTGTACTACAACCCAGATTTAAAAGTAATTTATAAATGTTTAGATAATGTAGAACAGAAAAGAAATTCATCAAGTTCTCCTTCAGTAGATGCACACAGAAAGGTGTTTCCATCTGATACAGCCCGGTGGTTCCCACTGCAGTGAACTGATGGTGCCTATGGTTGCTTTTTGGAACTTTTCCCTCCAAGGATGGGGGAGGTGGGAGGTGAGGGAGGCAAGGTCTCCCTGCTTCACCTATGTATTTATTATACCACTGACTCAGTGGAAGTTCTGTGTATTATCTCCACAATAAGAAGCTAGTCTTAATGTATCTTTCCTCCTGGTCTTTACTAATTTGAATGACTGATGCATCTGCCACGGGTATACATTCCTTGTAACCACAGATTCACAGGCAAAATTAGAATTATGTATTTTGTAGTTAAGCTTGGAAGAAGTAAATTCCGTGTAACTGTTTGAGGGTAGTGATAAGAAATTTCTTACTTTTATACTGATGGTACATAAGACTGCCAATACCTGGCTTTTGTTACAGTTTCCCTCCCAGGGTGTGGTATTCATTATTACCATTACTGGCCCTGTTTGCCATCCCAGTGCAATTTATTTTAAAGGCTGAGTTCTGCAGCGTATCTCCATGTATCAGCGCTTTTTAAAAAGTGTCAGAGCTTGAACATGATTTAAAATAGCTTAAATAATTTATTTAAAACTAACTTAAATAAGTTATTTTAAGTTATTTTAAATAAAGTTAAAAGCTTAAGAATTGATTTAGCTAGAGTTAAAATATCAGATGGGAAGCCATACCCAGCAACATAAGAACTCACAAAAATTTCATTAATATTTACTTCTTTTTTATAAATTTCTCTCCCTTGATAGTTGCTATGATTACCCATAAATTTCATTTCTAGACTGAAGTACCCAAGCCAAATGAAGGCTAAAATACACCGAGCTTTTTAGACCTTTTAAAATTTTGTTTGAAACTTACTTTTTTCCCAGTATTTCTGTACAGTTATATGCAATAGAATTAAAGACAAGGTAGATTTTTCTTGTGATGATATTCTGAACTGAAGCTTTGGAGAACACTACGTATCACAGGATACATGAAAAAGATGTGATTCTTGGCAACACCATTTTTGTTTCATTACCATCACATCCAAATGCAGGGAAGCTGCTCTCGGCACTGCTAACATTTACTCCCCTGGAAACCACCCAGTCCACCATTCTTCTCCAGGATGCGAAGGGGAAGATGGTATCTGGAAGCAGCGATGAAAGCTGGCTGTTAAAAAGCATGCTCTGAGTAGAGATTTGTTTTGAGTCAGGTGGCAAAATATCTGTCTGCGAAGGAGGCAGGCTTCTGAGGAGTCTGTGGGCAGACCTCGCTCAGGTGGTGGCAGGTTGCAGATTCTCCACCAGCTGGTCTGGAGGCTCTCCCAAGTCGGTGGAGGAGAGCAGCTCCTCCTCTTCAACCATCTTCTAGCAGCTTTCGGTTTTACACAGGAATGAATAGGAAGAGCGCAAGTACTGCCTCTCAGCATGGAACAGGACAAACCTTTTCTTTTCCTGGCTTAGATAAAAGAAGTGTCTCCTAGACTCTCACACTTCTCCATAGTGTGTGGCTAAGATCTTCCCCTTAATCTGTTTTTACCATGTTGTGGTATAATGTTGCTGTTGTCTGGCAGTTTGTCTGGCCCTTGAAACCCCACAGTACATGCACAAGATGCCGTTGTAAAGACAACCATGAAACAATCCCACTTCACGCCTGTAGGCTGGCTTGGAGATGCAGACACCTCCTTTATCACATGCCTTAGTGCAGTATGTAATAAACAGCACTGGTATTCCCTAGCAACAAAGTTCAAGGAAAAGTCTTCTTCTCTGGAGTTTAGAATTGGAAAACACAGGGAGCAAAAACCGTGAACAGATTGTGAAAGAAATCTTCATGATGAAATTAAATACAACCGAATTTTAAAAACTTTTTTCTGTTCATAGCCAACTCACAAGAGGAGGGCAGTTTTGGAGAGGTAGATGGAGGCAGTACCAGCGGGGATTTACTCCTGCAGTACTGACAACTGGACCGTGTATGAGTCTATTTCAGGGACTATGGACTGTATTTGTCAGAGTTTTAGGTTCCCTAGGGAGTAATCAGTGGTGAGGGTGCGTGTGAATGTAATTATGGGGACCTCAACATACCATATGTTCTACAGGCTCAATGTATGGGAAAATGATTTCCTAATTGGTAACACATATCTGAAACAGCTGCTGTTTTAGAAGAAGCAAATCCATCACTTAGGACTCCCAAGAGGAGTCAAATCATCACTAGATACGTCAAAGTGTTGGATTAACTTTTCCCCTTGAGGCAGAGTATAACTGCTGCTGTATTTGATCCAGATACCTGACTGTCTTTGTAAATTGAACAAAGTCTCTACATGCCAAAATTAAATGGTGATTCAGTCTAAAGGAAATAGGGTTTTCCAACGTTCTTGAAGGAGACATTGTGAACGATAGAAATCTTTCAAGAGGGGACACTGTATAATTGTCTGGGTAGGTCGGGCATGCAAACTAATAGTCAAGGTTGAAAAAAGCTGTCTTGAAATAAGAGTACAAAAACTGTCAATGTAAACTGAGGAAACCACTACTGTTTCTAGACTACCAAAATGCCTATAGAAGATTACCTCTGGCTTAGTTTTGCTTAAGCCATGCAAGACCAAACCTGTACAGGTCAAAAAAAATTCCATCTCTTCCAAGTGTTCCCCAGACATTATTTTTGCCTTCCACAGTGCTCAGCCTTCAGCAGTGAAGAGTGTGTATCTTCAGACTTTGGTCAGACCCTGTGAAACCCAGATAAGCAAGTAAAGAGGAACCGGTTTTCAGAACACCTTTTTTCCCATTCACTTGCTAGGAAACCTTGTCCTCTCTCTAAATTGAAGACCAGGCCAAAGTAATTGATAGAACTGTATATTTGAATTAGAATAACTAAAGCTGAAATGAAGATCAGCCTATGAGACATCACAACAGCTTTATTTCTTAAGTCAGTAATAAACTCAAGATTGTTTTTGCATGCTCAGTCAAGAGGATCAAATTTTGGAGCTGCGGATTCTTTAATATCCCTGAAAAAGTCTTCTTTGCCAAAGAGGAATCTTGCCATTCAAACAACATTTTCACTTTCAAGCCCCATTCCAAAAAATCACAAATTAAACAAAACCTAGGCAAAATTCTGGTTGAAGAGGGTCCTAATTTTATTTGGAACTTTCCTATAGGTTTATACAAAAGGTGTTCCTATGTGATGGGGATGGAAAGTCATTTAAAATCAGTATAACACAAAGTTAGTAGGGAACTCCGAAGCAAGGGAGTCTTGGCATCAAGAGGTGAAAACCATGTTTCTCTTAGGACAGTTACCTTGTTATCTGAGTTTTGGATGACTAGATATCAAACCAACCTGCAACTGTCACAAAAAGGAGAGAACTAGACAGGGTAGACAACTCTCTCAACTGCCACCACTCTGGATTTCAGAAAACTTTGGATTATCTAGGGGATATTGGGCAGACCATAAGGGAGAGGAACTGGAAGAAGGAACTCAGAGCTGAGGGACTCTGAGACTCACAGCAATAGATACAGACATGCATCTATATAATATACCTATAGATATCAATAAGAAATTACATGGGCCAGAACTGACATGCTGGAGGGAAAGGAAAAGCATTTGAAGATTTATAGTCTTACAGTGACTGAAAGGGAAAGAGGGAACAGGGAGACCCTACAGCTCAGGGTATTGATTGATCAAGGATGAGGGACATTAATTGGAAGAACAGAAAGCCACAGAGGCAAAATCTTTCTGGAACTAAAGAAGAAAGATAATTCTTGGTCCAGAAAAAAGAAAGAGGTCTAAGGGAATGCAAATAGCAGCTCTGAGACTGATTAAGGCACAGGTTTCTGGAAGCAAGAGAGGAAAGACCCACGCATGAGAATTAAAAGAGAGCAAAACAGATGAAAAGGATACCTCAGAGCAAATTAATTTTAAGGATTTCAAGAAGCTTAGAGACAAAATGGAAAAGGGAGATGAAAAGATGGTTGAGAAAATCTTACTTTGTGTTTACAGGGACCACTGGTGCTAAAAGCTGAACTGTGAGGCAGGAGGTGAGGGACTGAACAGAAGGAAGTGATTTTGTGGCTTACAGGAACAACGAGCCAGAGGGAAAAATAAGTCTTAATTGATGCAAGGTCTTCTAGTTTATTCAGAAAAAAAATACAATATTTTTCCTGTTAATTACCAGGGACAGTTCTTGAAATGCAACAGCTTGTTTTAAAGAGCATATGGTAGGGGGTGCTAGGCAAATGCAGCAGACAATGTGTTACTAAAAGAAGAAGATCTCTTTTACATAAGGAGACATATGTAATCCAAATTTATCCACACCATATCATCAGAATGGGTATTTTAAATGATGCCATCTATAATGTTAATATTCAGACTGCAATTATTCAGTAAGGTATGTACAATCAGTCCTTTCGGACATTACATTAAGGGACAGTTTGAATCTTAGTAGTGTAGAAAAAGGTAGAGGAAGGAGAACCAGGAGATAAGTGCTATGATAAGCGATGTGCTAACCTGGCTGTGATAAGTGATGTGCTAACCCCACTGATCGCATGCTGAGGCCAATAAATGGTCCTGTTGTCTGGAAACTTCTCAAAACTCTGCAACAACAGGACTTACTTCTTTTAAATAAATATGCTTTTCCTACTTTCCTCAAGCTCTCTTTGAATATGTGCTTATAACTTAAATTTATTTTTCAGTAATGCCATTTTTGTGGAGTTAGGATTTTATATCTCTGCAGCAACATGGTTCTCTTACTGTCTCATTGCCACCTTTTGTCAGCTGCCTTCCAGTTTTATATTCTCTGGCACAGTGTGAAGAAGTTTCTGATCTGCCCTCCTGTATCTCCACCCAAATCCTTTCGTAGATGAGCCACAGGGGAGAAAATTGGCAGTACTCTGCACTTCACTCATAAAATTATTTCTATTTAAAATAAAATTTTGTGTTTTTTTAATAAAGTCACAAACGAACCATGTCACAGAATGGATGAACAGATTTTATTAAAATCAAAAACTAATTATGAATAGCCATCTTTGTGGCATCCTTGAGCAGGAGGGAGAGCTGAAGGAGGATGGGGGGGCAGTGCCTGGCAGCAGGGATGGTGTGGGAGGACAAGGTCCTGCCGTGGGGTGGGGTCTGGGGACAGACATGCTGACTGCTGGCTGTCTTGGTTGGGTAAGGTATGGTGCATGTATGAGCCCCGGGTTAGTTGGGATGAATGAGGGGTACCAGGGGGTCTGAGCGACAGGGCAGGAGGGGCTGGCACAGCCTGCAGCGCAAGGGGAGCTGCAGCAGCAGCAGGCACCGGCAGTGGTATCTTCAAGGAAAAGTGTCTTCTATGGTAGTGTCTGTGCTCAGGTGTCTGTCTGGATTTGTACTACATGTGACCTCAACTCTTCATGCAGGTTGCAGAGGTGTAGTTGGGATGAAAAGCACAGTCCCACCTGCAGCTTTGATTTTGCAGGGGAACTGAAAACGCATGAGACTTTGTTCTGCAGCCAGCTGGGAAGGCAGCCCACAGGTTGCATGGCAAAGACAGTACAATGCGCTTAAACCTGGGGTGGATTTGGGATGAGTATTTTAGGTGCTATAGATTGAGAATGGATGACTAATATTTCCTGTTTTAAAAATAAAATTGAAACAGAAGTCATAGCAACTTCAAAATAACAGTAAATCCTATGTAACATAAAGAAAAATATCCTCTTCCTACTTTTGAAAGTCATGCTGCTTCAGTAATAGCAGATACTATGATGCCTCTAATGAGCAAAGAGACTGAGCTTTAATGTTACCAATATTATCACTCAGTCACCATCTTTCTATAGATTTGGGCTCCTTGGCTCCTTCTTCATGTGCCTGACACCTTCTCCTCCTCCTGATTGCACTGTTTCTGCCAAAGGAGCTAGCAATACATACAGCTGCTTGTAAAGAAGAACAGATTCACAAACTCAAAACTTTTATGAAGGTGAGACATATGTATCATACCAAGTTAGCACTTCAATATCTATCCACTCTTAGCTGAGAGAGTGGTTCAAACAGCTCTTTATTCCATACAAAGGCTGATTTGTATAGCAATATCTACCAAGAGCCTATGCGTAACTCTGCAGAGGTCATACCCACAAACAAAAAAATCATTCACTGTGTTCCCTCTTTTTCACTCTCCTAACACATCTGCTTCCTGCAGGATCTTGCCATGAAAAGTACTTTTCCTTTGTGAGTGGGAGTTTCCATACCAACCTTGCTTTCTTAAGTGCACCTACAAAGAGCTGAGATAAAAAGGCTGAGGTTGAACCTGACAGCAACTGCACCCCATGCTCGCTATGATTGTGGGTTTGCAGCCCTGACACAGGGAGGTATTCACCAAGGAGTGCTACCTCAGGAGCATAGCTGCCCCATTAAACTCCCAGTGCCAGGTTAGGTGTCTACATAATGCACAGGGACAACTAGATAGGGAGTAATGGAAATCACTACTGAATGAGGGGACACCTTATAATAGTCAATAGGAAGCGCTAAAAAGCGAAGAATGTTTCTTCCAGACTTAGACATCTGTTCCTTCTCTGGCCCCAGACTTGAAGAATGTGTGTGAGATTCACAGACCAACACTCTGTCACTTAAATCATCCCTCTGGGTACAGACGACCCGCTCCCTTTGTTTCTTTAAAATAACATAGTCAGTAGCAACATCATTTTGTCAGCTAGTCTGGTGTTGAGATCTGAGTCCTTTCCAGCATGAGGCGGATCAAGCTCATTTTCCAGCAGACAAGGCTAAATACCGATCCGAACAGCATACGGGGGTGAGCCTCCTGCCTGGTGCACATTCCCTACCGTGCAAAAACAGTGGGAAGGTTTTTGGGGTTAGAAGGAGAGACCATAGAAGAAAGCATGATGTTGTAAACCTGTAAAGACAGTATGCAGCTCAGAGGGCCTTACTTGCAGGCTTGCTGTAACACGAGTGAAAACACATACATTAAAGAGTGTTGGACACTCGTCATGCAGTCGCATAGTGTAAAAGGAATGATACGTCGCTCAAGAACTAAACCCCAGGAATCTGCATGAAAAGCAAATGCTATAAACATCTAGCACTTCTACATCCCTGTTTCTGAGCAGAAGATCTCTTCTCTGAAGCCTTTTCTCCTATTCTAGTTGCAGTTTCCGTCTCCTGTCTCTGACCATGCCTCACATCAAAGCCATCTTTGCAGCTTTCCTTTGAGGATCCCATTTCTAGCCTCCCTCTAGCTGGAGCTCTAGGCTTTGCCTGTCTTTCAACCCTGCCTTTCATCCGTTTTTAGGTCCTGACATTCCTTTATAGAGTTTATGCACCTTCACATTTCCAGTGATAGATACTTTGAATTTTAGCTTTGGCGTCATGACTCTGGAAATGTGTTTTCTCACTCTCTTGCTGCTAATTAAAGCCAGCTCACTGAAGGCTCTGATCCACAGTCCCAGGTGGCTCCTGTCCCATTCATTTGGTGCACATTTATTTTCCAGATGATTAGTTAGGGTATTTTAAAATGGTTTTCAAAAGCAATGTTTGCTAGGTATGGTGCCTTAAATCCACCCATCAAAACCTTACTCATTATATTTTTAAGAGAAAGTAATTATTAATCATGTGAGTTAAATTATTCATTGTAATTTTGAATTGGTCTGCCACTTCGAAAATAAACAGCTTGTTTTGTCCTTTACATATGTTTTAGAACTGCATTACTTAACACCCAGCTGTAAGCCTGAGTAAAAATCAAAGAAACAGACATCTGTAGGCAGATGTTGCATTTCAACATCCATTCCCACACTCAACTCTGAAATCCTTGTGTGCAGATTTCACGTTCCTTGAGATGATTCAGTTCATAGCCAACAACTCAGCATCAGCAATTGTCTCGGGGCAGTGAGGCAGAGTCTGTGCGTCCTTTGAACTGACTCCACGGAATATTGATCCCAAAAGTCACTCACGGAAGGCAACAGGTGATTGGACAGTATTACAGGACTAGGTTTATTGATTCAATTCCTTAAATAAAACATTATGAAGAAAAGACTATTGCAGAAGATCTGCAGATTATCCAGCAGGCTTGTGGCATGCATCTCACTCTTGATATAAAATATGCATGGTACAAATGCCCTGGGAGTCTGGTTCTTGTCACTGGGATTGTGTCACACGACAGCCGCAACTCAAGCAAATGGAAGGATGTAAGTGAATAGCGTGTTTACACGGATATGTGACTAAGCATTAATGCTGAGTTCATTCACTTTATGCCTGCTAAAAAGCAAAATTTTGTTCTATACTCAACATTTAGCACAGGCTGACTCTTTTAATGTATTTACATTAACTTTGTATTTCCAGCTGTCTCAGCTCTCACTGACTGTTTGGGCTCTCCTATGCCGTTTCAGGGCATAATCGAACAGTTGAGTTGTGATTTAAAGCTGATTCTGTGCTGAAAGCAAAACTCGTACAATTAGGGATGACTGTGAGGTGACTTAAGAACCTGTCACCTCCTGGCTGATCTGGGCTCATGGGCTGTGTGATACTGGAGCCCAGTTTGGGCTTGGCTCAGGAGGGTCAGGAAGAACGCGAGTGATGCAACTACCCAACCAGCTCTTTGCACGCAGCACAGAGGGTCTGCAGAAATTGTCTCACAGCTGCAACACGTGGGCTGGCGTCTCTTTCAGCATCCCAAAAGCCAGGGCAAGCGCCGAGGCTTAGTGCTGGGGTGCTTTCCACAGGGGTCTGCTCCCCCGGCCACAAGCGCAATGCTTCTGCAGGGCCACACAGCTCACCAAGCTGGCAAGAAGCTCCCCACGCCATCGCTGCAGCTCACCTCCAGCTGTATCAGGCACTACAGGTTGACACAGGTTGTGGAAATGATTCTCTCATCTTGGTGGCCCCACTTGCAAAAATATTTTTGGGAACGGCAACGACTGATAAAAATATGCACTATAATCTATGCCAAGACAGTGGTAAATTTGCTATAGCAACATAGTATGTCTGATGGTTATGTTATTCTGAAGCCTCAGCTGTGGGCCAGGACTCCTTCACACTAGATATTGTACAAGCCCAGACTGAAAACTGTCACTGCGAATTTGTAATTTAAGTAAGTGTTTTGATGAATGATGGTAGCCTCAGTTGCGAAAAGTACTGATTTTAGAGTATAAATTCTGCTATTTTTATCTTCAGTTGTTTGCTAAATATCCAAGTAAATTTGGAAGCTCCAGAGCAACACACTTTCTCACAAAAAACTTTGAATAATTTCTGATTTTCCTTATGTCTCTGCCCTAGAGGTGCCCTAGGAAAGTCCTGACAATGAAGAACTTTAGGAGGCTGCGGAAACTCTCAGTCCTTGCAGAAGACTGACATTTGCAAAGATGTCTTACCATGGAATAAAATACGTTCACATTTACTATGTATTTGTTATTTCCAACCTGCTCATACATGACAATATACTTTCTCTCCTTCAGTGGAAGAGCTAAAACATAACTTCAGGTAACAGCATTAGGTTAAGGATGACAGAAAAGGTGCAATGAGAAACCAGGGGGTGCAAAGCAACACCACGGGGACTGCAGCTGCTTCCTGCTGTGATGAACAGTCTCCAGAGGCACTGAAGGAAATTATTTAATAAATGGAACCTCCTGGAATATCAAAACCTAGTGGCATCACACTGGCACAAAAAAGCAGGTCATTCCAAAAGAAGGGATTGTTTCCATATGATATAGTTAAATCATGTTGTGATTATTAATGCTTAAAATGGTTTTCTTATTTTACTTATTTTAGATTAAATCCTCTTTCCCGATGGCAGTATGAGTAAACAGCTGTAAGCTGAGGTTTTCTTCCTCGTGGTGGGAAGAAAGAAGGACTCCAGGTGTAATAGTTTGCAGCTTCTATCTACTGTAGAGTAGATGGGGCCCCCAGCTCCATTTTGCATACTTTTAAAATTTCAAATTAATCGTGGTTATGTTACTTTAATTTTTATGGTCACCTAATGAACCTGAACATGATATGTGCATCTTAGACAACTATTTACGCATGTGCTGAATTTTCTCTATAAAAGGCCTGGTAATGTGGAAAAGATTGATACAACAGATTTTCATCCAACTTGATAAGTATGTCTCTCTATATCAATCCTAAAATGATCTTAGACATAAGGTAAATGGTTATATAAATAAATGTACCCAGTTCCAATTGAATTTATTTCATTGCATTCGTTTAGCATTTTTATGAAACCATATGAAAAATGAATGAATGCTCATACTAGTTTACATCACTCCTTAGTGATTAATTATAGCATAAACACCCTGATTCTTCTATGCCGAAATAGAAAAAAAACACCTCAGAGACATGTTTAATCATTTGAATCTAGTAGTGCTGTGTTTATTCATTCCTTTTTGGTCCATTAGAGAGTAAATTAGATTTGATTCGCTTACTCTGATTCGCTTAATTGTACCAGTTAGAGATGAAGTACAAATAAAACAATAATAAATCCAGCCAATGTTTAACCTGCTCACCCAAGATCTTTAACAGTCAATTCCAATCACAATTTACACTCAGCAATTTAACAAGACCCTGAGGAAGTTGATCTGATTTTTCTAAAAACCAGGCGCTGTTTCTGTGTTGCCGAAACAAGTTTGGTGCGCCCTGTTTTCAGGTCCAGATTCTTTCACAAACATTTTTTGTGATCACACTTCTTTCTGTGCCAGGCTGTTGGAGAACAGCATCCCTCCATGGCTGGGCAGATTATAGGAGGTAGCGTAAAAGTAAATCTGCAAGTAAAACTTCTGCCCAAGGTAAAAGCACTAAAGGCCACCAGTGCAGAAAACAACAATTCCAGAATAAAATTATAAAATAATGGTTTCTAATGTCCTTGCCTTAAAAATCTGAGAATACTTACATCTAATGCATAATGCACTAAACTGCAAGGTTCATCAGATCATAGTTTAAATTGCTATGACCTTTAAAAATACTATTTAATATGCACATGAGAAATTCTAATACTAAATACTATATCTTAGTCAAATTGATCTTTCATGTGGTATTGAGAAACCATCTGTATCTATAGAACTAAAAAGGACAATATACATTACCAAACCAGTCTATGCCGGAGTTCGTTATGCCCCAACAAACCCCGCCAAGAAATAAAGTAGCTTATTAACATAGAAAAATGTCAGTTATTTTAATTGTAACGAGAGGTGAAAGGAATCCTCTCTGAGTGTGAAATTACTGCAAAGCCATCCATTGATCCTTCTGTTTAATCAGTCTCTTGAGAGTGCCGGGAAGCTAGAAGAATATCTGATTAGTGTGGAAGTGTCAGCCTGGGATTAGCATTAGGCACCAGGGTTTTGTATTGAGGGATTTCCCCTCCCCATTGCCAAACCTGGACCACTGGCTGGTTTTCCCACTTGCCCCGCTGAAGCTGGTTTCCCCTCCTTCTGTAAAGCCAATACAAAGAGCAGAGGATACCCAAACCTTTCAGTTAGGTTTCCTGACCAAAGAGCGAATTAAACACCAAGTCTTGGTGAAGGCAGCAAAACCAGAGCCCCAAAATCAGCTACTCCAAGACCATCCAAGGAGGCTGAGCAGACCACTGTCCCTGGGATGAAGCCCACTGAGGTCGGTCAAGGAGAAGTCCTCCTTCCCTGGCCAGCCCAGGCAAATCAAGGGCTGATTGCCTGCAGGGGTGTGGGACTTATTTTGGGGTGTATGGGGGAAGAACTGTGTAAAACTCATGGGATGTTTTAAGGGGACTGAGTGTGAAACTTCCTATGGGACATTTAGTGGAAGGACCAAGGTGGGGAAAGGGAGGGATCTGGGTGGCTCAGGGATCTGGATGAACCAGGGAAGAGACCCACCAATGCCCGCTGCCTCCATCAGCTCTCTGTAAGAAAATCACAGCTTGACCTCAGCTTATACAGGTGCTCATGAGTGTGAGGAAGTTTGATTTCTCTTTTCTCTGTCGTAAGACCTTCTGCTCCTCCAAGCAGCAGCAGAGGATGGTACTCTGCAAACAGCTGAATACACACCCGTACTGAAAACAAATAATTTGCAAACAAGACATAGCCTGGAATATGTTCTGACTATTTTGAATATTGAACAAATCTGTCAAAATCAAATTCTGTTCATAGATAATTTGTGAATAGCAGAAAAAGCTAAAATGGCAAATAAATGTTTGGTCTGCATCATTTATGCTGTTCAGTCAGCATCTGAGTTATCAAGCAGAAATCCTGCTTAGATTCCTAAATGTCAGATCTAAATTTACTTGCCCCCAAGACAAGTCTGATATGTTCAGAGGAGGCTGAGGTGAGCTGGTCAGTGCCACGCATGTGTATGCCCTGCATTAGCACTATACTCAGCACCTCTAACCTAAATCTGTCTTTCCTTTAAAACAATTTGCTTTTTTAAACCAAACAAAATCATGCAACATGTCTGATTTTTCTTCTTTTTTGTGTGTGTGCATTACATTACACCAGATTATTGTGAAGTCAGAATTTTTAAAGCATTTGAATTATTCACCACCTACATTATTTTGTATTTTATTCAGATTTCCATGAAAATTGCCTGTGGATTTAAACACACTCTCTAATAATGTTCACTTCTTATTATTGGACAAATATGATCATTATAGTAAAGTTAGTTCAAAGATCTATGTTTCAAAAACAGCATGAAGAAAATGAAACCCTTTTGGCTTTATTAAATATTTTTAAAGCCTTCTAAAAATATATTTTTAGATGCTCAAAAAGCACGTTTCTATAAAAGGTTTCAGTGATTTTTACATGTATTTCAAAAATGTTTAAGTGAAATTTCTGAGCTTGTAAAAGACCTGTTGTCTTGAAAAAAAGGTGGAATGAGTATTCTTTGCACATTGACTTTTTAAAAGTGTTTTCAAATAAAATCTATAGTTTGAACATGAAACTTCTTAATAGAGCCTTGAATCTGTAAATATCGAATTAGACATCTTCCTCTCCATCCTTGCTGCAAACTGTACCACTCCAAAAAGAAGGAGCCCTTTATTAAAACAGTACTCTTACACCAACGGAGCAATATGGGAAGCTGTGATCGGAGCTGACAGTTGGTTTACTCTTACCATTTGATCACAAAATTTCAGTGCCATCTGTGGGAAGCCACACAGGCAAATGTGTCATCACATCTAATAATGAAAAGAAGAAACAGACAGAACATGCTGTAGAAACAGACTGCTTTAATTACCCCCTGTACAATGCTTTGCAACATTTGCAAAGAAAAAGTCCTGTGCAGACAGGTTGCTTCTGCAAAGGAGAATGTCAGGACAACAGCAAAACAGGGTTTGACCTTGGGTATTACACCTGAGCAATATCCAAACTGTAGATTCATTAAGAAAAACTATTTAAGATCAGGATTAGGGTTTTGCATGCCTTGCAGACCTCTGAATCCAAAAAAGCCAGGCAATGCTAGTAGCTTAGGAGATAAAATAGGCTGTGGTTGCTTTTTTCTCTGAATGGGGATCTCCAGTTGCATATGAGATGAATGGAAATAGGTGAGCACCAACATCTCCCAGTGCAAGCCGGGATGAGGTGTGGTATATGGACAGTATCTGGGGGACTCAAAGCAGTCTGCTGGGATGAAATCCCAGGTTATAGAGGTGGTTCAAGCAGGGGAACCTGCTCTGAAGGATTGGCCTGTGCTGATGGGTGGAATATAGGCTTTGTTTTGGAGAACAGGTTGCTCCTGCACAGATCAAGACACTCCTATGTAGTTTGTACCTTAGCAAAGAGATGCTGCTACATTGGTTTTATTCTGACTGTATGCCCTGCTTCCTGGATATTCTGGGCTACCCACAAAGGTGATGGCTGGCCGTGCTGGTTCAAAGAGCTGCTATGGGATGGAGGAGAGCAAAAATTTTTTTTCCGAGGCCTGGCACAAGGACACAACTGCAGTGTGATCTGTGCCAAATGCCACCGGACAAACAGGTGGGAGGGAAAGTCTGTGATGATGGGGCAGGTTGAACAGTGTCTTCAGTGGTGGCTATTCCTTTGGGCTGGGGAAAACCAGTCGTACATGATCCTTCTGGCCTGCAAGCCAGCACCCTGGCCCAGCACCTGCCCAATGTCCCAACTGTCCCTCAGCCTTTCCAGGTGCTTTTGTTTCTTTCTCATTCACATCTAGTCTCAAGTCATGCTGCACTATTGTTTGAAAGAGAGAAAGTGGTGATGCTGCTATTGCTTTCTTCATGTTCTTCAAGCACTTTATTTTTTCTCTGGCTCTGGCAGTCTGGTTGTCCTCGCCAGGGGAAGGTCCCATGTATGATCGAAAGAGGAGCCATCCAATTGACCCTCACAGACACTCTGGGTGCTGGGTCATCAGGATTTGGTCTCCGCCAGGTAATAAAGTTGCTTGGGATTTTATTTACAGTCCAAACTGATCTGCAAGAGCATAGTCAGTGTCAGGCGCTCTGTGGAGGCACCCACGAGTTGTCCCCCCAACGCCATCTCAGCACAGCACTGCCGGTCACATCCAGGTTTGGCAGCTGGAGCCTCCAGTGTGCAGGGACCTTCCCCTCCAAGAAGCAGGCTGCGGGCAGGGGTACGGCAGCACCGCTCACGCAGCTCACGCTGCACCCTGCTCAAGACAGGGCAGATGTGGCTGGAGCTCAGCTTGGGCCATAGCCCGGAACCCCAGGTTATCCAGCCCCTTGGCCAATGCAACACCTAAAGTTAGGTCTGTGGCGCAGCATGCTCCTGGGAACCATGGCGAGGCAAGCACATTTCCCATTCTGGCCAGTCTGGCCTACTCAGAAAGACACTGTAAAACTCACAGCTTACAAAAAAATTCGTGCACTCATGACGTTCCTGCGTGACCAAGTGTGGCAGCAATATACATATGTGCAAAACTGGAGTAATTTGCTATCCTTGAATGCCACCTATAGGTTACTGTTTTCTGAAATGATCCTGATGCAAAACCATGGAAGACAGAGGGCAAAATGCAGTTTTGGATTAAAGTTGCCAATTTGTATGCTTACTTTGATTTTTGTAAGGTCATTAGTGACCGTGGTGTCCTCAGAACAGTTGCATCCATTGCCTGCAGATTACAGTTCCTCTCTATCTGATTGTCCAAATCTTCTCTCTCTTGGTCATAATGGCTAATTTATGAAACTATAATTCAAAGGCTACTCCTTTGCAGAAACACAACCCTATGGATTTATCCCTTGTTGCAACAAAACTTTTCATTACTGCACAATACCGCCACACAGCACCCTTTGGAAGGATATCACAGGGCACTTTGCAACAAATGAGTTTCAGATCATTAACAGGGAAGTCAGTGATTTACAGCAGCTGTGAGTCTGGCCCTGTTTTCTGACAAGAGACTTTTGAACAGCATGCATTTGGCCCTTTGCTTTACACTATGTCCTTTCTATTTATTCATATTTTCCTAATGAGAGCAAAAACATACCATTTCTCAAGACTGTAATAACACAAGGTTCCTTTGGGAACTGGTTTATTTGGGAAGTTTTTAATAAAAGAAATAGAACCATCTAGAGACGGTCAGTTCATTTCAAAGTGGATTCATACTGCAAGTTGCTGAGCATGACCTGCACTGTGCTCATGGCCTTCCCCTACACACCACCTTTCAAGGAGGCACCCAGCACACTGCAAGACCACGCTGCCTTACACCTGTTCTGGCTCAGTGATTCAGGTTCAATGATTTAAGAATAGTATTGTATCCTGTACCTAGTATACACCGGCACATATTTGGTAGCATATCCATTTTGCAGCAATGTTGCTACCTTAGCATTATAGGATAGCCCAATGTGACTTCTATTACTATTACTATTACTATTACTATTACTATTACTATAACATGAAATGTTTGGGAAAAGAGGAATACAGATTTGCTTCAGGTTTTTTTAGAGACCTTCTAAAGGATGTGGATGAGTAAGGTATTCTATAAATGTATTCTTTCTGGGCTCTTCACACCTGCATATACAGAGGGTGTAGGAGTAGCTGTATAATTTAACAGACACTGTTTATTTTATTGCACTATAATATCCTCAGGGCACTTAAAATGAGATCAGTGTGGAACGTGTTTGATTTGAGCCATTGCATCTCTAGCGTCTTGTCAACTTAAAACAGAAATGTAATAATGGAAGCATAATGCACGTTAAGAAATTCAGTTGATGCAGAAAGTCATCAAGAAGGTCTAGGGACTAAGGTGTCTCCTAAAAATGTTTCCAGAAGTACATGGTCATTCATTGCAACACTGAACTTCATTGATATGTGTAACAGCAGTAAACACCAGCCCCCCATACGATGTTGCACAATTTGTTTTCAAAAGTTCAAAGCATCTGAAAGCACTCAATGAATTACTGCAGCACTTCCTCAAATCTTCAGATGATTTCTTACAGAACACCTGAAAATGAATGCACAAACAGCTTGCCTTTGTTGTACAGTCTAATGAGCTGTTAACTGTGTGAGCAAAGAGGCATAATCCTGTCGCCTGAACCTTTGTCACTAAAGTAAACACTCAATGGATCATCACAAACACATCCTTATCACATAGGCTGATGGGTTTCCTAAATTCACTCTTGCCTTCAAATCTTCCCAAAGACAACTTGAAAGATCTTTGATAATTATTTGAGTTTTGGATATAAGCATGTATGCAAGCTGCACAATACAGTAATACAGGCAGAGATAACTAGCTGAAATCAGAGAGTCAGTTCTGAGATGAACATGGCCTGGTAATACTTGTACCTATAGCTTTATTATTTCTCGGCTGAAGCGATTTGCCTATCCCTTCCAAATGTCTTTTAACTGTGGTATAATAATTAACAAATACCTTTGTTCGAATAGAAGCCTGAGCTATTGAATTGCTGCAGTCTTTCATTTTTTGTCATGCGTGCTGAAGACGCTCTGCGAGCATCTGTCCACATTAGCAGGCTCGGCTGCACGTTTGCTCTCACAGAGTCAAGAGAAGGTAGTATCTTCCTGATGACATTCCCAGAGCCATCTAATTGGTTTTGCTCTGTTAAGAGTCTCTCCCAGGAGATATAAACAACTTGCAGAGAGGAAAATAACAAAGCACTTGAAGCACCTTCGGAGATGACAAAGCACAAAAAGTTAGGAGCCACACGACTTTTCCTCCTCTTTTTCTAATTTCAGTATTTGCAGTTTTACTTAGTAGGGCCTCAGCACCAATGAGTCAGAAAAAGAACCTCTTAAAATAATCCAGAAATATTTAGAAGAAATTAATGTTTTGCAAAATCCCATCTGTGTCATCTCCAGAGACTTCTCTAATGGCTGTTCTACTGCAGAGGAGAGCAATGCTTTCCCTCGGCCTTGTTCATTAAAATATTGTGCTAAAAATTTCCCATCCTCAGCAATGGAGAGTCTGGGCTCTCCTGCTCTGGATGGGGCATCTCTCACCCGGTGGGCTTTTTGGAGTGCAACCCTTTTATCCAGGTAGTATTTCACTGAGGGGTCCAGTGCAGGGCTAGTGAGCAGCCACGGGAGCAGGGGTTGCTGCTGTCTCCAGATATCACCTCCTTGACATCAGAACCCTTCCAAAGTGGGATGAAGAGGAGAGCAAAGTGATATCATAGAGGGGGTTCCCTGCAAGGGCTGCCTGCTGCCATGCGAGAGGGTGGTCACATACTCCGTTTTCAAAGACATACACATAGAGAAGCTTCTCCAGAGTCAGGAACAATCTTGGCTTTGTCATCTCTGTGGGATCAGGGATGCGATTAGGACTCTGCCAGTGTGTGACCTGGTAAACTGGATGCTGAGATAAGATAATGCGCTCTCATCCATTTCTGTCAATGAAGGCAGGTTTTGGCATTGCTAATGACAAAATCCTTCCCTCTGAACAAAACAGTGCATTTTTAGGCTTCTGATGCTGGCTGTAATTCAGCTTTTCTGTATGTCAGTTGCCAGCAGCTTCCTCAGATGAATCAGTTTCTGTTCCCTAACTGAGGCAGACAGATGTTAGTAAAATATCTGCACAGCACTTAATTCCAAATACTATAAAGAGAACTTTCTTGGATTTACATTCTGTCAAGAGGACTGGTTGAGGCTGTGCAAAAAACTTGTCTTGAAACGAAAGGAGCAGAAGGCATCCCCTTGTTCCAGCTTGGACAGAAGTCTTTGGGACGCTCATATAAACCATGTTTCACATGCTCTTTAGTATCTGTGGGATTGCAATATCTATTTTTGTTTCTACATGATTTAGAAAACGTTAACGATGATTCCAAATGATCTTTGCACTGAAAACTCTAGCTCTGCCTTTTGGCCAGAAGGTGATCAAAGAGCCTTTCGACTCATTTCTAGCACACAGACAAATAGTAAACAAAGCTTATTCAGCACTGAGCATTCTTTTTTTTTGCAAGCATCCCACCAAGAGTGGAATCCTACCAGAATAAGACTGTGCCAAGTTAACTGAGTACATCGCAGAGGCCAGCATCTGCAAGTCCTCTTCCTATTACTCTCAAATACAGAAAACATTGGTGCTAGGTAATTACATTTAGAAAAGAATCTTGGCTTTTCTACATACAACATCCTGCATTGGCACAGATAGCTGGACCAAAGCAGAAAATACACAATGGCATTATTTTGATTAACCTTCCAGGTAATCATTTGTAAGAGAGAATAAACAACTCTACAGGGGAAAACTGAAGAATTTGGTAGCAGCATTAAATTGTGCTCTACCTCAGCAGTTGCTTTTCACGATCATTAGCCTGAAATGGAAGCATCCTGGGAATGATTACCTGATCCCCTGGATTTTCTTTTAATGATGATAAGAGCTGAAGCCCAACAGAAAAGCAATATCATTTTTAGGAAGAGGAAAAAATATATATAATAACATTTGCTGTATATTAAATACGTGTCCATTTATAATAACAAGCCAGAAATGTATGGTTTCCACTTTATATGTCCTTAAAAAGAGTTCAATAAATATTAAGGAAGCTGTTATTATTCCTAAAATACCTTGAAGGCATAAGAGCAAGTAGCTGAGTGATTCCAGGCAGGGTAGCCTCGAAGCTACTCCGAAGTGGTACAGCTGGTGTTTGCAGCGCAACCGCCTCCAGCTGAACTGCTGTGGAGAGGAAGGCCTGACCTGCAAGGCACGTCTGTAGCATGACTGACCCAACCTCTTCGGCAGTCCAAGTAGCTGACACGCTCTTAAAGGAAAAAAATTCCCTTTACCTTGAATCAGAACTTCTCTTGCTGCAACATGGGAAGGTTTCCTTCCACTGCTCGCCTCTGGGAGGAGTCAGACTGCCCTCCCTCTAAACCCGTCAGGTAGCTGAAGACAACTGCCTCCCAATTCAGGTCTGTCCTCCGGCCGAACAAGCCCAGCTCTTAGGCACCCATGTCAGGGTGGGCACAGCTCCCACCCCGCTCTCCAGCCGGCACCGCCTGCGTCTCGCTGGAGAAGGGTGAGAAGCTGGGATGCAGGCAGTGACAGGCAGCAGGTTTAACAGTGTCACTTGTCAACTATACATCTGTAGCTAAAGCTAAGCCCATGCCTAACCCTGACCAACGAGCAGGGCAGCCTCTCTTCCCCTGTGGGCTGCTCTAGGGACACGTAACGGCAGTGAGTGCCGTGCTCAGGCACGGTTGGCTTCACATCCGTGTTCAGACACTAGACAGGTGTCACTGATGGTCTCAAAATTAACCAGCCACTGAACAGACATTTTGAAAATAACCAGAAGTTCATCTATTGGGAGAAGTTTCAGAGAAAAAAAGGCAAGTGAGGTGTAATGGCGAAACACTGTTGCTAGTGTGACTTGAGTCAAATCACAGATGTCGTTGCCACCAGTATGACTACATTCACAAGGTAGGTAGTTTCAAAAATAAAAAGATTTCACCAGAACAGATAAGTGTTGTTTTAAAAATGGCAGATACTATTTTAGCATTCATATGAGAAACATTACAAGTAGGTAGCTTTGAATATAAAGCATGAAAGCCACTAGAGAAGACGGGTCTTTCTTACACTGTTTCTGCCTGGATTATCTGTGCTGTGGCTTTGCCTCAGAAGGAATTAACCTTAACAAGTTTATTTAACCTCAGCAAAGGTCAGAAATGATATTGAAGATGACACAGGGATTGTCCACGGGACCTGCTCTCTCAGGTTCTCTTTGAAATTGTAATGGATGATCCTTCTTTTTGTGTGTTTATTACATCACGTTTTACATTAAAGGCTGTAGGTGAGCATCAAATAGGACAGGGAGAGAGACATGAGTGGGAACAGACCAGGATGCCATCCTCCACCTGGGCCATCGTTATTTCCTTGGATGGGCTAGAAAGACCCAGGCATTTCCCAGGAAATCAGAAGGGTATAGGTAGAGCTATTTCTATACTTATGTAATTTTACTCTGTCTAAAAAGTTTTCTGTTTGAAGTGTTCAATTTTCATCATTACAGATTCCTCCCTTTTGGGACGCTCACTTTAAGGAATTTAATCTCAGAGCCTTGGTCCATTTGGGACACGTCACAGGTCTCTCCTTGTCACCATGCTAAAGAATCTATTGATTGACCTGTATATGAAACCGTGCTAGATATTTTAGCAAAAGTATATGAAAATTTATGCAGTATGAAAACAATCACAGGAAGATAGCATATGCTGGGCATCTCATGAGGGATTATGTTTTACCAAGGAATTTTTTTTTTTTCATTTGAGTATTGCAAGTAAGATGAGTGCCAGTGATAAAATTAAATGAAAGAAGGCAAGAACTTAGCACTTGGGGACATGGAGGACAAGAGGTGTTGCATATGGGAAAACACGATGAGAGATTCATGGTGTGCTGGAGCTTTGCAAAGCTTTGCAGGCACAGCCGAGAAAATTCAAGCGAGAAGGAATGGGCAAAGGGAGTCAGTGGCATGAATCATACGGGTGTAATGAGAAAAAGGTCAGCAGCTGAGATCACGTTAACCAACTGGGTAGACTGAATGGGAACAAAGCAAATCTCAGGGAGGCCAGATTCAATGACAACACAATGTGAGTTGATGATTTGTAATTTTAATAATGCAAAATTCAGTAAATAAAATGTTAAAATAAGCAACTTTAATAATTCATTGCAACGTTTACTATTTTAGGACTGTTATTTTATAGCATATTTGATTCAATTGCTCAGTGTCATTGTATGTCCTTTCCTTGTAACCACGCCACAACTTAGGCATTACAGTGTTTCATAAATGGCCAGCTAATCTTAAGGTATTTCTAGGTTTTTCAATAAACCAGGACCCTGCCTGTCACACTAAAGGATCAGCTTTGAACTAGAATTACACTCTTGCTGACTGAGGTTTTATATTGCCTCAGGTGGTCTATATTTCTAGTGCTTGTACTAAAACAGTAACTTTATGTAGGTTTCAATACTATTTAGGACTTCAGTAGTTTGTATCTTCAAACCACTGGGTAAATATTAACCAATGTATACATACCTTAACTTCACCGAACGACACTTGTGTTAACTGCAGGAGTTGAAAGCCAGAGGCTGCATCAAAATTTAGAGGTTATGCTGTGTTTATCTTTTCGGTATCTGTAAAAGCACTTGGTGCTTTTGTCAGAGCTGAAATTTTTGCATGCAGAAATACATAACCTTCACCAAGGTGTATCTATTGCCTGATAGTACTCTGCGTTTGATGCTGCACAATGACCTGACAATTGCTGCACAATGCATCTGAACAGGGCTCCAATGGCTAAAAGGTATTACACGACTGACTGCAGGCTCGTTAGCTTAGCATTGATCCCAAGCAAAATCATGGGAAAGACTGAGCTTGACATATACGTTACTGTTGAAGACTGGTGTACGTACAATGTAAAATGCAACTATAAGGACCACTAACAGCACGCTTTAATGAAAACAATATCATCCCTGTTAAATGTAAATTTTTAAATGTTAGCATTTAACACTGAAATATTGCTAGCATTTTTGACAAGCTCAGTTAATAAAAAGTGACAGCTGACATAATACACTTAGATTTCCGCAGGTTCTGTTACTTGATACAGTATGACATCCCGATTAAAAACATTTAACTGAACCACTGAAGCACATACTAAAGAAGATTAAAAACTGGCTAACCAGTGAATCTCAGAAAGAAATCATTGACGAGGTCTCTTTTCCAGGCTCAGAATCTTTTGGTCTCTTTACTAAGGAGTAGAAGCCATGAGATTACTCTTACAGCCCAGCAAGACCAAGGCTTAGGAGAAGACTATAGCTAGCTCAGTTTCTCACTAGCAGAGAAAGGATCTGATATATACTGCTGTGTTCATAGCCACATACTTATATTTAGTCTCTTGTTTTCTTACTCTGGCATTCTTTAATCTGAGTGATCCAGATTTCACAGTGTTCAGGGCAAAGTTCTTCACTCGCGCAGTGGAATCAAAACTTAATGTATTAGTCCTTCTGTTAAGTTCAATGGACTTTGGCTAAGGTCCCCAGTGCGATACTCAGGCAATTAAAATTCCACCAATTCCTTGTGCCTAGACAGTGGTGAAAGCTGAACTCCCTGATGCCACTGAGGACCTCTTCAAACAAAAACACTAGGCACAGAGATTTGGGTGAAAACAAGCCCCCATGTGTTGCTAGTGCTTGAGGGTAGCTTCCAGCCATAATAAACAACAGGTAGAACAACAGTAGAACAGGTACATATACTTTGCCCTGCACAGCAAAATACCCTGCAAACTTTGGGTGAAACCAGAAGATTTTGGCATTGCTATATATATAAAACTGTGCAGACCCAGGCCTTGTGCAAACCTGAGCAAACTGCTCTCTGGAGCCCTGCTGATGGAGTTAGTAGTCTCATAGCTACAGCAAGTGCACAAACTGAGATGACAGATGCCATGGACACAGAGAATTAAAATGTAATTCACATCACATCCATGATATACCTTTACATTAATTGCCAATCTGATTGTTGCACTATATAATCTGTGAAAAAAACTGAGGGAGCCTGAGCATAAATAGAGAGATTTTATATGGGCACCAGTAGGCATGAAAAATAAATCAGTAAAGCAATGGTGATCACACAATGCTTTCTGAGCCTGTGGCATGGAAGCAAGAGGTTTGCAATTTATCATGCAGTTAAGAGAGCAGCAGGAACCCTACAACTCCTATTGTGAAGCTGCAGAATTGTCCTGCAGTCAGCAATTTAGTCTGAACCACTTTATTAAGATATTTTTTGTGCTTTGCAACGTAACTTGTGTTTGAGACAATAGGTTTGAATTTAGGAAGGCAAAGAGCATAGAGTGAGAAGAGCCTCTAGACTGCAGTGGAGAGCTCTGCTAGGTGAAGACGACAGAGAGCTATTAGCTCTCCAGCAGCTCCTTGCTGTGGGTAATCATATTATAATATGCTTTCTTCTCCTGTAGGGTCTGATAAATGTATGTATCTGTAACAGCTCCAAGATGCATGTTTCTACCATTTTTAAAGCCTGATTTCTTACTGTGGCAATAACTTGTTTTCTATTTAACACAGGCAAGTAAAAAATTGGGCATCTCTCCCAGTCTGTTTAAATATACTGCCTTTATAGGAGGGATGAGGCTTTAGCCGCTCCCACTACAAACAGCATAAGGAGCTCCCTCTGTCCTTTGTTGTACCAAGTTTGTTGTGGCTTTCATTTGACAAGATTACACATATGCAAACCTCGGATAATGCAAATTGTTTTAGCTTGATCTGACATTTATAGCAGGACTCTGTCTTGTTGGTTTGGAGTACAGGGAAGAAGAATCATACAAATGGATGCTCCATTTCAAAACTTCCATATATGCCACAGAACTTTGTGGAAAAGTCCTGGGGAAACACCCAGGTTCCTTTTCAATTGTTACCAAGCCTTCCAAAATTCCTTAAGAATTCAACAAAGATCAAATAAATACATTGTGATCCTGACCTGTAACTTTTTATGGCATCAAATACTACGCCAGGGAACAACAAAACCAGCATCAAGAGATGGGTCTCAGAACAGGCCCTCCAGTCCTTTGACTTTCTTAATTATAATGGGTCTTTGCAGTAATTTTGAGATCCTATCCAATAATGCAGCATAACGTAAGAATGGTGTTCAAGTGTTCTATGATTCTATGATTGCAAGACTGGCGTTACTGAGGCAGACCACAGGCTTGTTCAGCACTGCATCCTCTTCCTGACTGTGGTCAACAGCGGATGAATGCTAAAGCAAGGGATGCAGGCCGTTGTATTTCCCCCGAGTTCTCTCCCTGAGTCAAAAAATTGTAGCTCAGAGATGTTCTGAACAAGAGGTGTTGCCTTTGCCTTTAATGGATGCCGATGCGTTCTTTTCAATGACTTTGTTGTGTTTTTGATGCTGTGCAAATTATTAATTTTCACAGCATCCGGACTCAAGGGGTTACACAGGTTATCTGCAAAGTACATAAACCCCACCTCCTTTGTTTTGAACTTTCTGCCTGCTGGTGTCATTATATGTCTCCTAGATCTTGTAACTGGATGTGTCGGAGTCATCAGTCATTCCCCGTTAACCCTTTCCGAGCTGCTCCATGTTTTATAGCTCTCACATGCCCTGAAACTACTGGTTCTTAAGGCATGCAGATCTTTGAAATAAACTTAGCTTGCAAGCAGAAAGCAATGTAAGCTTTAGCTTTCTAGCAGGATAGGAAGACATCATCACTATCTTCAGACATCAGAACAACATGCACATTGGCCTCCAGCAGTTTTCCTGTCTCACTCAGAGACAAAACTTTTCTTCCAAACTATCATATCCTGAGTGTTGCAACATTGTTCTTCCAAATTATGTTCTGCAGCTGCATGCAAACTAGTTGGTTGTCAGAGAGCTTCCTCCTATCTTCTGTGTCCTGTACACAAATTTCAGAGAGTGAATGGCCTCCACTGACTTGTGTATGGGATCAAAATAAATTGCACAGCATGCTTTTCACATTAAGGCAGTGCTTTAAAGGCTTCTCTAAGTCTGGGCTCGCATAAATAAGTTGTATTTGTTTGCATGGTGGAATAATTACCACATTTGACACAGCAGCAAGTAGTATGGAAAGTTCCAACGAGAAAAAAGCCTAAGTCACACAAATCTTTCATTCATACTGACTCAGCATTATCTTCCATTTCCATCATTTACAGGCAATGGACAATTATGAAGTTTCTAAACATGTTCAGTTATTTTGGGCCCATTTCAAAACTGATTGCTGTCTTTTCGAGCCTGTCTCATTTGAGTAGCACAGGGTTGTGATGTTCGACGATCACATATACCTTTAGAACAAATCAGTAAAACAAAGAGTGCCTTAGCTCAGGAGTTTCTCTCCAAACTAGCTGCAATGCCTTCAGCCACAAATCTTTGTTCCCTTCCTGACCACAAGAACATCAGAGATGGATCTTCTGTTCAGCTTCCAATAGCCAGGAGGTGGAGCCAATGAGGCTTCAGCATGGCCCAGCCTAACTGATAGCCCACCAGCCTCTTCAGACGATCGGTCTATTAGAGATCTATCTTCTGAAAATAAAAAATGTGAATGCATGAAGTCTGTAATGGATCTTAAAGATTATAAAGCCCCTGAGACGGCACATGCCTCTGAATTTGCTGCATGGACATAGTTTGTGTGGTTAGCAGAAGCCAGTACTTCTTGGGGGGAAAATATTGTTGGAGAAATGGTGCAGGGAAAGGAAAATAATATAAGATTGTCTGCAGCCAGCCCTGCTCAGACAGTATGGATCTGAATTTCAATTCACTGTAAACAAGCAGCCCATCTCCGAGCGTGTCAGCAGTTTTAATGTCATATCATCCAATAAACACAGGTTGTGTTCTGGGAATCAGAAAACAATTCTGCATTCACGGGAGAGAAGACGTTTTGTCTTGTTTTACTAATTCCTTCTGCTAAATTGTACCTCACTGAGCATCTTGCTGGTGGTAAGGATCAGCATTCACTTTCTGGCGTTGGCGAATGCCTCTTTCAATACGTCAGCGAGTTCACACATGCTTTCAGGGTGCTGTACGGAAAGAAGGAGCAAATCACTCTACAGAGAGTGACGTTTCTTCTTCTGTGATGAAGTCTGAGTGTACCACTGGTGAACACACTTTTTAAGGTGAACTGTCAATTTCAAAATCACAATTTGCCTGAAAATACCGAGCTAGTTCTTCAGCTGCTGAAGACTGGCAGAGATCCATTTAATTCAATGGAGACATTCTAATTTGAACTAAAGAGCTGACCCTCTGTGCCTGCCCATATTAAATTATTATTATATTAGACAGATTGCAGATAATTATAATCCTGAATGTTTCAGTTTATTGACACTGTGTCTCTGGGAGCACTCTCTTAAAGGAATTTAGCCAGTCATCTGCCATTCACTTCAATTACAGAATTCACTTCAATTACAGGCTCCCAAACTAAAACTGAATAAAACCCCAACCCAGAAATAGAAGACTGTAAAGCCACAGCAACTGGCAGAGAAATTATAGGCTAGTCTCATATTTGATCTGTTTTCAACTCATTGTAAAAACATTGCCTACCGAGCTGGTAAGATTTGAATTACTCCTTAAAAGGCAATTCATGATCCTTGTCATGCAACATCAATCTGCACACATAAACCCTGTCCCATTCACTTCTGGACCAGGGCTGCTCTCGGCACTCTTCAAACCATAAGGTTTCTTCTCATTTTAATTTCTGAAGAACAGATGTTTCCTGCCTGACAGTATATCACTGCCTTTAATCTGTTTGCTCCAGGAGGCGGAGGTGGAGAGCTACAGACCTGCCTCCTGCCACCCACTGACCTTAGAGCCACCAGCACAGAGCCTTGCCAGTGTGGTACAGGGGGACCTGTCATGTTACGCAGATGCTGCGCCGCTGCTATGAAGGTGATGCTGCCTTACTGCTGCCATGTGTCCCTTTCTGCTCCATGGTGGAGACTAAACAGAGGTAATGCTACCTCGTGTCTGGATGCTCCAGTGAAAAGTGTAAGGGAAGGGGGCTTCGTAGTCCATGTGATCCCTCCTATTTACTTGCTTTTCTCCCCCTGTATGTTCATTTCATCAGTAAAAGACTGTGAATCTTGTTTAACGGATAAGTCTACACCCTGTCAGGGTGTAGTTCCTTAAGCTCAGGAAGTGTGGGCTGGATGAGTGGTTGGTGAGGTGGATTGAGAACTGGCTGAATGGCAGAACTCAGAGGGTTGTCATCAGCGGCACTGAGTCTAGTTGGAGGCTGGTAACTAGTGGTGTCCCTCAGGGGTCAGTACTGGGCCCAGTCTTGTTTAACTTCTT
>Ga0065711_1027402_pt1 | contig 49910 bp, 35 predicted proteins | sample Hoacrofraction12_FD_59098 | JGI IMG/M metagenome (GOLD analysis project Ga0065711, IMG submission 59098) | Hoatzin crop microbial communities from Cojedes, Venezuela - Epithelial fraction 12 v2 (version 2) | ecosystem: Host-associated > Birds > Digestive system > Esophagus > Crop | place... | reverse complement strand
TCTTTCTTGAAGTGGGGAGCCCAGAACTGGACACAGTACTCCAGATGAGGCCTCACTAGGGCAGTGTAGAGGGGAAGGAGAACCTCCCTTGACCTGCTGGCCACACTCCTCCTAATGCACCCCAGCTTGGATCAAAGAAAGATGTTAAGCAAAAAAAGGAGTTCAGGAGAAAGCCACCCTTGTTGCTTGGCATCTTGGTTTGCGGTTTGGTTTGGTTTGATTCAGTTCACTTGATCATCATCCTGATTCCTGTGCTTGTTCTTCAGTCCTGACTGACTCGTCAGCACTTTTGTAGGTCTTGTTTTAAATGTGTTGGTTGTTTGTTTTTCTTTCCTCAGAATCTTTGTCAATCATGACAAATGACCAGGCAGGAGCAGAGGAGGCTTAACACCAGTGTGTTGGCTGAACCCGATCTAGTTGTCTTTCCTGGTACTGGCATTAAGTTGCTGATGTGTTTAGCATTTCTCTTGACTGCCGTTGCAGGCAAGCTTAAAAAATAACCCCTTTCCTTATCAGTGAACAGAACATGGGGACCCTGGTCTTGTCACGTTTTTGTTAGTTTATGGTTCTTCAGCATAGTTAATGTTTTCTGTAAGCATCTGTACAAAAAAGTAACAGATTTGTGCCAAACCTTGCATAGCAGCCAAGGCAGCATAACTGACATTTTACCATTTCCGAGTACTTGCTGTTATCAAGCTCAGTTTTCACTTCCCAAAATTGGTGCTGGTTGGGGTTTTTTTTTGTTATTTTACTGACTTCTCAGCTTCTCCTTACGCATTTGCTGAGAACTTCAGTACTTAAAATCAGCCGAATCCTGACCTATTTAGTCTGTCTTTGGAGGAACTTGATTCTCATATCAGGCTTGGCAACTATAAAAAGCATGTGTGGATTCATTGCTGTGTTCTGAGTGTCTGCCTTTACACATGAGAAAATGCCGTAGCTATCTAAGATGTTTGGAGCGTTCCATCCTCCTAGTTGCACTCACAAAGTACTTACTAATAAAAGTAAAGAGGACGTGGACAGAAAATGGATGGCATAGGAAGCTCTGTGTGCTGGGATCTTGCAGCTCTGCTGCTAGGCCTACTGCACATCACGGGAGGCTGCTTATGGGTGGTATCCCAGTATAGGCTAAGATGCTGTGTTTGAGGTGATAATGTTATTGCATGTTATTTCTTAATGAATGCATTTGGTATCAGCAGTTTGAAGGGAATATGTAGGGTTTTGCGTAGCTCTGGACTATGGGAATTTCTGAGCGTTTATTAAAGAGCACGTTTGGTGCTTTTTTAGGTTTATTTCAGATATCACAGGGATACTTCTGCTGTGTATTTGGGAACTTTTGCTGGTTTCTGCTCATGAGACAAAAGCCCCACGACGTGAATCTGATTCTGTTTTTATCCCTGTCCTACCCACAATGTAAGAAACCGCAATCTTGACTTCACCTTCATGTACTCAGCTTTTGCCTGTAGCATGTTTTCTCGACACTGTGTAGTAGTGTGGCAACCCAATTCTTAGCAGCATCGCTTTTGGATTTGGACTTTTTCACAACCGTGTTGGGGGCTGCCAGGAGGTGTAGGAGCATTGTATTGCAGTGCACAGCTGGGTGGGGATACAGTGGTAGTTTGGAATGTCTATAAAGGTTTCTAGTCCCAACCCTATTTTAGGCTAATAACTTCAATATTTAAAAAAAAAAAAAAAAAAAGAAAAAAAAAGAAGCATCCCTCTTTCTGTTTAATAGCAGCATGAAATAATTTTTATGCTGGTACATTCTCCCAGGGTTTATTTTTCAAAGCTTTTATTTGCATGAGAAAGTGTGTCTGCTGGCAATATCCCTTATTCCTGCACAAGTTGTTCCAAATTTCAATGTAACTGTTAGGTATTGCGTACATCTGTGAGAAATACTAAACCAAAAGTGAAGATATGAGCAAATTCAGGATGATAAAGTTACAAGGGAAAGTGTGTTCTTGCTACATGTGATCATTCACTATTCATTAACCACCACCTCTTTTTAAGCATTCTTAGTAGTGGGAGCAAAGTTGTAACACAGAGAAGCTGCTTCTTCATACACATTAGTATCCCTGCTCATCAAGGTGGTTTTGTATTATTATTTTTTAAATTGTTAGCAAAGGATAAAATGTCTTGGTAAACCTTATTTGACATTGGATTTGAAAGACTTTGTGGTTGATAGTAAGAATGTATAAACTTGCACTGCTCCATGGCAGCCGAAATGGCTTTGCGAAGGCTGTAAGGCAAGAAACCCCAGTGCCAAACTGGGTAATTCAGCCCAAACTGAATCCCGTGCTGCTGCTGTACTTTCACTTGTCATCAGACCGGTTGAGATCACTGCTGCTATGTCAGCAAAGCAGAGAGGAGAGTAACTTTGAAAAACCTTCTTGTTAAAATAATGGATGGAATTTTCATGATTAGTGATTTGTTACATTAGTGACAAGTACTGCAGTTCCTTTGTAAAGAACTTGTGTATTTATTCCAGTGGGATATTAAATTCCATAATGCTAATCCTTTTAGGAATCTAGTTGGAATGAGGCGATTGTTTTATGAATACTTAAAAGTCTTGGTCCTCCTGTTTTTGAAACTTGGTACACACCAGTTACAGACTTTAATATTTTTCCGTAATAGTCAAAAGCATTGAGTTTGTCTTAGATTTACCATGATAAGGAGCATAGAAACTATAAAGTTGCAGGTCTTTGTGATTATTTATTTATTTGCGTATGTGTGTGAAGGTTCTTTTTCCCCACTGTTGTTCAGTGGAAATTTTAGGCAAGTGGGGAAAACTGTACGGTGTAAAAGACGAAATGTAACATATGCACCCTGCGGTTAGGTGCATGAAGAAATGAATGAAAATATGAAGGAAAGTGCTAATTACGTGTGTGCTTTTGCCTCTAAATCTGTACAAATCCCATGGTGCCTTTGTGTCAATACAAATTCATGCAATTCTTGCAAGCATTTCTCGATAGAAAGAGGATAGGATTATTGCCTGTGGGGATATAATAGAAGAAAGTGTTTGTAACTCCACTGGACTTTGTTTGTAAGCTTTACATGAATGATTTGCGAAGAGTTAAATACAGAACGCCTTAATCCATTACTGTGAAGTGGGCAGCAATTGTCCAGACAGAGCCAGAGCAGTCGTGTGAGGTTTCCTGCACCTTTCTGTGAACCGTAGCCCAGATGTTGGGCGAGGTGGGGTGCTGGACTGCTGGGACTGTGTTGACCTGAGACAGTTAAGTGATTTCCTACGTTGATTTAAAAAAAAAAAAAAATTTCAAGTGATGAGAAAGCAAAACCTGTTCTTCTGTGTATAAGCCTCACTGGATGTTGTTAACAGCTGTCATAGTAGGTCGGACGTCTTGGGTGTTGTTTGGGTGTGGAGCTGAACAAAGAAAGAGGTTTGGAGGAGTAGAGAGCTTAAATAATTGGAGGCTACATGATGCATGTAGGAAGGAGTTTGAAGTGACAAAATCAAAGAAAGATCACATGAAATATCAAGCGAAGCCTGGCAATTTTCTCTTCCCCCTTAGCAAGCTAATTGTACATCTTTGTTTGGTGATGAGATGTTCTGTTTACACTATAGATTAAGGAAAAAACCCCAGACCCTCAGTACTAGATATCAGACCATTCAGTGATGATGTCTGGCTTCAGTCTCAGTATGCACGTAGGGATTCTGGGATGATCAGAGTCTGGTTCTCATCTTTACATGTGGTGGAAACTGCAGCTAAATAAATCATTGTGTGTGCAGCTAGGTTCTCATGTGATTCATCTTCAGAAATGCTAGAAATACAACTGGAAAATGCTAGCCATATTAGCTTGTTTATATAGTTTTGTTACGCAAAGCATTTTGTACAAACCCTGAATTTCTCAATCACACTAAAGTTGTCATTGTAAGTCCTAAAAATAAAGGGGGGGGGGAGAGGGGTGAAAGTGACCCATGAGTCAGAGAGTCCAGTTTGTAGCACTCCGAGGTACAAGTGCACTCGGGTCCAGGAAAGCGTCAGGGACATGCCAGCCCAGCACTGCGCTGTGAGCTACGAAAAGTCTCCTGAACCTCCAGAAAGCTGAAACGCCTGTAACAAAAGCCAAAAAGCCATAAGTGTAGGACATGGGGGAAGCTGGGGTGGGGGTGGGGGGGGAGTATCACCAGGGCTTTGTTCTTGCAATAGCAGGGAATTTCTCAAGCAAAGTTCCCAGTTGCTCCTAGGAAGCAGAGGTAGGTGAACCTGATTCTGTCCCTCCCTCCCTCCCTCTTCACCCCTGACAAGGAGAGGAGAAATCCCTGCTGAATCGCAAGCAGCTGATCACTTCAGCCAGGGTGCATGGGCCAGACCCAACAAACAGTGGTTTTCTGCTGTTCTCAGTATTGCAGTAGTGCAATAATAATAATTTATAATAGTAATGCAATAGTAGGGGAAGAAGGGAACTTCTGGTTTATGAAGAAAACTGATCGCTAAAAATCAGCTATGTGAATAGAACAGTTCTGAGAGGTGAGAAGGCTGTTGGTCAGCAGTATTGCAGGGTAGGAGGTTTTAGAGGATCAGTTGAGTTTAGTTGTACTGGTATTCAGACCTTTTTTTTTTTTTCTCTTCTTCTTTAACTGCAGTGACTGTGAACATGGTGTTTGCTAGCCAGCACTGGCTCCTGAGGTGGGAGGAGGCTCCTGCTAGCTTCTCTGTGGGAGGGAGGAGGTCCCAGCAGTGTGTGTACTTTGCTCAGAACTTTGGTACAGTTGGCCTGTAAAGGGGAACTGAGCCTTTCCTGTGCTTCAGACCTTCCACCGATGGCAAATGAGCGCTGGGGAGAGTGGGCATGTAAGTAGGGAGCTGAAAATCCCGCAGGGTTCAGGCACTCCGGGGCTTCATCTGGCTCTGTTTTCTGGGTTTGAAACCAGGGAATTAGTGGGTGTGCTGAAACGTGTTTTCCTGGTCCTGCCTGCTCCTCTCCAAGGATACCTGCCTCCTCCTCTCCAAGGATACCTGCCTCCTCGCCCAGCCTGTCAGCCACCTGCAGGCTCCTGGCAAGGAGATAGAGGTGTTTTCCTCACCGAGGCCTTAGTGAATCATCATCAGAATGACGACATAAAACCCGTGGCCCACGTCCAGGCTCCATTGGATCACCTCTGTGAGACTTGTCATTTGGAGTGATGGTCATAATGGAGTTAAAGCTCTGTTTAACCTTATCTGAAATGTCCTCACTATGTCCTTTTCCTGAAACGTGCTTGCTTTTCATGTGTCCTGTGTGTCCCTCTTGGGGGGTTCTTTTTGGGGCTGGGTTGGAGGAAATGGAAGCAAATGCTGACGTTGCATAAATATCAAAAGCTTAGTGCTTTGGTCTTACAAACAAAATAATGCATTTCTTGCTTTTCTTTTTAGGATGCGCTTTACAAAAACGTTGCTTGTCTTAATGCAGAAAGAAACAAAGCTTCTAAAGCCTGACAGAAGCCTACCTTAATTTGACTCTCGAGGAAAGAACCGCTTTGCTGTGTTGCTTTGTGCAGACTAATAAACCCTTTTGACTTGCAAATCTCTTCCCACTATGAATTAAGTCTTGTATTATGCAAATGTCCCTTTCAGTTATCCTTTTCTTATACCTTGATTTTGAATCTTTCCTTTAGATCATGGCTTGCATGACATTTTCTTTCTTTTCCTTTCTTTTTGCTGTTTGCAAAGACTCTTGGGAGGATTTGACAGATGTGGTGGAGCAATTGCGTGATGATACTGAAGGTGCGTGCCACACCAACATCTTTCAGCTATTATTTCCACTAATGATTGGCTTTTGCCTTATGATTTTGAATCTGAGTGCAAAATACAGTTTTCCTTTCCAGTGCCAATAGCGGTGGCTTTCTGAACGTGCTTGTCTGGTTGAACCAGGTTCGCAGCCAGAACGTGCTGTACTAGTTGCACTCTGTGGATGTTTGTTTCTGCTGTTAGTGTGTTAAAGAAAATGTCTTTGATCACTCCAGTGTATGTATCGCTCTTGCAATTGTATTAGTTTACATTTAAAATGGATATTGTGAAGACTTTTCTTCTAGATTTCAGCAGCCCCTTCGTGGGCTCCATGTGATCAGTTTAGGTCTCTGAATTCTCAACTGATGTCTTTTTTGAAAAGATGTGCATACAGTGTTGCTTAAAAATGCTCTAAAATTTTTGGGGTGTTTTTAATTTGAGTGGAGGTAGATACGTGAATCAGCAAGGGGCTGGTTTACTTACATTAAATGCATTCTGAGACCATTGTTTTCCTGAGCCTGATATAAACACAACTTAAAAGGTTGCAGCAATATGAAAGCTAAATTTAAAAAAATATTTCAGAAATCACCCCAAAGCTTTGGATTTTCTGAAGTACTTCTCTTTATCAACTTGAGGCTTTGCAAAAGTGACTCTAAAAATTGTATTGCAAAATACAATTTATAAAGAATAATAATGTAAATATATATATAATTAATAATACAAAACTTGTATTTGATTAGAACTTGTGAAGTACAAAATGAGATTTTTTTTTTATAGTGCAAGCATGAAATGGTTGAATTCCCAATTCAGCATGCACTCAAGTAAATTTGTAATTTGATGACTAGATGCAACTGTTCATGCTTGGGATGAAAGTGTGGGCAGCACAAAAGGCTAGTATACCTTTTGGAGGCAAGGGAATAAGAAGGCAGTTTTCCTTCTGTGGCTGAGTTTAAGTGCTCGTCATTAGGAAGAATATAGATTTCAATGCAGAAGGGTGCTTAGGGATATTTTTCTGCACAGGCCAAATTCTTTTTAAAAAGGACAATCTCAAATTAGAACCCAAAACTAGGGCTCTTCATATCTAGAAGATTTAGGAGCATAAATTCTGTTATTCTGACACTGATAATCGCAAAGGAGTAAGGTCAGCAGATGCATTTCAACTCTTTTTGCCAATTTGTGCATTGCTTTCGAAGGTGTTGTGGATTGCAGATCCCAGGGTGGCTCTTTTCATTCGGTATTGGTCTAGTTCTCACTGGTAGGATGTTAACCAAGAGCCACATTTGTTTCTTTGTAGCACAGAGGAGCAATTTGAACATGAAACTTAGTAAGGCAAAATGGTGAAATTACGAGAAGCGAGTTTACGTTATAGACTCAGGGTTATAAATAGAGGGTAAATTATGAGCAGCATTGTGAAGGATACATCGGTCTTAAAATACGTAATTGCGATTATTGCTAGAATAATAACTGACAGTTAAGGATGGCAAAGTGATGCAACTAGGTTTGGGACTCACTTAGGAAAAACCTTCCAGTGCAGATTGTTCTAAGCGTGTTTCTGGCAGAAGAAGAAAGCAAAATCAACCATGACATAGCAAAATTGACTTCTATTTATATTTGGAAACTCAGATGGTGTGAATCTTTTTAAAGAGTATGTGTTGTGCACAAAAATTAGTTTGGATGCATTAGCTACAGCGATCTCTTGCTGGTTATCTTCGGTGCATGGTGCCTTTCTCGGCTGTTGTGCTTGGTGACGTGCCCTGGCTGCTGTCTAGCGTAGCAGGCTGCTCATCAGCCGTGGGAGATGGTCACTTTCCTGGCACAACAGCTAACGCTACTTCCCCAGCAGCTCCAACTGAGGGCATATCCAAGGTATTCTTTAAGGGGAGAAAAAAAAAAGGGGAGTTGAGACTTCTTTTTCCATTAAACATTGTACAGATTTTTTTTGCATTAATTTTGTCGGGGCGGGATACATTTGAAATGTGTGTCTTGTCTTGTCTGTTGGCACTTGTATCTTTGTTTCCCGTGTCTACCACCCTGTTCTGTTTTTTTGAAACTCATACATGCCTGGTGTGTGCGGGGAAACTCTGCTCCTTGGTGATGGATCAGATTGATGGATGCTGATGTGGGTTGTGCTTGCCCCCCTCAAAAGTCAATATTAAGGACATCTTAGCAAGAACAAATGAAGCAACCTTTTAAACTCTCTGTGAATATGTTTCTTCTAGAAATCCAATTTCATTTTTGCAAGGTGGCATTAGTCCAACTGCTTTCCAGTGTATCCACATTCCTTCAGAGTAGACAGATTAAAATTTGAACGTAGAAGCAAAAAACTAGTAGAAGACAACGTACTTCTGTAGAAGCAGACATGCTTCTGCTTTTCATTTATGAATAGTCATGTCATTTTTATTTTCATCACTGCTTACCTTTAAGAGAGTGTTTGCATGATACGCAAAATGTGTATCACCTCATCCTGGAGACGGTAGTCAGGGGCTTGCATTGCTGGAAGGCAGGTGAGGCATTTGAATGTAAGGGAATGTCAGGGAAGCTTCAACTGAAATACAAGAAGCTTAAAAAATACATAATGATACTGAACTCCAGTTTAAATGATGAAAGTCCTTAATTTATCTAGGGATTTGCTTTCCTCATTTATTTGAAATTATACTTATGTTCATGATTTCGTAGTCTGAGCAGCTGGAACTAATGTCTTTCCTAATGTAAATTTGCTTAACTGAAACTCAGTGCACTGTGGATAGCTGGCTGGTTTGTTTTGAAAGCAAGTGTTTCACCATTAATGTATCTCAGTTAATCTGAATACAGTGTGAACTTTTTGCAAGATGCCTCTTCTTCTATGCACAGAAGCAGCCTTTCTAAATTTCAGATTGCTCTAAGTTTGGATTCTTGAATTGATGTGGATTCAATATGTGGAGAACCTAGCTGAAATGCTAATTAATTGGGATTACTTTGAGCAGGTTTGTTCACATCTGCAGTGTTTCATGACTACCCACATCTGATCAAAGTTCTAGCTTTATTTTAGTTTCTTCTTAATTCTTTTAGGCTAATTCAGTATGAGAAGCGATAAAATTTATTGTCACCAGCTGAGATGTACTTAGATCACAGTCGCAGCTTAACCCTTTGAGATCCAGTATTATACTGACTTTTTCCTTGACTTTTAGGTTCCTAGGTACATATTTTAACTTTTAAACAAATTGCAGGGTTCTTGAGATTCTTGGATGCTTTTGAAAACGACATCTTTGTGGAAGCTTCTCAGGAGCCCTTTGCTTTTCTGTTAGCTGTTAGTGTGTGGATGATAATGGCATGGTTTTAACTCCTTAGAAATTTGGAAGTTCAGTGTTTTAAGGAAACAGGAAGATAAGCTGATTATTTTGTCCTGCCACTGTAGTGGGGTGCAAGTCCACTTCAGTCATGACCATTTACATCCCGTGTCCAAAGTTGCTGGTTAGAAAACACGTCTATTCTGTAGATGCTACAATATTTAAATAGAAGTGTCTTGAGAATTTAAGATTACTTCAGTTGAAATCCAAACCACATTGAAAGGTAAAGTTTAAGGGCCAAGATTTTACTACTTAAGGTTTATGACATGGCATGTATGGTAAAACACAGGTAGAGTTTTTGCAGTTAAAGACAGAAGGAGAAAGTTGGAGAACATACTGACTCAAACTGAGAATCTCGGTTGCACATCAGGGTCAGACTTGTCAAAGAAGAAAGGGTCTGGGTTGACTTAAAGCTAGTCAGGTAGTCTTACTGTGTACAAGTCATCTTTGCTTGCTTGCCCTGCACTTCTGACTCAATTGTAAAGGTGTATATGTTGCAGCACATATAACAATGATATAAATTACTTAGGATTTGATTTTTGGAGTAAATATCTAGGATTTTATTCAGTTTCGTACTATATAACAGTTAATTGGTTTGTAAGATGAGAAACGTAGATAGACTGCATATAAGGAGCACCATTGTTTACAACAGACTAATGAAGCAGAAACCTTTATTTAGTTAATGTGATGAAAACATGTTTCAGTTCTTTAGACTGTGACTGCACATTTTAGTCTTAAATGAAAGGATAGCCCTGGTTTTTCTTTTTTCGTAAGTGCTTTCATTAGCTCTTAAAAGCGGTGAAAGAATCCGGCTGTCTTGAACATGTTCCATACACCCCTCTCTTATTGCTTGTGGATTTTTTTTAATCGGGGTAGTATTGACCCCAGTTGACACAGAGCAGTCACGGACCTCTCGGACTCGTGGAAAACCATGCGCCTCGGCTCAGAAAGCATACCCTTGGCCTCAGTCTAGGTCTGTGTGAAATGGGCAAGGTTTCCTGTGAGTGTATAATGGAGTAGGACCCTAATTCTGAGCAGTGTCCTTGGACTCTACTGTAATTCAAATTAGCTAATAACCGTAGCCAAAGTAACATTTTCCAGGTAGTTGTCTTGTTTTGCACTAGCAATTGATTTGCCCTATGAGCAGAGTCACTTTGGATGCCTGCCTTGCTACCGATGGGACCGATGAGCTGCTTGGGGCTGCTCACGGGGCTTGCTCGAGGCATGCTGCGGCGGGACCTTGGCCAGCGGGGCAACGTCTTGCGTAGAGAGGAGAGGAGGTCTCTGTATCTTCCTCTATCTTGCTGTTCCCCTGATAGGGAAGAAGACAAAGAAACTGTGATTATTAATAAGATTTAAGTCAAGTCTTCCAACTTTTAGTTCAGGACGCAAACACTCAGCTTTTCAAAAGGGTCTGATCTCGCTATTGAGATCAGTATGCGCAGTGTGCGTATGCGTAGGAGTTTCTCTTCAAAGCCTAGCCAGGCAAATAATCATGTTCAACCTAGACTTCAAAATGTATTTAAAATTTAAAAAAGGTTATTTGTTTCTTTTACCACAGTGCCATACTTTTCTGAGGATACATATAAAAATTGCCTCAGATAGTTCAAACCTACTAGAAATTTCTGCTGCTTTATCTGTCTTGGTCAGAAGCGGGGATATACTGTAGATGGAGTTCTGCTACCAGAAGCAAGGAGGGAGGGAGTTGATAGTTTTTCTTGCCAGATAAGCTTGTTCTGAGTGGACTTTGAATCATGGTACCGAAGCAAAGCACAATTTTGTGACAGTGGTTGTCTATGGTAGAAGCAAATGCTGTAGTGATGTTTGTATAATCTTAAAGGGCAACTGTGATGGATGCTGTTGGAGGTGACGTTCATGAGTTTTATGCAGAGATATGCAGAAGAAAATATGCAACAGTACTAAGGTTTTTTTAATTGCATGTACAAAAATCAGTTCTTGCAGTCAACCGTATGTAATATTATGTCTGCCTTTTTTTCTTGAGTCTGCATTGCTAGTAATGATGACTGTTAGCTACATTGCAAATCATAAAACAGATTGCAAATCACAAAACAGGTAATCTGCTCAAGGTATATCCCAAATCTTAAAATAGCAGTAGTTCTGCAAAGGCAATTTAAAAATCCCCCACTAAATTGAATCTTTCTGCAGTCCAATGCTGCTATGAGAACTGCATTCCTAAATGAGTTCTATGAAGTTTTCTAAACTATGAAAATAAATTGTGAATGCCTAAACTCAGCGTTTGTATAAGAGAATGAGCCAAGACAATCAGTGCTAGAAGAGCGCACAGTTAGTAAAACAAAACTCTCAGGGGGAGTTTGATCATTTTGTCCCCTCGCCGTAGAAGATGGGGTGGAGATGCAGGAACAACTGGACTTGTTTGCCACTTCTCTGAACGAGAAGGCATTTGTTCATGGTAGCAGAAGTGGCCTGGAGCATGACTAGAATGATGGCTGTTGATCGATGGCAGTTCCAGCTGGCATTGATTAATGCCCCTTTGATGAGGGATACTCGAATATTGCCAGGGCTATTGCTAGATCTGAGTATTTTTTTGAGTCATTATCAGCATCCCTGATGAAAGCAGCTTGTTCTCTGGCAAACCGGCCACCCAAAACTAAGCAGCAATGGTGAGACCTCGCAAGCCTGGGTGCCAGCTGGCCTTGGAGTCGTGGGAACCTGACCATGGCGTGCTTCAGAGGCAGGTTCAGCAAATAGGTCTTTGTCCCCAGGTTTCACAAATGTTCTCTCTTGATTCTCTTTCATCGTTTCTCAGGTTCTTTGATGGAGGATGTTTGTGTCTCGAGTAGGTGCTTTTTGTCTCCAAACCCTGAGGTGCCTTTCAGTGTCTCCTCTCTGGCATAAGGAGCCTCAATTGCATGGTAGCAGTTGTTATTCTTCTCGTCTGTTGTGGATTCAGCCATAGCTTATTGAAATCAAATATTACTCCTGTTGGCTACATGCTACTGGGCCTACACTGCTTTTCAACCCACAGGAGATAGCCAAGTTTGGAAGTGGGAATGATGTGATTTTTAATGATTCTGTGGTTCTACAGAGTTTTGCTCTGTGCTCTCTTTTTGGCAGATGGGTGCTGACAAGATGCCTTATTGCAGTGGCAGTACATTTGGGGTGACAAGAAGTTTGTATTTGAACAACTGGACTTGTCAGTGTCAGCATTGTGATGAAGCAGGACGGTGATCAGGATGAGTCCCATAGGAGACTGCAGCAGTCTCGGAAGACTCTACCCTTGGCCTCTTTTGGCTAAGCTGTTACATTTTAAATTGCAAGAAATTGTTCTTCACAGTTGTATTGACAAGAGGATGAGAACTGTTAACCATCCAGACAGCTCAAGCCTACCTGCCTAGTAGAGATTTGATGTTTACTCGGTGGCAAACCTGCTGAATACAAACCCAAACTTCTGCAAGACTTAGCCTGGGGACTGGATCCACTGAGGCTGAGGGTTGCGTCTTCCCCTCCTCCTTCACCTTGAAAGATGTTGTAGGTTCCTTTGTCTCTCCTTATCTCAGCTGTCTAGACGTATGTTGAAAAGACGGAGCCTCCGAACAGTCAAAAGAGCTTGAGAACACCCACGCTGATTGTCATGAGCGTCGCTGGGTGGGTCTGGGTGGTGGTATTCCACAGAGCCAGCAGGAACAGACGTTCTTCCACAGCTTAGTTTTCTAGATGTTTTTATGTCTGCTTTCATCAAACTTAGCTACATGCTTGCCTGCATTTTAATGAAATACATCTCCTTTTGCTCTAATTGAAGGTTTTCAGTCTCTGATACTTGCTTGCTTGCTAAATGCAAGCATACTTTGTCAGTACAGCAGATAAAATGTGTACCCTGTGCTTCAATATGTAGTCTTAGATGTCCTCAGGTCATGTTTCTGCTGTTAGGTGTACTAAATTCACTCACAGAAGTGGTAGATTTGTTCGTGTGTTTGTGGCTGTTTAGACCTGGATGAGGCTTTGAGCAACCTGGTCTGGTGGAAGGTGTCCCTCCTGATGGCAGGGGGAGTTGGAACTAGATGATATTTAAGGTCCCTTGTATGATTCTGGAATACCTGTGCCTTACAGGCTTATGAAACTGCTTGTGCCAAGGAACTTTAGCTCAAAAATTGGGTTTGAGATCACAGGTGCAACAGATGCCAGCAGAAGACTTGCAACTTGTGCAGTGTTGTTTTCATAGCAAGAATTTCTCTTGATTACTGTGTAACTCCAGGCCTAAAGGTTAATCGTACTTTATTTGTTGTGGTCATAGGAGAATTTCACTCTAGTTATGGGACAGTACTGTTGTAAACGAGTTTGTTTCTTGAGCTGTTGGAAATGCACTGATGGTGTTTGGGAAGAGAGGCACCCCGTGAAAGCATAGATGTTGGCAATGGCACATTATACAGGTCAGGGAGCAGGAGGCCTGCAGGCAGCAGGTAGTTTGTGAAATGGATGTCTATTTGATTTTGCTACTGCCAAGTATAAAGGTCTGAATATTAATAATATGGTAGAGGAAGAATATAGTCTTCAAAGATCTGTGTGTATTGGAGACTTAGAGTGAGCTGTCAGAGGAGACATGAAGATCAGCTCCTTAGTGGCAAAAAACAGTAATGTTGATAAAATGGAGAGAGATAGGTGGGAATTGGCTCCATGTTACATCCAAGTTTTAAAAAAAACCCAAACCCCATGAGAAGGAAAGATGTGAGACTGGAAAAAGAGGCACATGGATGGATTAAATGTGAGCAGATTCATGGTTATCTTTAGATGGAAGGACAAATCACAAATGGAGAATTCTTACTGCTTTGTAGTTGCTGGGCGTAGCTGGGGATTTGAGTAGGAGCAAGTGATGGCCACGGCATTCACTGATGTGTTGCCAAGATGTAGAGCGCAATATTAACAGCTGTCTTCAGACTTTTCTTCCTTGAAAATTTAAAGCTTTTGTAGTTATTTGAAGTATTGAGACACCCTTAATGTGATATATGACCTATTCTTGTGTCATTGTGGCTTTGGCCATAAAATGCTAGTTAATTTTGATTTTTCTCAACCAAAGGCCTGAAGAGTGCCTCACATGAAACTGTGACTGCTCCTAAAAACGTCTTCAAAGATGAGGGAGAAAGAGAGAGAGAGAGAGGGGTATCTTATTGTATTAAAAATAGCTTTTGTTACTCACCAGGTTTTTTTCTTCATTTTTTCTTTATAGATCCTAACTATCTCATGGCTAATGAACGCATGAACCTGATGAATATGGCGAAACTGAGTATCAAGGGGTTGATTGAATCAGCGCTTAATCTGGGCAGGACGCTGGACTCTGACTACGCACCTCTTCAGCAGTTCTTCGTTGTGATGGAACATTGCCTTAAACATGGCTTGAAAGGTAACTTTGGAGTCCTCCAGGCTGTTTGTCATAGTGTAGGAACGAGAAAGAGCAATCTTGTTTTAAAAATCTAGTTTTGTAATCTACAGTAGACTAACGAGAGGCTGAGCAGGGTCACTGCTGTGATCACAGTTGACTTGACAAGCCACAGGAAAGGGAAAAAAAATATACTGAAAGTACAACACTGCAGGTGAGAAGTTTGCAGTTCTTGCCATTTTTAAAACAGCTTTTCAGATGACTCGAGTATAAGTGATCAGTGATAAAATTAGCTCCTCGTCAAACGCATGACTCCCTTTTTTTTTTTTTTCCTGCACTTTCTCATGCTTTAGGGACGCAACAGTCCTCTTGCTGGAGGAGGACCTACGACACAGAGGTCCTTTCGGCTTTGGGCAGCTGATGTCTTGTAAGCTGCTTTCTAAGATAGCAAGCAGACCATATATTTAACTGTATAATATGGAGTCACCACTAGAATTGCCAAGTTCCAGACTTTGTAGTTTGCCCTTGTGATAGTAACTTGAGATGAAAAGCAAAGGATATTAAATGTCCTCTCAGCACCCATACGTACATCCTGCGGTGCTTCTTTAGCAGTTGTGTTCAGCATTACATGTGGAAGAAGCGATTCCTGTGCTGGTTAGAATTAACATTGTGCAAGGGAGCAATGCTCATATTCTTCAGCTTCTTTTTTTATCCATTCGCCCGCGCCCTGCTGCTGGTCATAAGCTTGAAGTTAACAGAGTTCTAGGTCTTCTCACTATTGAGAAGAACTATTGAAAAGAAAATTAATTTCCATCTTTAGTACATAGGGGTGACTAGAAAGCTTTTCTGAAGGAGGCGAGGATGCCCAGAGAAGCCCCTAGCAACTATGGAGAAGGGTTGGGTTCAAAGAGGTGTGGTCTTTTGTCTTGTAATGTGATGGTCAGTGAGAGAAAATTACCATGCACACACCAAGTGTAACGTGGGGACAGTGACAGCATCCTAGTAGAAATTTTGACCTCTTAGTGAATCTAGTTGCTGGTTAGCACCGGATGTTGTTGGTTTGGCACATTGGAGATCTATGGAATGTTTTCTGGCATCTGTCTTCTCAAGCTCCTGTTTCCTTATTTGCATGATATCAGTAATTGCCACACTTGGGCGTAAAAAGTCATCTTTTGTACTTGACCAGAAGCAGTCCCAGGAGAATATTTGTGGTAGTTTTTGTCTACTGTTCATTTACTTCTGACCACTTTTGAGAATGTGTTTAGTCAGCACGGGCCTAACAGGCTTGTTTTATATCTCTTTCTTTTCTAGCCAAAAAGACTTTTCTTGGACAAAATAAGTCATTTTGGGGACCTCTAGAGCTAGTAGAAAAACTTGTTCCTGAAGCTGCAGAAATCACAGCAAGTGTTAAGGATCTCCCAGGGCTGAAGTAAGTACAGTCTTTTACTGCATAATTACATAATATGGTTTTTTTTTATTGTAAGAAGGATCTTGGAGAAGAGAAGGAAGGGGAAACATAACCTTCAGGAACCTTCTGCTGCCACCTTCTAACCTGCCACCTTCTGCTGATAAAAATGGATCATTACTCTCTTCTGTTCTTAATCAAGGGACTGCAGAAGGAGAGGATAGGATATATTCTTTCTGTGTTAAGCGCAGGGGGACAACAGCGCATTTATTGCTAGCACTAAATGAGTGATGCTGTATCTCAGGAATGGGAACAGCCTTTACTGACTGTTTCTGAAGTCAGACTGAAGAGGAAAGGAACTGGAAGGAAGGTGATTACAGGTTAAATAGTTTTGAGGCTGATAGAGGTAATTTTTCTTTTCAATAAATTCAGGTAAACTTGTAAAGTTTGTGTAAAAGGGAGGCTCAGTCACAAAGTTGGAGAAGATACTAGATACTGTTAAAGAGGGGAGGGGAAAAACCACTTTAAGCATATATTGCTTTTAAAAATTTTATAGTAATTTCAGACATTGCATTCAGATTTGCTTATTCCATGCTAAAAAGAAACTGTAAGAGGCTTTCAGCCTGAGGAATAGAAGAATAAAGTGTAAGGAAGTTTTTATATGAGTAGCAGGACTAAGGATTAAATCTTCTTTGCTGAAAGAAGGGGTGAATAGATTCAATAACAGTTTCTTTTGGATTAGTATTTAGCGATGTAGATGTGGGTAAGTGCTTTGACTGGAGATCTGTGCAGGACTCCTCCTCCTTTTACCTTTTCCTGTTGTAAAAGAATATTGAAACATTAAATAAATTGAAATAAAGAACAGTTTTAGAGTAAGTTTCTAAACCTCAACCTTGTGTTCATACTAACCCTTGAGAAATGTCATTTCATGTATTAGTTAGGTCAAGAATGGGGGGTAATGAAGGGGACTTTGGTGGACAGTTGCTGCTTATATTAGTTAAGGTCAGAAAATAGTGTCCTGCGTGCTGTTTGCTACAAGACAGCTGACTGACTGGTGGAGATGGAAAAGAAATTTCCTTCTAATCAGAATACTGCTCAACGTGGGGGATTGACACTTTCCTTTGGAGCATCTGGTCCTGGCTCCTGGCCAGCATGGATGAGCCAGAGCTGTGATGCAGCATATCAGTTATTGTATTTTAAAGCTGCATGCTTCAGATTGCCAGGAGAAACAGAGGGGGAAGGACTGTGACTGTAACCCATTGCATCCTGTGAGTACGTTAATGAGCAAAGCAGTTGAAGAGAACAGTACTGAATTGGTGTTTTCTCTTGCCTTTTTGGACTCTCGCCCAGCCAAACACCTGTCTGAAGGAGTGGTGCTTGGGCGTCTGTCCTGAACTGAACTATGCGTGTTCTTCTGACTTGCCTTACGCAAAACCGGTGCTGAATTAGAAAGTGATTGTGTTGAAACAGCTGATCTCTGTGTAGTAGCATCCAGTCAGGGAAATATTTTTAGTATAACAACAAATACATAATTAGTTATGAGTGAAGCAGTGATTGCTTAGATAAACTTGTCTGTAACTATTTGCACTTAAATACCTTGTATTTCACTGTTTTCGTCAGTGCCAGCTCTGTCTTTGAGATGCAGAAACTTTAGATAGAAAAGCATTATTAAAGCTGTTTGTGCATGTGCATTGCAGTATGTCTGTAACTGTTTTGTTCCTGGCCTTCGTAGGACACCTGTGGGTAGAGGAAGAGCTTGGCTTCGCCTGGCTCTAATGCAGAAGAAACTTTCAGAATACATGAAAGCCTTGATTAACAGAAAGGATCTTCTCAGGTGAGCAATGAGCTCGCTCTCAGATTAGGCTAGGTTCACTTCTGTTCTGTTGCAAGATCTTTACGATCTGTTACACCTAAATGGTAAAGTATGCATGCATTTTTTTTGAGAAATGGTGGTATTTGTGAATTGCAGAACTTCCTTTGAGGGATTAAAAATGCTTAGCGTTCTTTCTTAGTTCAAAAGCTCTTGTTTCTCCACTTTGTCTCTGATATTCATTAGAACAAACTGTGTTTCCAAAGAGATGATTTGGGTAAAATATTTGTACAGAGGGGATACAGCATTCTCTGTCTGCAAAATCTTGGCCCTGGATTTATTTTTGACATAGTCATTTCATTACCATCTGCCTTGGAACAAGTATTTCACTTCTCTGTATCTCTGTTTCCCACTCGTAAAAGAGCAGTTATTTTGTAGTTTAATTGAAAGTCCATGGATTTCAACTACTATCCCTGTGTAAACCAGTAGGATTTAATAAATATGTTGATATTTCTTTACTCAAACAAGTAGGTTTTTGTTGGCTGTCCTTGTAAATCTGTAGCTGACTTAGAGTTAGAAAGAAGAATTTAGTATTGTCCACGGGAAAATGTGGCAGTGGCTTGTGTTAATAATAGTATGGAATAGAGTAGAAGAAGTATGCTACTTAAAAAATCCTGATATTAAGCCACAGTCTTAAATCTTCAGTGTGCTGTAGCATTACTCAAGAATCGTGCTTACTTTCCATCACCTTTCAACAGCTGAGGGACCACGTCTCCTACTTACCGGGCTGTTGCTCACTAAAGACTTACTGCGCTAAGAGAGATTTGTTCAGTCAGAGCGGGAGTACTTTGATAGTACGTAGGCGTACATTCCTGTGTGGACTCTGTGCAGCTGCCTGGGTTTTTGTTAAAGCTGAACTTGTGTTATATTGTCATATGAAGTAGGAAGGATCCCATGCTAGTTGACATCATTTTAGTTGACTTCTAAAGATGCAACACTTGTCTTCTCTTGCCGTGCGTCCTGCAGTGAGTTTTATGAGCCTAATGCACTGATGATGGAAGAAGAAGGTGCGATCATTGCTGGCCTCCTAGTAGGTTTGAATGTCATCGATGCAAACTTCTGCATGAAAGGAGAAGACCTGGACTCACAGGTACTGGGTATTCAGTTAATGTCTTTCTCTGCTCATTTAAATTGGCAGAATTTTCCATTGTAGAGGACTTTCATCAACTGAGATAGAAGTTTGTTACTGTAGGTAGTAGAAGACTAATATAAGATTCTTACTATGATTGTGGTCTTCGGTTAGCTGGTGATGCTGAAATCGGAGACTCAGGATTTTTGTTTTCTCTTTGCTGTTATGCTTTGCTATGGTTTGCATGCGGGTCACTTGAGTGAAATGTAGTAAATGAAAAAGGAGGCGAAAATGGGAAGGACTTAGAACTGCTAATTCCCTCGCTCTGTGTGATGAGATGTTTATAGCTGTTAAACAAAAGAAAATGAGCCTGTACGCGTTATGTTCCAGCTTGCATAAGCAATGTATATACAGATATGTTGATGGTAATGATTTGTCCTTATGTCCTAAGACTTGCTTGCCAACTTGCTGCTTGCCCTCATGTATTTTTGCTTGAAATACGCTGCATTTTCATTAATTTTTGATGGATTACTGGTGTAATGAATCCTTGCTATAATACAACATGTACTGATGTTTTAACTGAATGACTCTAAACTTTCACAGCTACGGACAGTGTTTAGTCTTAGAAAAAGCATGTAATGTAAAATTCAAAATTTTTTTCTAGGTTGGAGTTATTGATTTCTCGATGTATTTGAAAGATGGCAACAGCACGAAAGGCAGTGAAGGGTAGGTATATGCACAGTTGTCCTGCTTCTTATCTCTTGGTAACTTGTATTCGAGTATTCCAGTTTGCCCTGCAAGCTGTTATGTTTTTAGTTAAAAAGCTACTTAGACTGAATTACTCTGCTATGATAAAGCATAATATATAAATAAGATACTGGAAGTATTGAGAGGGGGCAGGCGAAATGGAAAGTCTCTCAGAAATTCTGTGTTCTTCCTTAACTGGCAATTGAAGATTAAAATACTTCAAAAGTGATCCTCTGCTGAGTTAGGTTTGCCGTTCTTTAAAGCCTGTTCGATAAGCAGCTTAGTAGCCTTCACCAGTTGTATGGCTAGGAGGATAGTAGTTGATTTGTGGCACCATAACATTCTTAAAAAAAATAATTTCTCTAATTGGAAAAGATCATAGCTGTAAAAATAGCCTGAAGGACTTGCACAGCTCCATTGGTGTATGGTGGCACAACTTTCAGAGCAAGTGGTTGAAAACTACAGTGGAGGTACACTGACATACTGATCAGGTGGGGTGGTTTTCTGAGGGTCTTCAAGACTACTTCTTCCATCTAAGGAAGTCCTGCTAGTTTGAATTAAGGTATATCTTTAATCATTATCCCTCAGGATCAGGTCATTTGGTTGCATTTATTTTATCTGTATTTTCATTTTTAGAACATTCTTTAGTTAAGATTTCCTGCTGGAAGTGCATGCAAAACATGCATTTGTTGACAGTTTTCCTTGAGTGGGATTTTGGTGCAATGACTCTTGCCCAACATGAATATATTGCAGACCCGTTTTTTTCTTTTAAATACTGCTGTACTCTTTGAAATGGTGTCTGCCTTAATGATTCTGGTTTTGTGTGTCACAAAATGCCTGACTGTCATCCAGGTGAATGTAGTAGTTGGCGCTTCTGAGAAGGGGACAGTGACTGATTATTAAGGCATAGACTGCAAGTCGGCTTTGCTGTTTCATATCACATAGACTCATTGAGACCAAGGGTATTGGTGGTGGCTACGTAGGCTGTTTCACCACACTTCGCCTTAGGCCTTTAATGGCATCTCTTAGTTCTTTGAATCCAAATGCTTGAGCTGAATGGTAGTTCTTTTTTCCAGAGATGGTCAGATAACTGCTATTTTGGACCAGAAGAACTATGTAGAAGAACTCAATAGACATTTAAGGTAACACATGATTTATTTATTCTTTATTACATAGGATAACAAAATAGAAAATGGGGTTTTAAAAAAAGAAGGAATTACTGTAGGGGTTTTTTCTTTTCAACAGTGCTACGGTAAACAACCTACAGGCCAAGGTGGATGCCTTAGAAAAATCCAACACTAAACTGACCGAGGAGGTGAGTGTAATAGGAAATCATCTGATGTTTTGGCCTTTTGGAATCGGGGATTAAAAGGACAAAGGGAGGAGTTATTCTCAGATTTCTGGTGTACATAATGAGGAGTGTCTAACGATGGAACTGGAATAACTGACCTGCCAAGGGATTGCTCTGACTGCTGCTGCTAAGCATGAGGTGGAAAAACAACCAAATGTTTGTGTTAAAAACCAAAATCTGTTGAATACACTTTATCCCTCTGAAGTCTTTGAGTGCTTTCTGATCTTTGGGAAAAGTCTGAGAATAAATTGTACGGTGGGTGTGGTTTCAAATGCCATACAGTTGATACAGGTTATGAGATGCCCAGACATGGCAAAAAAATTTTTTTAATGCCTGTTTATTTTGACAGGTGCAGAAGTTTACTACAGTGTAAAGATAGTAACTGACATGTTTCAATAACTTCTTCTCTAGCCTGTCACAATTTGCAAGAAACAAATAAAAAGTTATAGATAAAACATTGTTCAGTCTGAGCATGAAAAACAGTTGGTACATACATCGTAGGCATAACCTGTGTTTTAAAACTGGTCTTGCAGTTCATTAATAATGGGATAAATGTAATAAAATCTTTTGGGTTCAGTTCCCTGATGAATGGGCGATAGTAGAACTCATCCCAACAGTTTTACAGTACCTTTGTCCTCATGTCACTTTGCTCAGCAGAATAATTTTGATTGGGATGTCTCAGTGCTCTTGCAGTACAGATATGAAATAGAAATTCTTTTTTGCTTGTTCACCCTCGTTAAAGGAAGTCTATGTGTCTGATTGTTGAACATGTACTCTAATGGATGTGTTCCAAGTGATGGCAAGCTTTAGCGATAGAAATTAGTGTACCCACTCTTGCAATTAAGGAGCAAGAAATTATTTTACAACTAAAATATTTTTTTAATTTTAGAAAGGTGGTCTGCAGTACAGGCTCCCTTTCTCAGTGCTGCTATAATAAGTGGGTTTTGATTGAGTAGGAGTGTTATGCCCATTAGGCAAGGTACCCATGAGATTAATTGCAATGTAGACTGAAGTATTTCTTGATTTTTAATATTTACTTGCTTGTATCTTAGTGAAGTCTGCATGCAGTTCAAAGTAACAATTTCAGTGACACTGGAACACGCTGTGCCAGGCAGGGCTATTTGCAGGGTGTAGTTAATGAACTGTGTCACACATCACATCAGTTTGTGTATTTGGCTCTAGCTGTACCAAAGACTCGCACTTTTGTCAGGGCAATTTCTGTTTGGGTTTGTCACTTAATAACGTTGCTGATCTCTTGGAATGTCACTGAGCTTTTCTTGTGTGCAAGGCTTACATAGCTAATGATTTACAAAGCCAGAGGGAGTTTGCTGAAGTTATTTTGACTTTTGACCACACGTTCAAAGTAATCTATGGGTCAGCGGTGATGTCTTCATTAGGAATTCTTCTGAGGCAGATGTTCAGTCTCATAAGGGTGGTGCGTGCTACTGATGCTCCGTTTCCAGCCAAATCTTCCTCCTCTGATGAGGTTCTCATCGTGCTTCTCCTGCCCAAATGCTTGAGAATCTCACATTCTCAGATGCCCTACGTAGGAGTGTACCCAAATTACTGAAGCTTTAGCAAAGCCATGCAAGTATTTTGTCTCTGGTAACATAATTCAGTTGCTAGAAATCAACAAAACTTAGCTGCCACATGCTCACATTTCTTATCTTTGGCAAGGGAAGTGGAATGGAGTGAGGATTTCTGTTGAGTTGCACTAACCACATGTTACACCAAGTCTAGCAGGTAGAGACCTGAAGAAGTCAAGAAGTTTACTGAAAGATAGGAACCGAAATAGTTTGGGAAGTCTCTGTTTAGGCAATACTGGAAATCCATCACACTGGCACTAATCGATGCTTTTTCAGGTAGTCTTTCTCGGTAGAGGCCGAGTTGTCTTTTGCCACTCCAAATATTTTCTCACTTTGACTGTAAAAAAAAGAGTACAGAAAATGTGTCTAGAAAGGGAAAAAAATGGTCAGCTTTTTTTTTATATATGTTACTGTTGTTCTGTTTTGTTCACAGCTTGCAGTTGCAAACAACAGGATTATTACACTGCAGGAAGAGATGGAACGGGTTAAAGAGGAAAGCTCTTACATCTTAGAGACCAATCGTAAGGTTGGTGTGCGTGCATGATTACTGAACCTTTTGGGCGGTCCCAGCCCAAATTCGACTGAGAAGTCTGTGTTTGGAAGACGCTTTATTTCCTTATGTATCTCGCACAAAAACCGCAGTAGAGAAGCATGACTCCAGGTGGGTCCTCCGCAGAGGGTAACAGATGGACCCTGGCCACAGTAAATCCTGCCTGGCTGTAGCTGATTAAACTGTGAGTGTGCAGAGCGCCGAGGGCTAACGCAGCATGTTTCTGGCTTGCTGAGCGGAGGTGTCAGCAGGGACAGGAGGAAGGATGATTTACTGAGGGGGTTGCATAAAAATCTGGATGTAGGAGTTCTGCTTTTTTGGCCTGAAATACCCCCCTTTTTGGAAATCAAGGGGCAGGATCTATAATATTTTTTTGCTGATTTAGTGAAAGTGCTAGTAACCATGGCAGAATCTGGTTTTAGTTTAAAAATGCGTAAGATCTTCTTCTGAGGTTTTGTAACCATACTTAGTATGTGGTGGAAGTTCTGAAAACAGACAGTCTGTCCACTTAATTCATATCCATTGAAGCGCATGGAGCACTTGGGGAAACAGAAATAGAGTCATTTCACACGGAAGCTGGATGCTGTGGTAACAGAACGAAGCTCTTGTTCTGATGGTTGCAGAATTTGTTTTTGAAATGGTGAGAAAAGCAAATAATCAGCAAAGGTGAGGGTTGGTAGTATATAATGACAAGTTAATTGGGTGTCTTCATTAACTTAGGTAACTAAAGACAGAACTGCTGATGGGCATGCACTGACTGAGGCACGAAAACAGTTAAAGGAGGAGACTCAGCTGCGGCTGGTAAGGACTATGAGAGCTTGGAGCTCACTACAAATGACTTTTTCACATAATAGCTCCATGTCAGACAGTCACTTCTGAAAATGTTTGGCATGGAGATTTTTTTCATTCTTGCCTGCCTGCTTCAGCCCGATCTGAGAGAGTCTGGTCACAAGCGATGTTAATTTTGTGGCTCTCTTGATCAATTTGAGGTCTGTTTCTCAAAACAAGCACTGCAGTTGCATTTCTAGATCTGACATAGCCCCCACACAGAGAAGGATATTGCCACTATCTATCTGAACTGTTATTCAATATAGTGCATTCAGCTGGCAGGGAGAAAAATGCCTGAGCCAGAACTTTTTAGGAAAGTCTGCCAGTTTTTCACTAGTCCCCTCCATCAGGAAGATGGGCCCATATAGTGCTTTCTGATTCTTTGCTGATAATGCTTTTTACATTGCTTGAATATTGGACTGAAAATGTGAATTTGTTGTCCTTAAATGTCTTTGATGGGTCAGATCTGTAACTGTAACGCTGTGGCAGTGCAGCATGCTTCGTAGGTAGTGAGTGCCTTGGCAGGAGCACCGGTTAAGGGTGGTTATCTCGCGGACGGTGAGGAAAGCTGGCTGGTGATGCTGACTGACCCATGTGTTCCAGGATGTGGAGAAAGAGCTGGAGGCACAGATTGGGATGCGACAGGAGATGGAGATAGCCATGAAGATGCTGGAGAAAGATGTTTGCGAGAAGCAAGATGCGCTGGTGGCACTCAGACAGCAACTGGATGATCTCAGGGCCCTAAAGCATGAGCTGTCTTTCAAGCTGCAGGTAGGGAAATAACTAAATCCAATGCAGTGAATTCCAGATAAGAGTGATAGCTCTTGGTTTTTTTTTTTCCCCTCTCTGTTTAAAAGGTTCTAGGTGTGGAAGGGTTACAGGCTGTATGGCATACTTCTGTCTTGCTGCAAGAAAGCTGTAGCACTTGAACAATTGAATGTGGTGGAGGTTAAAGGAAAATGCAGTTTCTTCTGAAGAAAGACTCATGATGATCTGGAAATGTGTATGTGTGACTGGGGAACCGTGTTTTTGTGGTATAAAAAATGAGCCATGGTAGCTTCTGTTCCAGTGCAATCTCGTATTTGAAGGTATATGTTGTGATTACATACATTACTGTGTGATGACAAAAGCAAACTCTTAAATAACAACACAAAATGCTCAGAGAGAAATCCGAAAATAAACTTTAGAATGGGAAAGAGTTGCTTCTGCTCTCCTTGAGCCAATCATTCTGTGCAAAACAGTCAAATGATATTAACAGGTACTGCATTAATATGTATTATACAGGAAGCTTCATTGATCATGGTATCGTCCTTTTGTGGGGTCCAGATGTAGCCTACACCTGTATTGCAAGATGTTTGTCCTTGTCATATTGACCTGGCATTTGCTTTTTGAGCGCCTTCTCCTGCCTCTTTGGCTTCTGGCCATTTCGTTTCATGCGCCACATGATTTATCGTGACTTATTTTGGCTTTAGTGCTACTTACAAAAAAACGCGGTGCTGCTTTTTCCAGAGTTCCGACATGGGAGTGAAACAGAAGAGTGAATTAAACAGCCGCTTGGAAGAAAAAACAAATCAGATGGCTGCCACCATCAAACAGCTTGAACAAAGGTAAAAAATGAAACTTTTACAATTATAAAATCATGTGTGTGTTCTAGTGGTAATGTCCCACTGACCCTGACTGGACCAGTCAACAGTTCGCGTGCTCTCAAAAGAGCTACATGGCGAGAGCTGTCATTTTGTGAGGTGCTGTTAGGAGAAGTGTTTTGCATGCTCAGAAGGGCTTCCATTAGGAAAGAATCTACTAGTAAACCAGTAATTAACAGAGCAGCTTTGTTTGTCTACATCAGCTGCACTTTTGTATGTTATCCAGTCATTACTAGTCAATTACTATCTCTGATAACACTGATAAAAAATACAAATATGAACTTAGAGAAGTGCTTGACTGTTAATGACAGTATTAGAGTGGGAGCAGGAAGGCCAAGCATGCAGCTGACCCCAGGCTTGGAGATGCTTGGTTATTCCAGATCCCTCTGGTACTTTTTAAAAAAATAGCCCAAATGGAACCATTCTCATTATGAACAGCCATGTACTTTCTGAGGGAGATGAGCTTGAAAAATGAAAGTAAATGGAGGAAGATGAGAAGGCAGCCCGGCTGTCGCTAGAAGTTGATAAAGGTAGCCCGTAGATGTAAGTTCCATCCTAATGGCTGTGTTGCTCTCAAGTTACTAACCCTCATGAAATCAGGAGGGTCTCGGCATCGAGGTCAGGTTGATTTGAGAAGAAGTGCTCCTTTTTCCCTTTTGTTTTGTTTTTGAAGCCAGGCCTTGCAATGGTTCAGCCAAAGGTTCAGAACTTCAGTCTCTGTGAATTGTCTTGACTGTCCTGCTAGCTCTGAGACAATCAGGGGAAAGCATAGCTCTCAGCAACGTGTGTTGTCTGGGACTTAATTAGAGTAGGGCATTGCACTGAGTTAATGCTTTCATTATAGAGTTTATATTGTGAATGGTTCTTTATGAAAAGGTCATTTTGTTTGTAGAAAATGTGTATTTTAAAATGTTTTGTGATATCTACTCAGCTAATTGATTTGCTCTTTTTCTCTTGCTGTTCGTGTTTTTCCATTTTCTCATCCTCCTCGCTCTGGCTTACTTATACAGTGAAAAGGATTTGGTGAAACAGGCAAAAACCTTAAATAGTGCAGCAAACAAACTGATCCAGAAACATCATTAGACATTTTTGTGTCTGGTCACCTCACTGCTCTGACATCAAAACTCATTTATGAGGGGAGAACTTGAGAATTGCTAAAAGCAACTGTTAAAATGTTAATTGTCACCTAAAGTTGATTTGGAATTTGCTGAATTTTTAAAACCAGTGAGTTTTTCTTTAGAGATTTAGAATCGGGTATAAAAATCCCTTTCTTTTCCATTTAAACTGTGTTAAAGTACCAATGAGTTGGCCAATAAACACACCAGAAAAGCATAAGGAACGGGAGATATGTGGCTCTGTACATTCCGGTGATGCATACCGTATACAGCAGCACAAGTCTTCAGCGTTTATGGATAGTAGGTGCGTTGGTCAAGCCAGTATCAGATTGGCCAGCTCTGGAAAGTCAACTAGTTTTCTGTGTTACCCTTTTTGTGAAGTAGACAAAAAAATGCATCCCTGGAAGTTGTTGAAAGTAGTTGTGTGCGTCCCCCAAGCCGTTACCCGTTCACTTCTGTTCTGTGGGTTCAGCCCCAAGTCCAAGACAAACGGGCGCGACTCGATAGCTCGTCGCTGTGAAGACCAGCCCTCTTGTAACCGAGACTGCTTGCAACAATTTTGCCTTAGTGACTTGGTGGGGGAGTGGGGACTTATCCTTATTCCTTTAAACTTCATGTGTCCAGAATTAGTGGCTAGGTGTCTTAGAGTAACATGATAGAGTGGTAAGTTCAGTGGAAACCTCCTTATCTTTGCATTGCCTTCTACCTCTGCCATGAATCCCGCTAGATATGTGTTGCGGTTCTTTCCGACTGAAGGAAGCTGAGGAGAGGTGTTTTGGTGGGTCTCTCCTCTTGCTAGAAAGGGAAGTTACACGTTTTACAAAAAATAATCTGATCTTTGTACTCTTGTGTTTAAAAGAAACAAAAACAAACAAACAAACAAAAAGTAACAAAATGTGCAGTGGTGGGGAGTGGAAATGGTAATTTGGTACTTCGCCATTCCTTGTCTGAGTAGTTAGTGGTTTAAAAGGAAGAGTTGCCTTTTACTATTACACTTCTTTCATTTGCTTCTGGATTTCTGTTGTTCAATACAAATGGAATTTGCTAACGAAAGAACAGCTGAAGCTTGGAAAAGGCTCTGAACAGGGAAAAAATGTGCGAATTTCACACCCCAGTGCAAAACTTCTAAGTAACTGTAACTTGGACTATAATAAACTAATATCCTTTCCCTGCGGCCGCAGAAGCTCACCGTGCTGGCCTGTCACAGGCTTTAGGTTATACGTGCTCCTAGAGATGTTTTCTTTCTTTCAAGAAGATCACATGTGGGGGTTTTCTGTGTTGAACAAGGGCGGTTTTGCTCTGGTGAGATGCCTGTAAAAATTCTTTGGTGCCAGTTCTCCCTTTGTCCTGTGGGATAGTGCTCCTTGGGGCAGTGGGTGACAAATGTGACTGAAACGCAACTGGGGAAATTGATTCTCACTAGGTACGTTTAAAAATCTGTGAGGCTCAGCCTAGTCCCCCTGTACGCCAGCGTGTGCCACTGCTTAGCTCGTTTAATGGACTCCCGCACACAAGCAGACTTGGAGACACGTTTTAAGTCTCTACACAATGTCGAAGTCGCACGCTTGAAAGTATAAAGTTAACCTTCAGTAACCTGTTACTAGAAACTCAACTACCTGGAGAAAAATAAAATAGTAACTAAAAAGTGGAAGCTTTCGTCAAGGTATCCAAATAGCCAGCTAGAACAATTAACACCCCTGCCCCTCCCCAGATTTCTTCTGTAGAAATAGGGAGTTGGGCTGGTTTTGTTTGCTGTCACAGTAACACTAAAATAAGACAGAATTAAGGATCTGGGCATTTCTGATGTCAGGCCCGAGGTGGAAATGCTTTGGCGTACTAATGCCTGGGCGCTTGAGCCAATGTGTCAATCCATGGAAGAGACCAGGAAAATGCACTAATTCTCAATATAGTAGCTAACCTATGTTGCAAGTTCCAGTTACATGTGCAAAGCTGAAATGTAACGTACATTAAAATCAAATTTGACTCAAAATTCTGTGTACTTGAGGTTTGCTTTGAATCTGGATAAAAGTGATGTTTTATGTTTTTCATCTAATGGCTGTAAACTGTAGTAATAGAATAAAAACTATTGAAAATCCGAGCTTCTGCCTGGTTCACCTACATCTTGCTTTTCTTTAAAATATTTTCCTCCTTTCCATTGTTTTTACCATTCCTTTTTTTGGCTTTACCTTTTCACTGGGTTTTTTATTTGTTGGTTAAACTCGGTTTTCCTCCCCACCATGGCTTTTGTTTTTTATCACAAGTTCATGTGGCTCAAATCCAGATTGCGACAGGCAGAGAAGGACCGTCAGTTGGCCCAGCAGGACAACCGTCTCTTCAAGCAGGAGTTCGGGGACAAAATCAACAGCCTCCAGCTAGAAGTGGAAGAGCTCTCCAGGCAGCGGTGAAGAGACCCTTTTCTAATCTATTTTCTGGGCTGTTCTTACTGTGTCTAGCAGAAAGAAGGCAGGGTGATTGCTGAAGGAAGTAGGGGTTGGAGGTGGAGAGAGGCAAGCAGCATATTAGATGCCAGGCAGGCGTTAACTCTGGGGAGGTGAAATGCTTTGCGAGATGGCAAATCTTTTAATGTGCCTGTCTTTAATTACAACTTGAAAAATCGGATTGGAAGAAAGTGCAGAAGAGCTACGTGGCCAGCAGAAACCACCAGCAAAAGTACAAATCTGGTGTGGTGGTGGAGTATCAGAAGCAGGCTGTAGAACATCTCTTGGGTGGACATGAAATGTCAGGATATTTTTCTGAACACAGAAATGTCCATGGGGGCTTTCTGCGCTGCAGTTAGATTAGTTGGGCATCTGCTGATAACCATCTCTTTTGAAAACCTACAGCACTAGAGATGCAGGGCAGAGATCACCACAAGATGTGAAACCTGTTTGGGATGCTTGGTAGATCCTCAGCCAGCCCTGAGGTTGCGGTGCAGGTTAGCCTGCTCTAGGGAATGAGAGTTAGCTGGATGGGCGCTTCGAAGTGCAGTTAGGTCTCCAATAGCAACATGGACCTCTCGAGTTGTCTAGCGTTGCTTCAGACTTCCCACTGTAATAGCATAATTTGGAATCTAAAGCTAACAGTAGAAGCAAACAATGTGCTGCTCATCGGCAGGGATGTAGCAGCTAAGTCTTTGCCTGGAGCTAACACTGAAGAGTTTGGAGCAAGGGTTGTTGGTCCTGATTGTCAGTCTGACAAACAGTGCTCTGGTTTTTTGGTGCCTTTTTTTTTTTTTTTTTTCCCCCAGCTGAAACTGGTATCAGTTTTGCTGGAAGGCAACCAGAAAATTGGAAGCCAAATGTAAAGAACTTGGTGAGAGCGATCTTGTTTTCCACTGCAGTGTCATCAGTTTACCAGTATCAAGAAAACAGAGAAATCCTCGTATCTTAAAATAGAAGAACATCTCTCTTTCTGCAGCCATGATGCATCTTTGGTTTGGTGCAAGGTCACTGGAATGAATTGTGTGGAAGCATTGCTGGATGCTTTTTTTTTTTGTCCCTTCCTTCTCTCCTGGCACAGCTTTTTGTTTCCCTTTTCAAAAAGTTGCAGAGCACAAAGCAGCAAATGGCTTTTATCAGAAATTCCTACGAGGTCCTGGGTGGGCATGGGTGAGCTTAGCAGTGTTCTCGGGTATAAATGGGGAACGCATCTCCTCTGCATATGCACCTTACACTGAGTCAGTTCAGCTTAGTGTGGATACCTGGGGAGGACATTTGCAAATTGGTCTGGTTTTGCATCATTTGGACTTTTCCTGATTCCTTCCTCGCTCAAGCTAAATCAAGATGACAGCATGAAAGTGATGGAGCCTCCTTTACCATGAGGCTGTACTGCTTTATTTAACTGAGTTTCCAAAGCAGTGAGCTATTGGATGGTGCTGCCGTGGTTGGTGGGGAGTCTCGCTGGAATTACGTTCCTTTAAGAGGAAACGGGGCTTTTTGTGTTTGTGGTGGTAATGTTTTTAAATCCAAGTTATGAACAGGAATTCCCTTGGTTGGTTTGTTTTTAAATGTTCATGTGAGTGAGGATTCATTTCTGCATCTAAATCTCCACCACCTTTACTCATTTCAGTTAAGCTATGTAATTAATGAGGCTGTAGTCATAACGAATTATTTAAACTGTTGGAGCGGTTTGGAGGCTACAGAGGGTAATAATGGATAATGTTGGCTTTAATAGCAATGAGGGCTATGAATGTTTTATAGTACAAGTCTTGCCACTGCTTTTACCAGCAGATATTCAGTTTCTAGGCTTTGATTTTGGTGCAGGGGTCGTTTCCTATTGCAGCTACCGTATTTTACTTGTAGTGATTTCAGAAAACAGGGTTTCTGGTGCTTCAGTCCCTGATGGTCCATGTGCTCCAAGAGCTGTGTCGCTGTTGCGTGCAGGCAGGCTGCAGTCGTGGACGCATTGAGCTTTCTGGTGCCCCAGAGCAAAGGCTCTGCGATCCACAGCTAGATTTAAAATCGCTCGTCTCTTCAGCCCGCTTGGGGCTGCATCAGGATGTGCTTCTTCATCTGTCCTTGACCCGCTGATGAGATGTCCTCCTGAATATGAATGTGCTGCGCTCAGCCGTGCCTGTTCCCTGCGGCTCGACGCCCTGCAGCACGTGCCGCGCGGGACTGACACAAAGCCTCGGCTGCAGGACCAGTGCAGATCAGTGGCCAGACTGCTTGGCAGTCTTGAAGGAGCGTGCCTCATCCCTTCGTTACAGGTTAGGCTAAGCCAGGGAGTGGCTTGCGGTCCGTGAAGCAGCATACACATCCTGTTTGCCACCCACCGGGCTCGCCTCTCCTATTCAAGCCCACCATACGCTGTTGCTCAACCATGGTCAGTAGCAGAGCAGGCTGCAGAGCACTCCTGGTGAGGAGCACTTGGTTGCTCCACGAGGACCAAGCCCCACTTTCAGGTGCGGTGTCAGAAGGACTGGCACAACTCTTAGGGAGAAACAGTCCATCCATCCGATGTGGGTGGCTTTGGGAAGTGGTCAAGGATGGTGGCTTTGGTTTCAGAGCCTGTCCTGCAGCAGCTGGTGTGCTGAAGGCTGTCCTTTCGAACAGGGCACTGATCAACAGTTCTGTAATAGATGAACAACTATTTTTTAAGGGACTTGCAGACTTAGCCAACAGGTTTATTTCCCCGTGAAACTGTGCTGTAATTAAATGAAGAACTCCATCCTGACATGTTACAGCTTAAAACACTGCAAGACAACTTTTTATTCAGAGGCAGTTTTCAGCTCTTCAGTTGGGGTTCGGTTGCTTTAGTGTAAAGAAAGGGTTAAATAGATCGTTTGCTCTTGATATTTCATGTTACAAAACCATAGCCTTTATTCACAATTCCACCTCGATATTCTAGGAGCCACCTTGAACTGGAACTGAAGCGGGAAAGAGACAGATGGTCACACAGTCACCAGCGCAGCCAAGAAAACAAAAAAGGTGCAAAGAATTGGCTGAGACAGGTAATATGACTTTTATTCTTGGCTTGTGTTTGAAGTATGGTTTCATTTTGCTCATTTACTTTTGCTGAGCTTTATTAGGCAATAAATATGTATTGTTAATGTGCCACAACAGAATGAGCTTTGGAACATTTTTTACACCCGCTAAACAGGCAGTTTGCGTTGAGCCTCACAATAATATTACAAGCATTACACTTCATTGCAGAACACTGGTTTCCCCTTCTAAGCTGGGAACCTCTCAAAATCTTGACAGTGACTGGTTTTCCTTCACTAATTTAAAAAACATGATTGTAATGCAGCAGGAGAGATGCTGTACACATTACATCTTAGGAAAAGCAAACTTGCTAATTTTTATTTTTTGCATTGTAATAAGGGAAATTCTCCTGGAAGAGGTAAATAGTAAAGCTTGGAAGACAAAATTATCTCTTGAGGGCATCACAGATCGCTTTCAATGTTCTTTTAGTGCTGCACATTAGTGAATTCAGTGTTTTTTAAAGCAAAGCGCAGTGTTCATCTTGAGAGTACAGCTTATAGTCCCCAAGTGAAACTCCCTTTTTAACAGTAAATTTGCCTTTGAAAGTGAAAATCTGCTCTGCAGCTTTTTCTGTAAAACGAAACAGGCTCTTTTGCTGGGAATTGACAGTAAAACAGTTGTTTTGGAGAACAAAACTTGTAACTATGAGAACTATGAAGTAATAGAGGTTGTTTCTGCCATTCTCATCTGTGCTGCTGCACGTAAGAGTTGCCTTCACTGGGCTCGCCTGGGCTGCTTGAATGGTTCGGTTTTTTCTTTTTTTTAAACCAATATTACACATAATTTCAGTGAGGTTATTTACATGTCATGAGTCATTCATCAAAAAGTCACATTTGCTGTCGCAGAACAGCTATAATTCAGTAGAAGGAATCACGAACTAAGTGCGATACAGTTGGCCAGTAAAAATGAACACAAGAAACCCGCAAACCCTCAGCTGGGTAGTCTGATTTTTAAAGCAAAAGTTGGTTAGCTCTCTGGAAGGCAGAAGAGCTGCTTGTCTTCGCTGCTTAGCTGACAGCCTGTCACTGGGTTTGAGACCAGGTTACTGCATGCGGTTATCCTCCTTCGCTCAGTAGGCGAGCGCTGTAGCACGAGTGGAGTGCTCCCACTAGGAACGAATGGGCCAACATCAAAAATGCCATTTCAGAATGGACTTCTCCTTTGCCACAGAAGTTGTAGGTGGTGCTTGATCCGGTGGAAGTTTGCATTTGCAGAAATTGAAGAGCTGCACTGAGATTTAGTCACAACTGGAGAGCAGTGCATGCGTGGGTGATTCTGCCAGCACTTACCATGCAGGCGGGTTTTCGACAGCTGCGTTTCACTGTGGTGATGCATAGATACATGGCTTGGGCTGTGGCCCAGGTCTTAGCTGGGGAGGAGGGGAGGATTTGTTTCCCTTCTGGCTGAGAGGATTTGTGTCGCTGATCAGTGTTTAGAAAGTCTGTCTGGCCCATCTACCTTCTCACCCTCTGCTGTTAAAATAAAAAAGGGTGACTGTGAAGTTTCTCGTACCTTCTAGTAAAAGGAGGTCACTGGACGTGTTTAATGGTCCATCTCTAAATTGTGAAGTCAGCTTTTTGTTGACAGCGAAAGGAAAGCATGTAGAGCAGCTCCTCGGGTGGGCTGGTGTTTGTATGCTTTCACATGTTCCGATACGCCTCTGTGCCAAGGAACGGCAGATCAGTATTCCCAGAATAGAAGTGTAAAGCCTCCGTTTGCAGTGTGGTAGGGGTGAAACTGAAGTCTTCATATAGTTCCACTGATGGGTAAATGTTTCGTTTTGACAGGATGGGAAGCTCAAAATCCAGGAAGAAAACGCTAAACTGAAACAGTCACTAAGAGAGGAGAACAGTGTCCTGCCACACAAGTACGGAAGAAGAGGAATCTCATTTTTGCCTTTTCAAAGTCTTGCTTCCCCTTCTTTAGTTTCTTTGCTGGTGGAAAGCTTGGAATAGTGCAACTTCCAGTTGAAGAAAGATTTTTCAACCTTATGCCCTTTGTTGAGGTCTCTGCTGCATTTTCGTAGCTCTCAAAGGGAAGGAGGAGGTTCTACTGCTTGCCATCAGCATTTCAGGATCTGAAAAGCTCTCTCTCTCCTATTTACCTTTGATTTTGCTTCTATATAAATCTGCTGTTTACTAATTTTTCTTACTCAGTGAACCTTCGTAAGCCAAATGCTGCAGAGACCTGGACCTTTCGTACTCATGTCCAAAGAAAGTATCTTTGTTGGTGAGGGAAAGGAGAAGGTTCGTGGATCAGTGGCATTTGGAGCTAATAACCAGTGGCTTCTGGACAAGAATAGAAGCTGTTGGAGAAAGAGAACTTGAAGTAATATTTCAAGAAGATGGTTGTATAAAAAATGTAGTTCAGGTAGCATGTTTCTGAGCTGAATATTATGGAGGAGGATTCTTGTTGTGGGATTTGTTTAGTATTTGAAAGCTAAGTTTCAGATTTGGTTTTAAATTAGAAAAGATGTTTTAAAAGCCACAGGGAACAGCTCTGTAATGAGGACTTTTCTCAGAGATGGCAACAGCCTAATTGAAGTGAAGAAATGCAGGGTTCTGACACAGTGCGCTGAATGCCAATATAAAGTTAATCAGAAAAGTAATGTCTTAAAAATAGCATAAGCTCAATCCAAATCTGCTTTACCAGATATGAAAAACATTCCAGGCCTTAGATGCTTTTTACCCCCATTTCACCCTGAGTGTTTATTTAAGCAGTGTGACTGTCAGGCTGCCGATTTATTTGGAAGGCCTCAAAGTGCATTATCACTGCCTTTTCACAGAAGTAGTAGGGGATCCAACATTTTGCATTGATAAAGTTTAAAGCTAGTTTTAAACTATGTTTGTACGGTCTAAACACTTTTGTCTATGCTCACGCTCCCTTTCATGCGCTCTTCTGAAGGTGTTTGGCGAGTTTTTCTCCTGCTCTTCCCATTTTGCCAGGAGTGCTGCATGTCTGAACAGCAGCGGTCGCATACTGCCTCTTTGCTTCACTGTTTGACGAAGCTTACGAACACCTCATCTCTCACGCGAGCAGACTTGGCAGCGTGGTTTTGAAGAAATAGAACCAAAAATCTGTAGGGTAGGATTTTAAAAACAGGATGAGGGAATTCTCTGATAGTCCAGGTGTTTTTCTCAAATGTAGCGGTGACTGAGGTGCCAGCTCCAAGTGACAATGTTCTTCTCTTGCAGGTTACCGAGCGGCGCACAGGAAGAGCAGGTTGGTGATTCTTTCTTGCATTGAAATACTGAAGGGTAAGGGGACTGAGGGAGCTCCTGGGTCCCTGCAGCATCTTCCCTGACCAAATGCACTGAGGTTTGTCCTTCGCATTTTGCCTTGGTGAGGTTTTGTCTGTAGATTCCGTAGCAGCAGTCGTTCCCTGGTGGAAGAGTGCTGCTTATCTCATTAGAAAGGCTTTTAGTTGGCAGTGCTGCACCCACGTGAGTTCATTTTGCCTCCTCAGCACAACTGTGTTTTTTCAAAAAATAATATTAACCCCTTTTATTAGTCCGTTGCCCCATGCCTTTCCTGGGTTGGTGTCTAAAAAGAACAATGAAAACATAATATAATTTAGTGCTTGTGAAAATGGCGGTGTTTAACCTCCTTGGTGTGGGCTAGGGTTTTCCCAGCTGCTCTGCAGGCTGGAGGAGTGTTTTGGCCGGTTGGTTTGTTTTGGTTTTTTTTTCCATTGATATCAAATTGACCAGAATCCATTCTTTCTCCCCCGGCTGCCTGGCAAAGCGTGGCTAGACCCCTAACTGCCAATGGGATGCTGCAGCTCTCGCGTTGTGTCCTGTCTACGGGGAATTTCAGCATCTGTCAGCTCTTTTTCAGAGTGAAAAAGATGTTTAATTCCCGCCTTGTTGTTGGGCCAGCAGCCTTAGTCTCAGCCTGAAAATTGAGCTGCGTGGTCCTTGGTTTTACGCAGCCATGCTGTGCTTCCCCATCTGCCCTGTGGTGTAGCCAGGGCAACTGTAGATCATCCTGCAAATGCATGGCATGCTGTGAATAGAGGGGGGCTAAAAACACAAGCATGTGAAGTCTTCCTCCCCGTTGTAAGATGCGGATCAGCTGCAGAGCTCTAATGCAGGTGCTATGTAAGGAAGCGTGTAAAGCAGAATGTCTTGGTTTTTACTTGGGGTTCAGGAACAGCTGCCAGGACCCGGAAACGCCGAGATCTGCCAGCTCTGCCAGGAAGAAAGCAGCCGAAGCAAAAAAAAGGTACCACTGAGGCCTTGTACTGTCATCTCCGTCAGCTGGTGAATGTGCGTTTCCTCTGATTTTCATTTTTGAATAGCACAGATGTCCTCCTGGTGACTTAGGACAAAATGAGCCGTTTTCTGAAGTCCACTTTACCCTCAAAGTAAACTTGTTAAACAGTGGTTGCATGAGGGTTCCCCAGTCTGCTCTGTGTTCAGTGGTTTGTTTTTTCCTTCCCCTTAGTAGCTTCTTCCCTTCTTAGCTAAGTGTTTTTTTTCCTGTGATCAGTCAGAAGTGAGAATAGGAGGTGTTAATGCTTGTTTGCTATTTCTCCACTTAAACCACCTCGCCTTTTTCTCTTACTTTTACTCTTTTTTGTGGCTAAGCACCCCTTGCTTTCCTCACTGCTTTACAGTCTGAATCTAGAGGGATTACAGAAGAGTTTCCAAAAAGGGTGTTCAGTGGGCGTGCTGCCTTCATCCAGATGCTTTCCTCCACTGATGCTGAGGAGCAGTTTGCAAGGGAACAAGTGACAATGCTGATAAAGCTGCTGTCTGTGCAGCAGGCGTCCTGGTCACACTGGTGCAAGTACTTCAGGGGGCAGCTGGAAGGTGGCGTTGGGTTGTGTTCTCCCCTGGTTGACCGGCCAAGACCTGAACCAAAAGGCTGCTGCGGAGCCGAGGACGGAGGGGAGCTGGGAGGATTCCCATCAGGCAGTGCCGGGGCGGCTGGCTCCTCGGCACAAGGTGCGCAGGGGTCTGCCCTCTGCACCTGGGTAGAGGTGAACCAGTGCCTCGGTTCCAGATAGGTCCTGGGAAATTTTTTTGGGGGGGAGACTGGGGAGCACAGCAAGGTTACCTGACCAGGAAGCTTCCAGGCTTCTGCGGGGAGGCCATGTCTGGCCAAGTGACCGGTGATGAGTTGCTGCTGTTCCGGGCAGTGGCTCCCAGCGGCAGCAGTGTTTGCGGGTGTGCCTGGCACAGAGCCGTGTCTGGCAGTTAGGGATTTTGCCAGAGTAAACAGCTGCTCCCGAGCCAGCCCACTCCGCAGCGCCTGCGAAGCCGGCGTTCCTCGATGCGCTCAGAAGCCAGCCCTGTCCTCCCCAACACCAAGGTACTGTGATGCTCAGAACAGGCAGTGAAGGGGAGGCCGAATGCCCCCCCACCAGTCACACCATTAACCTCTCATGTTACCCTCTGGGAACTCTATGCAGGCTTCCTGGTCTTTCCCATTCCTCTGTGTTTGAGAAAACTTGTGAGATCAAGGCAAAGCAAGTGCCACAGCTTTGTATCTGACTTCGATACATTTCCAAATGCATGGGCACAGTTAAATACTCATCCAGGCAAGACTTGTTCCAGTGTATTTATATGGCTATAAAATATACATGTGCCCCTCTTGTGACAAAATGCTTTAGTAGGCCGAGTCAATTAAAATTTGAATGGTTCATTATTTGTAACTCTTACCTGCTTTACTACAAGCATTCGTCTACTCTCATTTGACCTATAAACTGGTCCTGAGCGCAGGAGCAAACTTCTGGTCTTCAGAGGGGAAGAAGAGGTTTTGGAGCATCTTTCTCTAGCCTAGCAGAGGACTCAGGTTGACAGAATGATAACAAGAGAAAATGGAAGTTTCTTTGTGTTGCTTGTGTCTTCAGCATCTCCTTAATTTCTCTGTCCTCTTCCTGCGTTACAGAACATCTGCAAGAACTGTGGTGGCATCTTCTGTGAAGCCTGTTCAGCGAATGAGCTGCCCCTCCCATCTAGTATTAACCCTGAGCGCGTCTGCAATCCCTGTCACCAGCAGCTCATCCAGCAGTATTCAACCAGTCCCTTGTAGGGGACGGGCTGTAGAGAGGTGACTGCAAAAGGGTTGTAGGTGATGACGGTTTCTGGAGTTGTTTGGGGGGAGTGGGAAGAGACGACACTTGCCTGTGTTCTTTGGAGGTCAGAGGGGAGGCAGCTTCATGGTGTTTACCGTCTCTTGTGACTAAAACAACAGTCTGAGTCTTTCCCATACGAAAATCTGCTTGTTCTCAGCCCTGAGCTTGTGCTGGGGGGAACTGCTCTGGCAACATCACAAGAAGTTATCCCCAGGGTGTGCCCAGGCAGCCCCGGGGCGCAGTGAGAACAGAGAGCCCTGGCCCAAAACAGAGCTCTGCATGTGCACACGTGTCTGCGTGTGCGAGTCAGCAACGGTCTCGTCCTCAAGTGTGTGGTGTGAAAGCGTGCTGCTGCTAAGCAGAGGCTCACTGGAAGTAGAACGGGAGCATTTTTAATCTTCATGTCTGGCTGCACTTGAAATACCACTTCCCCTTTCCTCATTGCCTGTGACAATCTGGCTCAACTGTGCCACATCAGTGCTGGGTGGGAGAAGGCCGGGTGAGACACCAGTGAACGCTTTCTAGCTCATTTCTTTGGCACAGCCCTCTGGCTGTGGGCTTGCTATGCTAATCAGTATCAAAAAAATAAAACAAAGCTGTGAAAGTTCTCCTTCTGTATTTTAGGGGCTGGGGGGTGAGGGTGTAGGTGCTTTTGAGGCGTGCACGATGGGAGAACTGACGACCTGCACTGATCTGGCATGGAAGTGCCTTAGGGCATCTCTGACCTTCCTCTTGGAGACCCTCACTGTGACTTTCTGACTACACAATGGTGGTCAAAGCTAAGGGTGTAACTGTACCTTCCGATCTTGGTGTGGTAGCGGGGGGAACTGGCTTCCCCGGTATGACACAGAAGGTTTAGGGCCACTTCGATCCACCTCTCCCCCTTGTGCATGTGAAAAAATTATTGTGATAAAGCTGGCATTTCACTTTTTTGGTTGTTAGATCAAAATGAGGTGAGATGACATGGGAATGCTTTTCACCTACTAGAAACTAATTTGAAACACAGTTTAAAGAGGTTTCACAGTTGATGCTACATTTTTCTTTGTTGCTGTTACCTCAAGGTGTTGCCTGTTACTCCAGAAGCGGTGGTGGCTTCCTCATGAAGCACGTCGCGTATCATGGTAGTGTTTGGTCTGTTTTCTACTGGAAGCTTACTTCAGTCTTTAAGACCACAGAATGTTTTGTAGCCCATAGAAAACTGATGTCTTTGTATGTGACAAATGCATTTGTGTTTGTACAATTTTATTAGGGGTTAGTGGTTTAATTCCTCAGAGGGGGTTTTCTATTCATTAGACTGGCTGGAATCGCGTTAAAAAGTGTGTCGCAGCTGAGGTTATTTACGTGGTTGGTGCTAGTTTGTACCAGGAGTTACTCTCTTCTAGTTCCCTCTAGGCCTCCGTGTGTTCAGCCACCCAAGTTCTCCAGCTCCTCTTGGTGCCCTTCAGAGCAAAAGCACCTCACGGGGGGGTAAAATTTAAGCAGTTTTACTTTTTCTGCTCTGTTTTTCCCCTCATGGTAGTTACCAGATATGTTTCCTTGCTGCTATCCCTTAAAGTAGATTAGTAGTTGTGAACAGTGTTGAAACAGGAAAAGCCTAGAATTCAAGTGTGGGCACACTGCTTTGGAGGGGTGAGATACCAGAAATGAATGGAGAAGATGCTGAATTTAGTGTTAATAGTTTTGTGTACGTACAGTACACATTTATGAGATACCAAATTCCTGCACCCAAACCCAACATGACTGGGAGAAAGTGTGACCCAAGCAATTTCCACGTTCAAGGATTAAACTGGAACCCAGGCACTTGATGTAAATAATTTTAATGCTGGTATGTCCAGCATTTTGCAGCGCCGAAGGGACAGCTTGGTTGTGACCTGTGCCCAGCTTTCAACTGTCCCAGCAGGAGCAGCTGTTGCTCTGCTTGCTGGAAGTGAAGGCTGTGACTGTTGTTCACAGGAGAAGCAGGCAGCTCTTGAGCAGGTCCTCTGAGGCCACAGGAGAGCTCTGTGAACAGGCAGGGAACCCTTCAGAATACAGGTCTGGTGGCTGTAATGGAAACTGGCATTTAGAAAGGTCAGAGTGAGCCTGTGTGCGCTGCCAGCTGTCTCCGTCACCTCTCTCGTGCAGTCTCCGGCTCCAGTGAATGTCTCTGCCTGTAAGCACTGGCTGTTGTGCTTTGTGACGCTGCAAATGTGCAAGGGATGTTTGCTCAAGTACTGCTTGTAACGCTGGACCGTGGGCTGACACCTGGGGGGAGCGGAGGGCACTTCTGATGTTCATTTTGTTCCACACAGTAATAAAAACTTGATTGCTCATATCCCGCGTCCTGAGTGGTCTTTCCATTCCGCGCTGCTTTGGCTGTGCGTATGAAAGCGTTTCACAACCGGTAACGGATGACGGGTGCTTGCGCAGACTGCGAGAAGCATGGTTGGAGGAATAAGGTCTCAGCTGTACTACACTGTGCGCCTGCTGACTTCTGCACGAGGAGCCTGAAGCCCTCTGGTTTTGTTAATTGCCAATGCTGGTGTTTCACTGATGCTTTGTACACCATTGCGCAGTTGGAGACAAGAACTGCTCCGTCCTGCAGCATCTGCCATTCCTCGAGTACAGCTGCCTCTGCTTTTGCAACAGACAATCTTTCCAAAGTATGGCAACACAATTTATTACATGCTTTTACACAACACTAAATTTTTACAGTTTATCCTTGTCATTGAGCAGCGACACTCGTACTCGATCTTTACGCTCATGCCCACGGAATGTGTTCGCTTCGGCCTAAAATGAAGAGGAAAAAGAAAAATCACTACCTTGCTGCAGCTTGTTGTTTTCCTTTTTTTCAAATGCACCACGGCGTTATATTCCAAATTACTGTCTCCAATAATAGAATAGTAGAATTCAGCGATACTAAAAGACCTCACCGCAAAAGGTGAGGTGAGACGAAGAGCTACAGCAGGTGAGACACTTCCATGTCGGGCTGCAGTACGCACACACGGGGAGGTGGGGGGGGGGTTAGCTCTGCTGGGGCCGAGTCCAGTGCAGGGGCCAGAAACTCTTCCGCATGTTCCTTGTGCCAGGGCGGCTGGGAGGCTGCATGGGATGCAGGTCACAGCAAGCGCGCATCTTCAGTCTGTCCCCAGAGCTTATCCCTAGCCTAGACCAGGAATTCAGAGCTGGAGGGGGGGCAGGACAGAAGGGAATTCATGGAAGCATTCTGAGTTGGCCAGGGCCTTCTGTAGAAGTCACAGGAAACTTCTCTGCTGGTACAAACATTCTGCCCTTCTTTTGCAGCAGGGAGGGCTACCTTGTGTTTTCAGTACGGAGTGTGACCTGATCGTGTCACAGCAGCAAGAACTGCCACGCTGCGCTGTGCCTGCCTCGGCGGGAGGGCCACCTCCCTCTTGCTCGCACCCTGCAATTTTTCTCTAGTACATGTGGCAAGGAGAGAGATGCAGGTTCTGTGAAGGGAAAAACCCCAAACAAACAAAAACCCCACACCACCACCAAAAAAAAAACACCAAACCCAAAACCTGTCCTGGCACAGGACACCTCCTTCCCTTGTTAACATAACGAAAAACATTGCAACCTGTTTGCATTAAAAACCGGTTTACTACTGCATGTAGCTAGGCCACTGGCCTGCTTCTGAGAAAGTGGATGAATGGCGGGCGGGGGGGGAACCCAAACAAATCTGAAGAACATTACTCCAGTGTATCAACTGAAGAATGTAAAACTCTGTTGTCTGTAATGGTAAGCACTATTCCACCCCCAGCCACAAGACCAGTTACCGTCAATCCACAGCCATGGAAAATGTTTAGCCACATTTCCTCTTCCATGCCAGGGAATACAACCCCATCAGAACCTTCAATCAATCACACTAGCAGCATTTTAAGGGGAGGAGGAAAACAACAACAAAAAAACTAACCCTCTTGCACGCTCCAGCAGGCCTCAGCTGTGACAGGGCAAGCTGCTGCGCAGCGCAGCAACAACCTCTGCTCGCCCTGGCTGTAACCTCAGGGAGGAGCTGCTGCCCCTCCACCGCGGGGCTTTTACCCATGGACTCTGGATTCGCAGGCCAGAAGGTCCCGGCTCAATGCCTGACCTCAGACGAGCCATGATGATTCCCTTCAGCCACTCTAAATTTTAGCCTTGAAGCTAGCTGAAATCCACAGCAGCATAAATAGCAAGCCTGAGGCATATGTTGCTAAAAATGGAACAGGAACAACAGAGAAGAAGGACGCGCTTACCAAATCTGAGCCCGTGCCACTGTCAGCAGTCTTGTTTTGCCTTTGGATGTTCATTCAGGAATAATTCAATGGCACTGCACTCTGGGGAACAACGTGAGAGAGGCAGTCTGTGTTCAGCGACTTCTTTGTGTTACATTTTTCTTTTTTTTTTCTTTTTCACACAAAGCCAATGTCACATTACAGGGTAATTTGGAAAGCTACACTTAAGACAAGCCTTTTGCACCGGCTGTTAACAGGAGCTTGACAAGCTGTGCCAAACTACCGGAGGATCTGAGTCTCGGGGTTGCAAGACGCCCTCCTCTTTACTTACGCAGCTGTGACCCCTCCTTGGCCATAGCAGCAACAGCGTCCTCTTGGCTCTCAAAATGTACATCCGCTTCTCCTGTGGCATCTCCATCGGAGTCGTATTCTACCATGATCCTTGTGGGCTTCAGTGGAGCAAAAAACTGAAAAGGCAGCACACAAGAGAGTTTGGTGAGAAAGAAACAACAGAACAGTAACACACCCTATTACCGAGAAACTCAAATGTTTTACTCATAAAGCCTGTGCAGCTGTGGGGAGTCTGAGCTCCTGAGCAGCAAAAGGCCCCCCTTCTCCATCTACATGATGCTGAGGTACACCCAAGTCACCTGTCTCAGGGCATGCAGTCTCCCACCCTCCGCAAGCTCCTGGCAGAGTAATTTTTGACAGGAACAAAAATCCTCACACAGCACACGTTCTGTACATGTCTAAGTCTTAAGTGCAGGTACATTCGCTCTGTGATGCTGTAGACTACGAAAATGAAGTAAAATTGATAGTAAAAAGATTCTGAAATTAATTTTTGTACAGTCAGCTACTCTGAATTCTAGCTAAGATTATACATAGCTAGTCAAGTCAAAGCGACGCATATTAAGACAGCCCAGCAAGTTTTAATCCATTCTTATTTATGGAGGCGAGCATATCACTGTTGTGCCCGTGTGGCCACGGCTCCCACGGGGAGCCTGTAACCCTGGGCAAGCTCAGGTTTCCAAACACATTCAGCCTGAAGCCATGCAGCACTGAGGACTAACACAGAGACAGATAAATTAAAAATCTGAAGTCACATCATTTGTAACAATTAATCAAGGATTTCCATTGGTAAAGACAACTGAATTTCATTCACAGCTTTACTGTTACTCACATTTATTATGTCTTGGGTGCTAGCTTGGGTAGGAAAACCCCTCACGTGGACAAAGGGCAGCGGTGATGAGATGTTCCCAGATTCTAAAACCTGCCTGGGGCTTTCCGTTCCTTCCCTGCCCAATTCTGTGGAATAGAGGAAAAAACATCTTTAACGCTTGCAATTGTCACCTCCCTCGCGTGAAAGATGTACACACGCGCGGTCATGCTCATAGCAGACAATCAGGGTAACATGCAGGGGCCTCAAAGAACACGTGCAGCCAGGAGGGACTCACTATTTTCTCTTTCATCATCAGAGCTTCCCATGTCACTCGATCCCCTTTCTTCAGAAACGGGTTCGTGTTCTTTTCTCACTTTGGGGTAGGTCACCATCTGCTTGTCATAAGGCACATGCCTTTGCATTTGATGCTTTCTACTCACGTACACTTCTATGTATCTAGAATTCAAAGGAAAAGAGTACATGGCACACCTTGCGCCTCTGCAAAGAACTCAAGATTTTGTGAAAGCACCTTCAGGACGTTTTCCTGTCTCAGCTCTGCTCACGTGCTGGCTGTGAGAGCCATGGTACGGCAAGCAATGGTTTTGAAGAGTTAATTCATTTAAATTGCACAGTTGTGTTTCTGGAAGCCCTTTCCAACTCGCAGTGACAGCCACTCTCCTGTATAAACCCACATATTCAGAGACAGATTACCAGGCTGGTCTGGACAAAGTCTTTAGTTTCCAGCCTTATGCAAAGTTCTTGGAGCAGTACTATCAATCGCTTTCAAGCCAGAATTCTGTTTTGTCGCAGAAATAAAGATTTGTTTCCTCTGAAAAATGTTTTCTATTTCTTTCAGCAGTATGCACCCCTTTTGAGCAGCCCTGTATGTGAGGCTGTTTTCCCCTCACTGCATCTCTGCAAACTGCACTACTCCCATATCTACAAACCCCAAATTAAAACAACACCCAACCCCAAAACACATTACTGAAACAGCCAGACACAGAAGATGCACAAGGTTGTGTTAAATCCTTCAGTGGAGCTGTAATATTTTACATATTGCTATGAAATTGACAGGATAAAATGTGATGGGGTGTGTGAAAATCATGGGTACAATACACCAATATGTAATGTAACTTTAAGGGACTCTAGCAAGATCCCACTTACACCACAGAAAGCAAAATAAAAAAGCACAAACCAACAACAAACTCTTATTTGCCCGTTTAGTCAAAGTATAACATCATAATGCCTTATATTTCTATCCATCTGCCCCAGAACCCCTTATCTCACAGCTGCCCATGCTCATCTTTCAGAGAGCTGGCAACGGTGCCAGGTGGGCCTCACACAGATTTAATCAGCAGTGTTAAACTAGACAATTTCCACAGCACTGAAGGAATAATATCATCAAGAATACGGACATCCAAGTGAGGAGGCTTTCCTCCCTTCCTGAAGAGAGAGGCTATGATAAAGGAAGTAACCCCACGTACAGACTGACAGAGCTTACAGTTCAGCCCCCATGAACCCACGCTTGGTACTGTACACAGCTGCAGGACATTTCTGGATAAAATTGACAGCCCAGGAAGAATGAACAAGAGCAAGCTCACAGTAGTTTTGGAAACCACTCCATTTCTTGGCTAATCACACAGAAACACAGGAGGTCAGACGGGTGAGTCAGATCAGCTCTTGTTCAATTGTGACAAACAAAAAATTAAAGGCAGATTGAAAATTAATCTCTACTGGAGGGTAGGGAAGTGTCTCAGTTAATTCAATTATTTGGAACACCTACAGAGCAGCTGTTTTCTTTTGAGGAAATGCAGACTGGGAACAGGAAATAAGGAAACAGAGCAAAGGAAGTAGGTGCTGCTATAGGAAAGAGCGGTAAGGTTTGGAGCTATCTGGTATTCATAAAGAGAACTCCATGGGTTGTTACAGATTAGAAACCTCAACAGGTTAAAAGCAAACAGGTTTTTTTTTCCTGAGTGGAGCTCAGGATTCTGGGAAAAAGTGGTATATGCTTCTACTGGAGAAAAGAGAGGCTCTTGTGAGTGATGTGTGTGGCACAGGGCTCGGTGCTCTGGAAGAAAGTAGCTAAACACAGATTCCTGAGAAAGGAGGAAGTGGTTGCTGAAGAGGATGATGATTGTATGGTGTTGGCCAGTAATAGTAATCAACATCAGGAATGGATTCAAGCTGGAGGCGAGTGCTAAGCTGTGCTTTGTACAATGAACTCTCCAAGACAGTGTCTACCAGACACTGACTGCCGGGTACTGGGCTGGAGGGAAGGGTGAGGGTTGCCAGAACTGCAGAAAGCACCAGGGAACAGGGGAGAAATTTGGCAGGGCAAATGTCTGTGGAAGGCGCAGGATCCTCGTGCACTTGTGACTGAGTAGGTGGTATCTATCTAGTCTTCCCCGCTCTGAATGCTATAGCCCCATTTTTGTTGAGGTGCCTTCAGGAATACTTACAAAGAACTATGACTTTCTCTGAGAGGCCCCAAATTCCTCTAAGCTACAAGCGCCGACAGTGCCTCTGCAGCACATGGAAGCCTGCAAAAGGCTTCATTGTATTTTCTCTAGTTTTGTCAAGGTTCTAAAGAAAACATCACTAGAGGAAGTAACACTTAAGTTACACAGACTATTTCAGAGGGTGTTATTTAAAAAGAAAAGTTTTAAGCCACAAAATAACACCCTGACACCGCTGTGAGAAAGATTTAGCTTATTTCTACAGAAACTTGAATCTGAAGTTTGGCTTCTAGCTTTTAAGGGTAACACAGGCAGAAGTTTCCTTAATAATAATCTGAGTATGGGATAGCCTAAGATTAGCCACCTCACCTGGTAAGATGCAAGCTGTAAGTCACACAGCATGCTTCATACCATGTTCTTCTATGCTCGTGAACCTCAGTGAAGCACCTACCTATTTCCCATATATTCCCTGTGTCGTAAAAGGGCTTTAGCTGCCATTTCCGGAGCTGCAAACTGCACGAAAGCTTCTCCTGTTCTTCTTTCTCCCCGGTAAACAAAAACTATGTCAGTTATTTTCAAACCTATGGAAGGGTGGGGAGAAAAAGGCATTTATGTTGTCAGGAACTTGTGCCACAGCTCAAGAGACATTTCTTCCCTTACTCTTCTGGTTTTTGACAAACTAATCAGGCAGTTAAATAGATCTGAACCAACTACTCATGCCGGCCTACACACTTTTAATTTTTTTTTTTAACTTCAATTTACTGAAGTTAGTTTTCACAGAAGGCTTAATTGCCAATAATGAATCAACTTGAGGCTTCAAGTAACTATGAAAACAAGTGAATCCAAGTTCTACACAACAAGGAAGTCCACAGCACAAATGTTCTTGAAATTCTTATTATGGTAATTTTTTCCCCATCTCTTTAAAACCCAGTATGTAGTACCTTCTAAGGGAGCCTGTAATCCAGTCAATAGCTGTGTATGACATGATACAGAGTACCTGCTATGCTGAGCTCCTACACTTACCTTTTCAGGAATGCCTTTCTGCATACCTCTGCATCTTGTTACTTTCTCAAAAGGTCTCCCCAAGCTCTTCAAGAAATGGAAATGCTTGCTCCAAAATGCTGCCTTAGTCATCTTCACTGTGGTAACTTTGCTACTAGATGCCTTCAAACATACTGAACTACTGGTTATCAATTGAAAACTTTACTATTGGTGGCCTCTGCTTTTGGCGTGATGGTGGTTATTATGAGCTTTAGTGCTACAGGACTCTGTGCAAGCCTACCTGGAGTGGAAGAAGTTGAGGGGGAAGAACAGGTTTTGGTTTAGTCTGCAACTTAAACTTTATCTAAAGAACTCCCAATTTATTTTGCAAAACCTAGAAAGGTTTCTTTCCTAATGAATGCAGTAAGCAACCACTTGGACTGCTCTAACACCGAGTGTGGGACATGAGCATGCGCACACACACTGTGCAATACTTTCTCAGCTGAGAACTGGTGCAGTTAACTTTGATAAATAAAAAAACGTTGCTGTTAACAGTTTTAATAGTGGCATACATGATCTAACTGTCATGATTATACATCTGTGAATACCCACACTGCATTCACTTGTACTGTAACTATCACACAGGCATTTTTCCCCCTCTTAACTTTGCCAAATTATGCACTGGTAGCAATCCAACTGCAGGTAACAGGATCTGAGTTCCTCCTCTTTCCTTCCCCGACCCTTGTGAAAGTGCTGCACGTACTGATCTTAGGTTAGACCTGCAGAAAGTTAAAGGTGCAGGAATGCCTTGCAGAGCCAAAAGCATGTTCAGAAACCTTTAGATACTTCTAGCTGCAGGGGGAGAACAACTCCTTGTACTGTTTAAGGTGTTCAAGGCTTCATGTGCTTTTGCTTTTCTCACTTAGAGGAACAACAGCCTAGCTAAGCATCAACTTGGAGAAGCAGACTCCTCGTAACTACAGAGCACAAACTAGGTGAGTTACCTGAGAAAAAAACTTCAATATCCTCCTCAGTGGAGCTGAATGGAAGGCCTCTGAGTAGTACAACTCCATCATTCATGGCTTGTGACTCATCCCGCAGATTTTGTAGTAAGCCCTCTACATCACTATCGTGTACTTCAAAAACTGCAATGAATACAGGCACAAAACATGTTTTCCCTTGTGGTACTTAAAAGGTGGCACTCTGCAAGCATTCTTCTAAGGCAGCTTTTTCCCCCTGCAAACCTTTGTAACATTTCTTCCCCGACCCCACACACCATGGCCCTGCAATGGTGCCCCTCACTGCACAAGCCACTTTGCTTTTGCAGTCCAGCCTAAGAAGTTTTGGCTTAATAGTATCTTGTAGGCTAATTTGCTTCTCCATTCCACACCCTGCACCTCTCCACACCAGCCCGCTTTATTCCAGCAGTTCTTCTTCACTCATCATGAGTTTTATTCCAGTATAACTTCCATCATTTCAAACCCACCTTTCACATAGCGTGGGCCCATATACCTCAGGTGCTTTTCCAACGCTCTCTGGACATCTGCTTTTGACTCCAGCTCGATCAAGGCATCCCCTCTTCGTCTCCCATCCCTGTTTAAGAGGAAGTGTATGCCGTTCTCACCGTTTCGAATTTTACAGCCTAGAAATCAAGGAACACACGATACAGAAACATATGCACCTGCATCAAACATGGGGGTCTTCTGAGTGCAGATGAAAACTGAATATTCTGCATAGAGTTATTCCACTCAGCAGTGCAAAATACTGTCTTGAAGCACAGGATAGGAGACTCCTATTCCTAACCTTAACTCTAACGTACAATGCTTATCACAGACAAGAAACTGATTTCACATCCATTAGCTTCCACAGCTGTATACCTGGATAACACACTTTCTCATATTGTTGATAAACTTGTTTCTGGGTTATGTGAAATCAACAACAAATGCTATAGTCTTTCAGTCTCCACAGCTATACTCTGCCTGCTCTACGTTTCTTTCCCCATGGACTTCAAAATGACTTAATTTAGTTTGGCAGGTTATTAAAGCATTTAATAACTTGGATCTGACTATCTAGTCTACTCTGGAAGGATCCATCATACTATTACAATATGGAGGGATCACCCCTGCAAAGATATGCACAAGCCTATTAATTAGGATCAGAAAGCAACACTGAGGTTTAAACTAGTAAGAAAAAATCACTCCAGTTTGTTTAAAAAAGGGGAGTTGGTAAAAAAGCCAACCCTAGTAGTTTTTGAAGGAACCACTTTGAATTGGGACTGCCTTTACTGTGGAGACACACACTAAAAAGGAAAAGATTTGCTCAATTAAATATAAAATGCTGTAAGGATGATTTTCTAGTCATTGTCCAGGAGTTCAGAAGTTGATTTTTTGCTTCACATGTGTAAATCATGAATAATTTTGCAGAAATATTAAAAACGGATCCTTCTCTAACAACCTTTGAATTTTTTCTGTTAACAAATCATTAACTACTGGGTTCAATAACACCACACTGAACAGTTACACAGGAAAATTAGCTCCCGTACTATCAAAAAAGGAAAGCACGTCTTCCTCGGTGCAGGAGAAGGGGAATCCTTGCGCCCTGATGAGAAAGACATCACTTTCTGCCTTGGGCGGCTCCGATTCCTCCTCCGAGCGGTGACCTTCCTGGGATGGCACATCTGTAACCTGTCACCAGAAAGAAAGAAAAAAAAACAATCCTCACCCCGCATTAAAACGCAGCAGCGCGCAGCTCCCGCAGCGGCACCCAGCCGCGCTCAGGTTCTGCGGCAGGTGCGCGGTGCGGGGCCCTGCGGGGAAGGGACGGGAGCAGCACATGGCGCAGGCCGCCCCGCCGGCGGGGGCCCGGGGCCCGGCCGCCCCTCCCGCAGGCTGAGGGGGCCGCAGTCTCCCCCCCGCACAAAGTGGACGCGGGACCGCCCGACTGCCGCGCAACGGCGC
>Ga0065711_1027403_pt1 | contig 49917 bp, 32 predicted proteins | sample Hoacrofraction12_FD_59098 | JGI IMG/M metagenome (GOLD analysis project Ga0065711, IMG submission 59098) | Hoatzin crop microbial communities from Cojedes, Venezuela - Epithelial fraction 12 v2 (version 2) | ecosystem: Host-associated > Birds > Digestive system > Esophagus > Crop | place... | reverse complement strand
TTTTTTTTTTTTTCTGATATGCTGTGTAATTAAAATGCTCTTGTTTTGTCAGTAGCTTTCCCTTGTGCTATACTGGTTATACCCGTGTAGATTTATTCAGGAATAAAGAAACCACCAAATTACTTTTTTTTTTTTTTTAAATTTTAAAATGAGGATATTTATGCACAAAAGGAACCAGGCTTGTTACTGGAAGAGTTTAAATTTGTGCCTACACTTTTAGAGGTACAACTTCTCAAGCAGACGAATGCTAAGAGCCTTCCAGTACATTGGCTCTGTTTGCAATCCAGCACTGAGCAGCTTCCCCGTGCACCTCTGGATCCAACACAGTGTCTGTGCCCCTGGACATCTGCATGTGGGCCATTTCATTGAGCCTGTAGGTGTCCATGTCTAATGGGCCGAACAGCTCCCGGCCTTTGTTGACGCTATTGACTAGATTGGGATTGACTACCTAGTGAATCTTGCTTCCAGGTGTACACATGTGCGGGCACCCAAATGTGACTGTGTTAACCTGGAAGTTGAACTGCTCCCCAGCATCTTCCATCAGTGCGTGGGGGGAGGTACTCTGTCCTGCTCTATTTCTTCCTGACCCTAAAATGATGCTGAGGACATAACCCATGACCACCTTCTTGGGGGGATTCCCTTGGTGCTAGAGACTCCAGAAACACCTGGATCTTGGGCTTTCTTCACTGTCACTCCTGACACAAGAGGATGGATTTGGGCAAGAAACCGAAAGATCTTAGCAATTTTTGTCTATACACTATTGAATCCAATAAAGTCTACTAGCATGGAACATCCCATTTTCATTTTACTAAACTTCATCAGCATTCAAAGTAAAGGGAGTTGCAAGCTGCCTGTTGGGAGTGGGTCTTTCCAGGAACTGTTTGGGACAGTGCTTGCTGGCATCAGCATAAACCAGCCAGGAACTGTGCTAATGATCTAAAAGTATGGCTCATCGAGTTCCACTAGCAGGGAACATTTCCTGACACTGCTTAATTTACTAGCACAGATGAAGCCAGAAATAGCAAGAACCCTGTATTTTCCTCCCCTCCTGCTTAGTTGGTAAGAGAGGTATGTCCTCCATTTAATATCTTTGGAGCAGTTATTTGTATTCTGGTTCACTTCTTTTCTGTCTCTCACATGATGTGGTAGAATATTCATCTTTCATTTTCTTATATCCTTGTTTCTGGCTATAGCTCCTGAACGCAAATTTTCTCTGTAGTCGGACAAAGTGAAACTGTCCTGAAAGAAGACTTTGAAAAATCATCTGAGAAGAACCTGCCAACCAAAGCAAGTAAACAGTGCAGAAAAAATACAAGGTCACAGCCAGATATGTTAATTCCTAGCTCTTCCTTGTTAGTGCTACTGGAACACCCTGGCACAAAGGAAAGAGATATATTCCAATTGTTTTTAGCCAGCTTTCAGGCAACGTTCCATTAGTCTTCTCTGTAATCTCCATCCTTGCCCCTTGGAAAGGCATACTTTGGGAACCAAGCAGAGATGGACCAGGAAACTGAGAGCAAAGGTGGTGCAGAAACGGCCGTTTCTCTTGAGAGCTTTTCCACTAATGTGGAGAAACGACTTCCATCCATCTTCCAGTGTTTCAGGCTGTTGAGGACTTACTTCTAAGTCTCCATGTCCAATGATAGATTCACAGCATGTGATCATTTTTTAAATGCTTTGTGGATAATTTTAGCAGCCAAAATGTGCCCATTGTTCCAGTAAAATAACCATCTTCATTTCCAGCCTAAGCCTTTTATTTCTCTATAAATATTGACAGGAAGGGTGACTCAAAAGATAACTGTATCCAGGACTGTTCACCACAGTGTTACTTGGATCCCACTGTGGTCACTCCTTACCATCATGTTGTTGTTATGTTTGCAACAAAAAATGTGGTGAGCCAAGTGTGTTTCTTACATGTTATTGTGTTATCTGTAAGCCAGGAGTTGATGTTACAGTAACGGGTTGTCCAAGTTTTGTTTATCTGAATATGTTGGGGTTTTGACCTCAGAAAAATACAAATAAACTTGAGAGGAAAGGACAATTTCGTTGTCAAAGCTGGAGTGTGTATCAGCTCCTCTCTTCTCCTCCCTTCATGGCATGTGGCAGATCCAAGTCCCATCTCCCAGCCACCTGCAAAGCAGAGCAGCTGCCGCAGGAGATACTGAAAGGCCACCAGTAGGACAAACCGTGCTGGCAGAGAGGACGTGTTTGTTCAGATGCTTCCTTGAAAGTCCGAGCTGCAATTAATTCACACTTTCTAAATAAAAAGAGTTATCAGATAATTCCTGTCCAGGTGCAGTGTGGATGGGGTAGCTACAACAGAACCACTCCAGAAGTGAGAAGAACACTTTTTCTGTGCAGAGACCATTTTTGCATGATGATGTTTCGTGGGATGAGAAGGGTTTCAGTGTACATGGCCGCCACCTTCCCCTGTGGTTTTGGAGAAGCATTTAAATAGACTATTTTTCAAGAGAGAAAGGACTGTACGCTGATTTACCCTCCCCCTTTTCCCACTGACATTTTTAGGTCTAAGTCTTCAGGCTGTGATAGGTGACAGTTGCGTTTTGTGGCCAAACAGCTTCCCTCTTTCAGATGAGACAACTTTTGAAAACAAAGCACAACAGGAAAATGTTCACAAAACCAAATCTATTTTCATGGGGGCTTTTCCGAGACCAGCACTTCTATCCTTGCTGCACCTTCGGCAACAAGACACAAATAATTTCAGATATAGCAAAGGCCCAAGCCATAGTTATGCGGAGGAGTACTCTCTCTCACTTGCTTTGACTTCCTATATAGAAAAGGAAAAAGCTTGTGTGAGAGGCTGAAAATACTGATTTTTCAAGAGGACCTGTGTGAGGTGTATTGAATACCAAACACCGTGATGTGTAGATCTTGAACCTATGAAATATTTAGTAGCCCTTCGTGATATTGATTCAAAATCTTTTTAAGACTGGAAAAGATGGTTATTCCCAGACCTCCCCGCAATGCAGAGCAGAGGCCTCTCGTTCAGGGCTGCTTTGTGTCAGTTTTTTAATGTCTGACTGAACTACAGCATTTTCTGTTAGAACATACTCAGTCTTCATTTGAAGTCCCTGGGTGATGGAGAATCCACTATATGTATAGATATGTTGTTGCAATGGTTCATTACCTTTGCCATCAGAAATTGTGTACATCATTTCTAGCCTGAATTGGTGGGATTAATCTTACCTAGATTTAGGTGTTTACAGTGTGGATGTGCACAGCTGAGCTGGTCGCCTGAGAGTCCTTTCAGATTCAAAAGAGAGAAAAAGGCACTAGGTGGTGGGATCCATCTGCCCTGTCTCAGCTGTTTGCTTTAGGATGAGAGAAATCTCACCCTACAGTCCATTGGCTGTGTTGGCTGGGTATCTACTGGCAATATGATGGCCTGGAGTAACTAAACTGAGGTGCAGTTGTCAGCACTTAGAAGAATGCTGCTTGACACATCTAACATCTGGCTGCTGTTAGCCCTTTCTCTACTGTTCACCTTCAGAAGTCTCAGCCCCCACCTAGAAGGAGAAGCTGATACTCACCTCACTTTTTACTGTCTTGGATAAATTGAAGGGATTAAGCTTTCTAAGTCTTTTCCAGACTAGTCATCATTGGAAGTTTTCCCTTAGCTCTTGCCAATTTAGAAACAGCATCTGTAAAGAAAAGATTCCCAGACTGGTCCTGCTGGTGTGGAGCAATGCTTGCTGTTGTACACGCTGTCTGGGTCTTGTCCCCTTTTTACACATGCAGAGTTAATGTTTTCCTTCTGAGCATCACACTGCACTGGTAATTTTTATTGCCCCTGCATCATTTGGGGAAGTTGTTATCACCCACGTCACTTTCAGAAAAACATCCCTGATCTGTCAGCACAGCATATACTGACCCGGCACTGAAATGGATTGTTCATGTGAGCCACAGTAGGCCAAGCACTCTTCATTGGTCTGTGAAATTATCAGTATTCTATTCCTTTTTATTCTGTTTGTTTAATGTCATCAGCACACGCTGTCTGGAATTATTTGGTTTTCATATTTTCTTGCATTCTTGCTAAAGTCAGCAAAAGCATGGACCCCAGGACATGTCCCATTTTCTGGAAGTACTTCTGGGGGTTAAGAATTCCTCAGTTTAAAGAAATTGGTGTGTTGTATCATAAACTACTTCCCTTGTTTAATATGGGTTATGCTGACTGCATGGATTTGGGTGCTATCAGTGGTGACCGAACCATACAGCTCCTGGAGTCTAAGCGTTTTACGGCAAGAGATACTCATGCCTTCCAGCTTCTTGACTTCACTCTTGAGCTGAATGATGACACTTTTGAGATTCTTTTAATCCTACACCTTGATGTTATTGTGCACCCAATTTTTACCTCCTTCCTGGGTGCTCTCAACTCTGCTGCGTCCATGGTGTTGCTTGGGTCCAGCGTCAGGCTGACGAGCCTAGAGTTACTGCAGGGTCACGCACAGGCACTGCAGAAGGCTAAGGTTTGCTCAGCTCCCTCATGTCATTCTTTATGAACAAACATGCAGCCCTTTGAGGGAAGGGAATGAGTCCTGTTCAGCAAAGTGTATAAGCCCAGGGAACCTTTAAATCGTAGGACTCTGCAAGGGCGTTCATCAAGTGTGGGACGGAGTGTGTACAGGAATGGCAGGATTCATCTCACACAGCTTTAGATACCTCCAATGGTAGAGGCCCATGGCTGGGCTGTGCTTTTCCCTGGACTGAAAAAAACCCTCTATATGTATATTCGAGATGTATTTTCAGAGCTTAAAGGTAAACTGTCAGCATACAACCTTTAGCGTATTTTTTTGTTGAGAAAAGAACGTAAGAGTGATTACAGGTCCCTCTAGTCCTCTGTCTCTGGCATTGGCCAGGGGTGCAATTGTGAAAAAGGAGCAATGATGAAAGGCAGTTGTCTGCAGTGTTTTCCCAGTAACCCCCACACGCAGGCCAGGGGCTTTCTGAGCTGGACTGATTTTTAGGATCATAGTGACAATGTGTGGTATTTTGAAATTTATAAATGTCTCTCCCATGAACTTCTCAAATCTCTTGCACCCCTAAAAAGATCTAGCATCCACAGTGTCTTGTGACAAGGGGATCTGCAGCTCAGCTCTGCACAGGGTGAAGAACTTTCTCCTATTTCTTTTGAACATTATCTCTTGCTTCTTCCATTTGATGTCCCCTAATTCTTGTATTGGAAAAAACCATGATCAGTTCCTACTTGCCTTCTCCCTTTCATTTACATTTCATTGTTTCTGGATGAGGTCTGAAAGCCAGGCAGAGGACAGAGGACTTGATTCTGAAATGGATTTGATAGCTCCATGCCTTCTGGTAGCCTTGGAGGCCTCAGAGAGGTGACCAGCAGTGGAAGGATTAGTATACACCCTCCCCTGCCCACAACAACCTGTTCCCCTCGTGCAGAAATTTTCCCTGGAGTGGGTGTAACATCTATAATCACACTTCCACGAGGCCAGACTGTTTTGACAGGAGACTTGTGTGAAGCAAGTAACAAAAGCTATGCAGTGAGAAAAGAAAAAAAAGCTTTTCATGGTCGCCGCACGGAGTATCTGCTGTGCAACACACACACACTCTCAACCACAGATCTTATCAGGCTGGACTGTTTCCACTGAGAGGTGTCTTGCTGTTCTCCTTTATCAATGATGCACATGCAGTAGTTATGGAGTTTATAGACTACTTTATTTTGGTAAGTAATCTCCAGATCTTTGCACTGCAAAAGGTCATGGATTCCTGACTTCTTAATAAGAAACACAGCTGCAAATGTTACTGTGCAAAAAGAGCTGAAAGCTCTGGTGACTTTGGCACGTTGCACCAAATGGGGCAGCTACAATGAGTTTGATGAATATCTTAGTGGCATCAAAGGTCATTTCCTCTCCAAGGATGGGGCATGCAGACCAAACAAGGGAAATTCGTCTGCTCTAACCTGGATGACTGCAAGGGCTCGTGACTCTCTGTACGCCAGAGTCGTGACAAGTGACCTGCATGGTCACTACAAAGAAATAGGTATTGTAATCAGATTTAAGCCTGCTGGGGTCTCCTCCATCTGTAAGCATTGCTGCCCAGGAACGGTGGGCATTTCAGAATGGAACTGGCATTGCACCATCCTAAAATGAAACAAACAAACCTGGGGCTGGCAAGTGGAAAACTTTGTGCCACAACTCTGTTCTCAGAAATATTAGTCTGCCTTCATTTTGTGTGTCTGGTTGGTTAACATTAAGGCCTAACGGAGAGGAGAGATGGGCCTACTTCTGAAACATCCTCCTGCATCTCCCTTAGCAGCCAGATGCAGGTGAATCTCAGGGAAAGGACAAGCACTTCAATGCCTGGGTTCTTTAAAGGCTAGTTAGACAGGAGAAGCTCAGCATGTAGGTCTGGCTCCCTGTGCCCATGGAGGAAGAGGGATGAGGATTTAAGCATGACTGTGCATGGCTGCAGTCTCAGCCAGCAAGTCCCATGTGTGGTGGTTGGAAATACCCACACAAGGTGTGGTCTCCTAGGCTTTAACTCTTGTGGGAATCATGAAATCACCAGCAAAAGAAACAAAAAAGAAACATATAAACAGCCTTATTTTTAAAGCGAGGCAAGACGATGATCTCCTGCCCTGTTTGATGCTGACTTCTCAGTGACTGCTCCCTGCCCCCTCCACTGTGCATCCTCCTGCGGGCTGTCAGATCAGACTAGACGATGCTTAGAGGCAGAAGGGGAAGAAAAGAGAAACAAAGAAAGAATTTCATCACCCAGCTTGCAGTATCCTCTCATGAGGGCTGGGGGTCAGTGTCAGATATGGTGCTGTTCCCTCAGGAACCAAAACGTGGTCCCAGATAGGAACAGGCCTTTGATGACAGCACAAGCCCGTTGCCTCTGAGTTGGTATTTGAATTAGAGCATGAGTGGGGAGCTGGCAGATAATTTATGGCTAAGGTCTTCAAAAGAGCTCTGTTCCCATTCGGGACAATGGGAGCTACTGGGGGCTTCACATGCTCTTGCCAATCTGGTCACGTAAGCACAAACTCCCTGATTCGGTTTATGAAGAATACCCTTCAGTCTGACACTGACCTCTAAAACAAATAGAGTATTGCGGCACGCTGATGCCCCATTCATCACCGGGTGACAATGGGAGCCAGGACCCGTGAGCAAACAGCGTTTCATTCAGGGGAGGACTGAATTGCTCTGATACACTCATCACAGCACTACTGGTACCAGCTCTGTGCTGCCCGAAGGGCACGCTTCCGCGCCCTTCCAGGATGAAACCCCCTGGGAGGCCTCGGGATGCCATGGCACAGTGAGGTAATCCTGTCTCACAGCATGCGGTTGGGTTGAGCTGCAGGGTGGGACAGCAGGAGTGACCCAGGGAGAGCCAGGAGGTGGGAGAGATGAGGAGGTCCAGGCCACCGGCTCACTCAGAAGAAATGTCGCACTTTGCAAGAAGTGTGTCCTCACTCTGGGCTGCATCAAGGGGAAGTGTTGTCCCAGAGGGAAAAAGATGCCTGAGATACAGTCCCTGTCTGTGCAGTGATGGAGGAGATCGAGAACTGGGAAACATAATACAGCTGTGGTGAAAGGCGACGGAGAAGCAGAAAGGCAAGGGTGAACACTGGTACACAGTTGGGCATGAAGCCTAGCCGGCTGTGCTGTCCCATTGCCAGAGTGGTAGACATCTGCAAACTGACCAGAACAGGGGCAGTAGTACCTCTCTAGCTAACTTTGGTGGCTTCTCTGTTGCAGTCGTCAACTTCAGGACGAGTTTTTTCCAGCTATTTCTGCTACCCACAGCTCTCTCCATTGCTGTCCCTACGCATGAGGACAGAAGAGGTGGCTAGTGGCAGAAGACAACCAGGCTTCAGAGGAAGGTACAGGGACCATCTGATGACCCGTTATGGGGAACCAGGCCAGAGGAAGACTTTCTTCCCCTGCTGAGCGCTGGAGCATGAAGGTGCATATGCTTACTTAGGGTTTTTTTCATTCACATTCTCCATCAATGGTTAATTCCTCGTGAATGGGCCTTGGACTATCTGGTGATTATGTTTGCTGGTCACGTACCTAGATCACAAAAGCAATCACAGTTCTGCATACGTTCCTCATAAGGACCTCTGCAAATGACCAAAGTGAATATGCAGCAAGTCATTCCCATGTGCAGATATTAGCATGAAGTACGCAATTATAGAGATTCCTTGAGCAAATCGTCTGTGTACGTACAGATGTGTACGTTCACACTTTTAACAAGCCCAGTCTTTTCTAGGAAGGCATCAGGCCTGAGAGAAACACTCCCACACATTTTAGGAGGGTGTTGTTTCAGGGACTAATTCTGCCAAGGACTTGCCTCGCTGAGAAAGTGGTCTTGCGCTGGTGCCCAAAAGATTGTAATGTGTAATATTATCTTTCAACAGACATCTGTGTTAACAACTGAAACGAAATAATGGCACATGAAGAACTTTACAGTGCTGCTGCAAAACACTTGCCAAAAAAACCCCACCCTGAGCTGCTGCTGTAGGTTGCTTTGAATTATGCCTGAAAATAGCATATCCAGCATTATTTGGAAGCACACATGCGGTCGCTAGCAAATGTAATTATCTCCTGGAAAATAAAACACCAGTGTCTGTGTGAAAAGCTCAGGGGTGAGTGCAGGCATTGTCCCAGCATCTAGGGGAATAATACGTGGATTTGTGATTTATGTAGGTAGTGAAATCACAGCACTCTTGCCAAGTGTGCATGTTGTCTGATCATGTGAAGATCACCCACCTAATTCTGGCCTGGCCTGTGAGGGATCTCAAATAAAACAATCAAGGGTGGTATTGTAAGAATTCGTGTCTTGATTTCCCAGCTCACTGCTCAGAGAGGGACAGTGTTACAAGGGTGAAATGTCTCAAGGTGAGTCATTCGATCGATCATGGGTGTTTCAGCACCTTTGATACTGGAAGATGAAGCCTCCATCTTCCTTCTCCTCTGAATTCTTGCCAGGAGGTGCCCATCTGTCTGCAGGATGGCAGAGGCAGGCTGGGTGCCTGGCTCAGCTGGCTGGAGGGTAGGAGACAGGGCTTTAGGACACCTGGGGATGTCCTGCTGGGTGAACTGCAGAGATGGAGCAGCATCTCTGTGGCTGCTCAGGCAGTGCAGCACAGCTCAGATGGTGAGCATTGAATGAAGGACCAAAGGCATGGTCTCCAATCTGGCAACCTCTCTGAGATCTCCTGTGGAGGAGAAGGACCGGATGAGAATGTTACTGTCTGGCTGGTCTGCTGAGAACCAGCATGACCTAGAGGTAGGGGGCTTCAGTGTCTCCAAAAGAAGTCTTCTCTGTGCAAGCCAAAAGGGCAATTTATACATTAAAATCTGCTGTAATAAGAAGTAATAGTCACAGAGAGCCCAGAGGCTGTCTAACAGGGATAAGAAGATATTACACCATGCATCTGGACCACCTTACAGATCTCACTGTTTGTGAGGCAGAACTTCAGACCCTTCACCCAGGGCTCAGCATGTGGGGGATTCTCACTGGAACACAAAAATAACATGATGAAAATATGGCTCTTTGATAGTAAGAACAAAAGAAGCCATGCTGAGCCAAAGTCCCATATCCTCTTCCCCACTGTGGCCGTCAGTGGCTTGCCTAGAGAAGGGTTTAAAACACATATTTCTCTGAGTGCTTGCTAAAGCCCCAGCCCGTTCTCTGAGAGCGACGTGGCTTCTTTATATTTACTAACCTTCATGGGATTTCTCTTCCAAGAATTTGTCTAGTGTCCCCTGGATCTACCTGAATGTTCTTGTACATTTTTAGCATCTTCCCCTTCCTGAGGCCAGCAGTACCACAGCTGGACTACTCATTGCAGGAAGACTCACCTCTGGTCTGTTCTAAACCTGGGTTCTCATATGTTGATCTTCCCAAAGCTGCATGACTGCCCCAAGAATCTGTCTGAAGAGGGACGGGCACCAGGTGAACCCTGGCAAATATGACCATGCTTGAGAGCATCCGTGGCTGATCATGCAGCAGGCACAACTACAGGATTTCCAGGAGAGCTTCCAGAAGTCCAGCTAAGATTTGCACTACCTTCTTGTGATGGCTGTTGGCTCAGGCAGGAACACACTGTCATTGTTGTCTCAACAGGTCAGGCAACAGAAACCCAAATTTAGGTGGGCAGACCACGTCCTTCACATTCAGATGTACCTATTGCTGTAGAGAACCTGAGCTGTGAATGAATACTCAGGCCTATGGGTACGCATACTGTGATGTGTCACTGTATAATAAATGTATGCAAAAAATGCAAACATTTGCATGAGTTTCCGTTTCAGCAGAGTTTATGTGTGGGTCAGCTCTGGAGAAGCCGAAAGGAGACTGGCTGGACATAGGCCACTGCTGAAATGAATATGAGTTATTCAGCACATATTCCAGTACGCTGTGGGCTCTTTGAACTGGTAAGCCTGCAGAGCAGAATGTAATCTTGGAAACTGTGCAGTAAATGGTAGAAAGAAGTTGCTTAAAATAAGTAAATTGTGCCATTCGGAAAGCTCTAGAGTGTGGGAACATCACAGGGAAAACCACAAGGGATGGGAGAAGAGAACCAAGGATTTGCAGGAGACCTGTGATGTTTTGGAACTGGAGACTGGAGAGGATATGCAGAGCACCTGAAAGTACACTGCCTGCCTGCACATGGGCAATGGAATCTGGCCACAGCTATCACAGAAGACACAAGTGGAAATCAGCTCAGGGGTTATAACACTATAATTCATGAAGATATCGACATGCATGTGGAGAACTAGGGCAGAAGTTTCTAGTGCCATTTGAAATGCCTGACAGCATCCCATCTGAATGGGATGAAATGACTTGGGATGCCTGTGTCTGGAAGCTGAATCTCACCTCATGTCAGACGAGTTCAAAGACGGCTTAACTGACCAAAGGCAGATATCTATGCTGTGGGACCTGAACAGCACTCTAGATTTTCAGCTATATTAACTGGGTCTTCTTCCACTACAAGGGGAATTCAGGTACCAGATCATGTGTAGACTCTTTGATGTAGGTGCTTTAATTTAATCTATGGCTATCTTAATCTCAGGGTGTTGCTGTTGGTCTCCGCAGCATGAAGAACCATGAGGCAGACCTACAGAGGTGGTCACAGCATGCAGATCTCACAGCTGGGGTAGTGCTGGACCAGGGAGGACACAATCCCTTGGGTAAGGACTTTCTATAGTGGGGCTAGTGGACAGCTCACTCCCCTCACAGGTGTATCCCAAAGAGTTACAAACACAAACCACACAGAAGGTCCCTAACTCACTTCATCCCTTCAAAATCTCATGTGAGAACCACATATTGTCTAACACCCGCCAAAATGTTGTTTCTCAGGATTATTTATTGTCTGGATTTTTTTCAAGGATTCTTTATTGAGGATTTTGTGATAAACCATGCTAAGAATAATCCTAGTGGGAAAAATGCAGTTTGGTTGAGTGAAAAGGCAGCCCCCTGTGCTTCGAAACTTTGCTATCAATGTCTGTGAGATTTATCTTCTGAGCACTTCATGCGTGAGAAAACCCCAGTATGGTCAGCGTGGCTTGGTAATGTGGTGGAGGACAATATTGTCTCTATGTGGAATATTCAGAATTTTGTGCTTTTGCAAAACTCAAAGTACTGTCAGAATCTCTCTGACTTGAGCCTAGAAGTTGCTGCAATCTGAATAATCGGCGGTGAGATTTGCAAGTGCTGTGTTTGTTTGCTCTGTGCCATGTTCTATGCTCATTCTTAGGGGACATTGTGTCCAGACCATCTCCTGGCCTCTGCTCCATTTTACATTAGCAGAGCCATGCCTTCAAACTTCATCCCTTGACAAAATTTCTTGAGCCCTTTTTGGCTTGTGTGCCAAAGGCTCAGTTTAACCTTTTGCAATAATGAAACAGTCCCTGGGATAATGCCTGAAGTCTCTGCCTGGTTAGCAATTATTTAAATACTCTGTTATGAATAGGATCAAAGCCTTCTCTTATTGAAACACTTCATTCCCGATGCCAGGAGTTGTCACCGCATGACAAATGGATTGCCTGTTCTCTTCTCACAAGTGTGCTCTAACCAGACAGGGCTGGGCAGCCTGTGGGATGGGGACTCTAATTAATAACAATATTTAATTTCTCCAATGAAACACTTGGGGGAGGATGAATATTGCAGCAGCCACTGCAGCCAGCCAAAAGCAGCTCGGCGCTGGTGAAGAACGGCTCCATCGGCACAAAGCACGGTCGCGTGCACCGCGTCGTGCCGAAGTGTGAGCTCGATAGCGTGCGTCTCCGAGAGTTGCCTGAAATATTTCAGCTGGGCCAATTTTCTCTCAGTTACCGAGCAGCATAAGTGTCATCGTTCCTCCAGCTGATAGTAGCTATGGAAACTGTGACATCACCGCCGACATAGCGATACATAAAAATTCAAATGGCTGGGGAACGGTTGCTAGGAGAGCTCCGCTTGGGAAAGTCATCGGGCAGGCAGCCAAGGGACCGGAGTCTGCTGAACATGTTGTACTTCACCCTGGTGATTTTACCCTCCTCCCCCTATTTTCCCTTTCACATGCAAAGCTTCTCTCTCTCTCTTTTTTTTTCTTTCCCTCACTATAGTCATCCTTAAATTATCTCATAGATTTCAGCAATGGGCTAATGAGCTGGTGTAGTAGCTGCACGTTACCATAATATGTGCAAGGTCAGGAAAGAAAAGCACACGCTGTACTTAACATCAAATAAAAGCCACCTTCAGCCACCTTCTTAGCTCCTGGGTTATTATAAACATGAATTTTGGATCACTTTTGGGCAAGTGTTTTCCACTAAGCTTTATGTACACACAAATCTGTGGAAAATCTCTCACCAAAAATCATCAGAAATGAAGGTGATCTGAACCTGGGATAAGGAGAAACCTCTGTAGTGGGTAAAACCCCGTATTGCAACCAGTCTGAATTTGAGAAGTGGAGTGTTTTCCAGCAGTCTGAGTCACACCTGGTTTCTGGAGAGCTGGCGCTTCTCAGCTAGTGGTTTTGGACCCCTCATCGTCAAGGGAGGACGAGGTGTTGTTTTTGATTAGGCCAAAATTGTTTTATTAGACCAAAATAGATAGAAAAATCAATCAGGCAAGCAAACCCTTCCTCAGGCTCTGAGAAGATTTGGTGAAGCAGCTTGTTTGTCCTTTCCAACATTGTTGGTTGGCTTAATGAGGGATCTTGCACACAGACATGGTCACATGCTCTTGCAAGCACCTCCCCTGGGTCTAGCTGCAACAATTGCACAACTAATATGTCCGTGCTTCTGTGCAACAGGTTCAGGGGTCCAGGTTGAAATTTGTGTTTCTGTGTGCTTATAGATAGACACAAACGTATATATTTATTTATATAACACTTATTTTCTTCCAGACTGAAATGTAACTTGCAGAGGAAGTTGTCCAAGTAGATTTTCAAATAACCATCCAAGTACTAACAAATTATAAGATCTTAATAAAGTCAATACCCATCCTGAATAGCCCTGGTAACTGACCAAACAGTGAAGTGGTGTTGGGGAGCTTTGCCTAGGAATTACCCATTAGAATTATTTGGTAGAAGGCTTTGTCCAGAAAGTGGATGTGCAAAATTCCTAGAGTATAATGAGAAACTGAGCAGGAAACAGAAAAGGAAAAAAACAACCCATTGAATAGCTTGCTATCAGAAAGTCTCTGATTCTTGAGAAATGCATGTGAACTCAGCACACCCCAGCCACTCACATGAATCCAGACACAACCTGAGGATGCACATGAACATCAAATGAAAACGAGATTATTTTCATTTTTATAAATCAAGATGTGACCTATTAAATGGCTAGTATGTTCCGTCCCAGACACAATTGCAATTAAAATTATTAATGTTTATTAAATGTACAGGATAATGTGTATTAGGTGCTGAGGTTTTCTCAACCAAGACAGTAGAATTTCAAGTTAAGAAGACACCTTCTAGTGTGGAAGGATGTTCACTGCAAGTGCAGCACACTGCTTAATGTGCATTTCACTTTCTTTCTTGTGCTCATATCCCCTCCAAGGAGCATTCCTTGTCCCACCTGCAGTAGACCCTGCTTGCTCTGCCTTGCAGATCCATAGTTCACTGAGCTGAGCTTTAGATCTCCTCTGAGTTGGATACCTCACTCACATTGACATCTAAACTCAAACAAACATCTTCATTTGCTAATAGCTGCTCCTCCAGGATCTGCACAGCATCATTATAATACTGGTTTAATAACACATTTCTGGCTCAATATATCAACTATGACGAAGGAAGAATAAGTACAAGCAGGCCCAGATCCCTTAAGTTTGGAAAACACCTAATAAAAAGCTCCTGAAGTTCTCAGCTGTAAGAGTAGGCTTGTCCAAGCTGGCAGTACTACCTGGAGAGACTTCCAGCAGTGAAGCCACCTCACTGTAGTCCTGGGTTCTGGATTCAGCTCAGGCACTGCAATATGCTGATTAATCTAGTTGGATTGTGTCCTGGAGCCACTTTGCTCTGTATAATCAAAGACACTTTACTAGGCTCCCCTGCATAATGCATGATGGGTACTTGAACTTCCTTTCCATGTGCCTAAGTTGAGTGGCACTGAAGAATAAAGGAAGGGCCTGATGTTCATGCCATTGCTGATTCCCAGGTCATTTGGTACGTCTAGCAAAATTAGTTGAGTTGCGGATACTCTGACGCTCTTTCATCTGCTCTCTGTCACTTGGACTCATTTAATACAAGCTGATTAGCACAAATGCTCCATGAGGTTTTCTATTCATTAAAAAGACACTACTTTTGTTGGTATTCCAGCTGTTCCACTCATTTCCATCATACTTCCAAAAGCTGAATTCTTAGTGATGAATCTGGAAAGAAGCAGGAAACCCAGCGTTGTCCTTGGGTTTAGATACACATTTTCTTGCACAAACTGTGGCAGCAGAAGCACTTGGTGATTTTCTTCCCTAGGGTCCCCTGAAGGACCAGATTACTCAAAATAAGATTGAAGATTGTACAGGTGTAAACGCAACCTTTGGGCCACATGATCCTTATAAGGACAGAAGATTTATGGATCTGAAACGCATATGAAATAAGACACTTGGGCTGCTTGTGGGCTATAGAAGCTACTCCACCAGTGCAATAAAGTTGATTTAAATTGCCTGCACTAAGATGAAAACAATGACAATGAAAAACAGAACTATTCAGTCATTAGCATGCTAAAAACATCTTTTCAGAAGATATTGGTAAGAGAAGTGCTCATGAGGTCAGTGGCATGAAAAGTGAAATGTGTCACTGAGGTTGCACTTCCCACCCTATGTTTGCTGGGTGAGCTGTCCTTTTGAGATCAGAGTCTGGCAGTTGTGGAGGAGGGGAACAGGGTCTAGACTGGTCATGGATATGCTGAGTGGTATGCTTGCTGGATGTCTCCTCGTCGGGTAGCAGCAGAAGCTTTGCTATCATCTCCCAGTGGAACAAAGAATAAAAAATTAAGACCCTGAGCTAGAGTGAAGATTTTCCACTGGCCTTCGCAAAAATCCCTCTGCTCAGTGTGGTGCTTCAGCATGGTCAGTCTAACAACATTTTTTCTTCCTCTTGCATAATTTGATGACTGCAATGGTACCTCCCTTCCATTTTATCTGAAGATCTGTGTATTTCTATGGGATCAAGCTATTGTTTTCCTAGCTTACCTTTGGGGAATGTGAAATACTTTGGCAAGTTGCTACATATTTCACTGTCATTTTGGCATAATGTGCAAAGATTTCTCTTTAGTCATCTTGATGGAAAACGAAAAAAACCCAATTAACCAACAGCCTCTTTTAATAAATACAGCCACAGCAGGATTTGAACTTGCCACCTGTAAAATAAGGTAGGCATTTTACTATCCATTCGGATACAAGATCTTTGGCTACCTTCCATGGGAATTTAAAGGCATTAAATTAGCTGCAGGAGAGTTTCACTATTGTTCCCTAAATGTAATGGGAGTGAATTTAAATTTACAAGGGGAAAAAGCTAATAATTAAAAATGAAACTTAAGGGCTATAAAGTACAGAATGGGTTCCCTCGGATTGGCATACAAAACTTCATGAAAAGTGGAGATCCTGCTGTGTCATGCTTTTCTAGCATGACCAAAAAAAGGTTGTTTAAAGGTGATTTTTGTTGCAAATTAATTGCTTGTGGCTTCCATGGATCTTACAGCCTATAAAGATGGCTCCGCTGTGGTTTCTAGTATTTCACTGAGGGTTTTCCCCCCCTTCTTTTTGTTATCAAGATCACATACAAATGAACAGAAGTGTTGATGAGGATATTGTGAGAGCTACTAACGGCCCAGACCTGTCAGACCTTAAGAGTTTAGCTTACAATTCACAGCTGTCTCCAAGATCATCAAGTCCAGCCATCCAGCCAACGCCACCATGCCTTCTAAACCATATCCCAAAGTGCCACATCTACACGATTTTTGAGCGCCTCCAGGGATGGGGACTCCACAAACTCCCTGGGCAGCCTGTTCCAATGCCTGAACACTCTTTCAGTAAAGAAATGTTTCCTAATATCCAATCTAAACCTCCCCTGAAGCAACTTGAGGCCATTTCCTCTCATCTTATGGCTAGTTACTTGGGAGAAGAGACCAACACCCATCTCACTACAACCTCCTTACAGGTAGTTGTAGAGAGCAATCAGGTCTCCCCTCAGCCTCCTCTTCTCCAGACTAAACAGCCCCAGCTCCCTCAGCTGCTTCTCATAAGACTTATTCTCTAGACCCCTCGCCAGCCTTGTTGCCCTTCTCTGAACACACTCCAGCACCTCAATGTCCTTCTTGTAATGAGGGGCCCAAAACTGAACACAGTACTCGAGGTGCGGCCTCACCAGTGCTGAGTACAGGGGCACGATCCCCTCCCTACTCCTGCTGGCCACACTATTCCTGATCCAAGCTAGGATGCCGTTGGCCTTCTTGGCCACTGGGCACACTGTTGGCTCATATTCAGCTGGCTGTTGACCAACATCCCAAGATCTTTTTCGATCGGGCAAATTTCCAGCCACTCCTCCCCAAGCCTGTAGCGTTGCATGGGGTGTTCTTGTTCTTGGTGTGTTTCTCCTGCAACGGGATTTTTCTTTCTGAATTTTAGCCTGTTCATCCCAGACAGCTCCATTCCCAGAAGCATCTGCTGCTCCCATCTCTTTCATCTATGCAGTCTCACTCATCTGCTCACTCCCTTTTTCTGCAAGCCACCTGCCTGTAATTGTTCTTATTATTTTTGACTTCTGATCACTATAAAACCACTTCTGCATTTTCTCTGACTCTTGCCACTTCGGTCAAATAAGCACTTGAATTATGCTGCCTTCAAGGTCTGGCCTGTTTCTTTCCCTATTTCTCTATTTTCAATGTGTTTTTTTCACTCCTCTAAATTTTCTCTGCTCAGATTGAATTTCCTCCTGCTTTTTCACTCCTAGTCTGTTTCCAACCAGGTAATATAAGCTCCAGGTCTCCTGGGACATCTAAACTGATATGAAGAACATCACACTAGTCTACAGGTGAGACAGTTATGAAGCACTTATGGGGAAAATGGAGTCATCCAGGCAGATACTGTTGTGGCTTCACTAACACGTCATCCACAGGAAAATTTTTGAATGGGACAGTAATTTTAAGCCTATAGGAAAGCAGAATATGGCATACAAAGCAGTGTGGGATGACCTAGGGTAATCCCCAGAGCTTATTTGTGTAAGATAAGGGTGTTTATAGAAAGGTTGTGCATTGGAGCTAATCCCTTTGGGTGCAAATGTATTAGCTGATCTGAAGGATGCTATGAGACGCCAACATTAGTCGAGTCACTCATGGCTAGCATCGGACTAGGTCTCATACTGATCCCAGAACAAAAGTGGGCTGAGTAAGGAATGGAGAGCTTTTTGCTCGGCATATGCAAAATCTTTGTTCCTCTGCTTTGGCAGGGACTTTGTTTCATCTTGTTTAGCACTCCTCTGCAAATAAGCTGTTTAAAAACATGGGTTTCCCTTCTTCTTTTGGAGAAGGACAACAGCAAGTTGAAAGATTTTGTTTCAGCTTAAATTCCAAAAGGAGGAAAGAAGGGATGGAAATCTGTTATTTACAGTTACATTGCTGCTATATATCAATGTATATGTCTAGGTGGCACAATCTGGGCTCAAACTTTCATTATCAAGAATAGATCATTTCTGAACACATAAGGAAGTTTCAGCCAGACCTCTTGGTCCCTGGCACAGGAATTCCGTGCTCGCAGAGAGTAAGGACTGTGAAGTTAGTGCAATTTTCAAAAAACCTCCTGGCATTCTGCAGGGCTGGAGGTGTATTTTGCAATAGATTCTTTGCTCATCAAAGATCAACTTCTATGTTTTGCTCCCCCAGCACGTTAATCATTAGCTGTAGATGGGTGGAGCAGAAGCGATATGTGTTCAGGTTTTAGCAGAACTTTTATGTGTTGAAATCACCGGTCAGTTAAGAGATGACAGAAGATCAGATTAAAGGCTGTATTCAAAACGTTTTCAATGGCACTGCAGTTCAAAAGACCAATTCAGACTGCCTGCTAGAGTGAGCACCCTTGTGTCAGCCAGCAGAGTTCCTGTAATTTGCTATTCAACAACTGCTTTTTTCCATCGAAAGGGTAGGAATCGAGGATCTGGTGGCCCAAGGTTGTAGAAAGCCTCAGTTTCTCACTGACTTCTTGAATTCTGGTTGCATGCTCTGACCATTAGTGTTTCAAGGTCATCTTCACCTGAGGTGTCTACTTGAATGAGCTAAGTGGTAGAATAGGCAGTTTGATCAAGAGCAAGACAACTTCAACCTGGAAAGTCAGTAGACCCAGACGTTGTTCTGGTGTTTCCCCTCCCTGTCTCCAGTTTCCCCACGTGCAGCGTAAAGGCAATGCTCCAAGGCTACTTCCCCATATGACAGAGACACAGGGAAGAAAGTCCCCCAGCAGCCCTTTTGACATCACACGAGTGCCGTGTCACGTCACCAGGAGCAGGTGGGTGGACACAGAGAAGCTGCCAGCTTGCATTCAAACCATTCCCAACACACTGGACTTGTCCTAACCCATATTACTGGTGTGAGACAACACAGGCAGCGGTTCTTGGACAGAAAGCCTGGGATGATTTCACTTTGCAAAGTGTTTCAGTCGGCAGCCAACCACACTCTGAGTATTCAGCATTTTATTTTTTGTACAGAAATAAATGGCAAAACTCCCATGATCTTCAAAGGGACAGTACAGCCCTGAGTCTCTATGTAATGCATTACTATTAGATGGAAATACTTGCTGGGCTCTGTTCTTGGTGAGATTCAGAGTTTTATTTTTAACCACTGTATTTTATTTTATTTTGGAGCTGCAAATAAAATTTTCAGTTTATTCAAGGAAAGAAATAAAATCTGGTCCAGGACAGTTTAGTCTAGGGATCTTTCCATGGTACGAAAATCCAGAGATTTGGATTAAACTGTACCCCTGCACACAGACTTGGGAAAGGAGGGGTGGTGGTGAACTCAGCTCTGCTTTGCAGCGCTGATCTCAATTTCAAACATAATCACCTCCAAATGTTGCAGATTGAATCTCTGCTGAAACAGAGAGGTGGGTTTGTTGAGGAAGAAGCAAGCTGGAAAAAATAGTCGACATGATCAGGTGAAGCTGTGCTGGGAGGAAGGGGAGGCAATCGCAGTGCGCTCTGGCGTGGCTGCAGCTTCGGGCGATGTGGGAAGGGGTTGGCTGAGCAGTGATTTTCACAGGTCATGGCCAAATCCAACCCTCATGAAACCACCGTGCCGTGGCTGCCAGGCTTCCTGAAGTCCCACATGTGAGCGTGGGATCCGTGGATGCTCCTGGAGCTGGCAGCTGCATCCCTAGCTGGCTGCCTTCCCCCAGGGCCCTCCTCACCTGCACACAGACTTCACCGCAAAGGCAAACTGCAGACCGGGATCCTCACAGGGGCTGCCAGCAACTGCGGGCTGATTTATGAGTTGCTGTCAGATGCGATGCGATGGAAGGAGGCTTGCAAGCTTCCCAGGGAGACCAGGTGGCTCTGGAGAAACCTGTCTAGGTCAGGGGTGTTGGTCGTTAGTGCCTTTGTCTAGTTACTGCTTGGAAAATATTATTTTCTGCAGCTGAATGTCTGAAGGAACCTGACACCAGGAGGAAATGGATGGGCGGTGATTCTTCATGACCCTGTCTCTTGCAGACAGGAGCTGGATTGCTGGGGGCAAGTTATTCCTAATTGACCATTACTGGCATTAGTGCTGCAGCTGACCCAACAGGCCCAGTTAGGGACCATGACCATGTTCAACCATGTGAACTGAAAACAAAGTAATCATGTGCATGTTGAGAGATGGCAGTAAATACAGCGAGCAGATGTGAGGAAGAAGGTGAAGCGGAAAGCTGCGACAGAGCCTCTCGCTTTCCTCTGAAGCACCTGCTTGTGGTCACAGCTGTAAGAGTAGTGCTTAACCCGGGGACTGCCCTAATACAGTGATTTCTTTGTGCCTGGCCCAAGATCACCTGGCTTCCTTGGGTCAGCAGTCAGCAGTAGGATGTGCAGTGCACCGAGCAGAGGGAGAGGCAGAAGCCCCACCTGTGGATTTCTGCTTATCTCTTTTGACAGCACTGTAGATGCCCAGAATGAGATGAATAAATCCTACCCCCTCTTCCATGAATACCTCTCCAGGGGTCCATGCCAGAGTCACAGTTTCTCAGCATCTCTGCTGAAAAGCTCCAGACCAGCTTTGCAAGTGGCGTGGGAGATGGCATCCAGATGAAGGACTCCATGACACCATTTGTCATGGTGAAGAGCCACCAGGCTAGAAGCTACCTTGTTGGCTCATTGCAGCCCTGATATCGCAATTGGCAAGGCCATATGCTGTCTCCCACAACCTGTGAGTCTGTTCACATATCAGGAACCATGATGAGATGCTGTGAGAACTCCCTGTTTATATGGCATGGCTTATAAGCTTCTACATTTGTCACTCCACATGTGTGTGTGTCATGCCAGGTTTCAAGTCTGTGACAGATCTCTTTGGTTGCCCAGGAAGGTCAGAATCTTTCTTGGCCAAAACTCTCTCCCTCAGGTTTGATCATATTTTCTATTCTGGTTTTGATGGGAATCCAGCTTTCAGACAACCTTTTATAAAACTGCCTTTTTCTTGGTCTCCCTCCTTCCCCTTTTCTTTTCTTTTTAATTTGAACAGGCCTAACCTTCCACACACTAACCCAGGCACCGGTCTGGGTCCAGGCCATTGCACTGCGATCTGACCTACAGCAGGCAAACTCTGAGCCCAGGGCATGCAGAAATGTTCCTACAGCAGAAATCCTAGGATGAAATGCTCTGTGCATTTTGCCCAGAAGTGGGAGTTTTCTTCCCAGGAAAAATTTTCCTCCAGGGTCTCAGGCTGCTACAGAAGAAGAGCTCTTTTTGCTGGAAGTACATCTGTGCATCCTTGTATCTGTATCTGTGAAGAAATGTCAGCCATGGAAAAACAAAAAAAAAATTCACCAAAAAAATGATATACTCTCAAAAAATTTAAATATTTTCCAAAAATCCATCCCAGACATCTTTGCCAATTTTCACTGCCCAGCTCTGCTTTGTGCAAAGGCCACAGGGATCCCACTGAGTAAGGGAATAGGTGCTACACCCTCCTGCACTCACGCCGGAGGATTGCAGGCAGGAGTCAGAGGGGAACTGCTCACATCGGACTGCTGAACGACACCGCTGGCGATGGAGGGCAGGGGGCTGGGCTGTGCCAGCCCGTGAGTAAACCCGAACGGCCGGCTGTCCCCAGCCCTGGCACCTCCGGCAGAGGAGATGCTGCTCTGCCACGCCGTTGCCCGAGCAAGCCAGGCTTGTTTTGGATGACGGATGCTGGCACAATCCCCTGCCGCGTCCCTCGGAGGGGGCGAAGGGGACTGGACTGGCTGAGCCATCTCTCCCGGGCTCACGTGGAGCGCGGGGATGCCGTGGCGGGTCCCCGTGGTGTCCCTGCGGCTGGCAGGGCTGGCTGCCACCGTCTCGCCGCTAATAGGATCAGGGCTTAGGGAGGGAGCTGGGGTGGCCGCTTGACGTCGGCCCCGTGTTTCTCCGCCTGAGGAAGAGTCAGCTCGTTGCAGGGCATGTGAGAGAGAAGCGCGAGCTGCCGTGGTACCGAGCTGGATGCAAGGCAGCAGGGAGGGCGAGCAGCCAGGCTTCCCCCGGGTCCTAGCCGCCTTTTGCTGCAGGGTTGGCCTCTGGAGCTACTCCATGCCATCCTTAAGTAGAAATCCGTCCTCAAAGAGGTTTGCACAGGGCTCTGAGTTAAACACGACTCCTCCTTGGCCCCCTGCCCAGCGCTGACTATGGGCTGTGAGTCAGGGAGCAAGGGAAGGAAGCCAGGTGATGCTGTCATGTTATGGGGGAGATCTGCAAGCCAGAGCCTTCCTCATGTGTGAGTCGTGTTGGGGGTGGCTTTTATGGGTGGGAATGCCCCCACCGAATGCTACTGTTGGGCCCTGCTTTACTAGAGACTTGTGAGTTGCTGCAAGGTGGGGGGTCAGGGCAAGGAACCCCAACACTGAGCTTGGTTTTGAGCTGCAGAAAACCTCTGACCCTCACTGTGACTGAGAGCACTCTGTCTTCTCAGGGATGATAAAGGTAGCTCATGTGCCCTTACTTCAGCTGGCCAGCATCACCCGGTCCTACCAAGGGGACACATAGACCTGCTGGACCTGCCAGTCCCTTGGCTCATGTCAGTAGCCGGTCTCCATGTGACAGCTTTGAAAAGGAGAGGGAGGTGTTTCAAGCCACTGTACATTTCCCAGGGCCAGGTTGTGAAAACCAGCTCTTGGCTGCTCTGCACGGGACCTGCTGGAGATCCTGAGGGGAACTGGGAGTCAAGGTCTTGCAGCAGATGTCTACCTGTGCCTTTACTCCTGGGGTTGTTAGGTAATGGGGAAAAGACCAGATAGCTGTGTGGGGCAGCACCCTTTTCAGAGTAACTTGACCTGCTTTGTGCAAATCAGGGTGGAGTACATCAGTGCAAAGTGGGGGACCAAGAGGTGAGACCCCCATACGGTAAAGCAGGGGGAGAGATGTTCCCAGCATGGACAGGGAGATGAGTTCTGCAGCAGCTTTGGGAGTGACCCGCACGGGGTGCTGTGCAGGTGTGAACTGGATCCTAGTCGGGTTTGACAGCAAGCTACAAATCAAACCCATACATCTGGGGCAGGGGTGTACTCTAACACTCATCAGCTTTGCCTTATTTAAAAATCCCAAAACTGGGGCACTCCATAGTCCTGATCTTCTTCAGTATTCTCCCCTTTTCATTTAGAGACAATACTGCATCCCACTCCCAAAACCAAATAAAACCCAGAAACCAGGGATGCTGGCATCTGCTTGGATAATTTGGCTGACTGAGCATGACTTTGATTCATTTATTTTTTGAGAGAGAAATATCTGGCTCAACTGGAGACTAATTCCCCCCCTCTCCTGAGATTGGCTTTAATAGCTAAATCTCAGCTCTCTTGCTCGCTCTCATACCTCTGGAAACAATTGAATCAATTCCTTGTTTGTAAAATGCCTGTGTTTGTGTACAGTTGACAAAATAAAACCTGTCTTGTATTTTCCTGCCAGCTCTCAGCAGCATTAGTCTTTGAGTAAAATTTTCCCTTTATTTTGTGTGTGTTTCTTACTCTCCAGATACAAGAAAGATGCACCGTTAGAGAAGTGGGAAATGAAGTCCAGAGCAAGATACACTACTCACCTTAAGGAATTCAGGTCCTGACCTAAATCTATTTTTCATCCAATCCTGAATCCAAATACACCTGATTTTCAGAAGCTGATAGCAGGAGCTGGACTTGAAACACACAACACAGACGTATCTACCACAGGTACAGGGCATGAAGGTGTGCCTTAATAGCTGTTTTTCAGGTGTCTGCTGACCTCCCACATTCCTGTAGCTGAGATTAAGTTTCTCTGACCTTAGTTATCTGATGATGTGGAAGATCCATGCTCTTTCAGAGTGAGCAGCTGGATAGCACAAAGCAATCTCTCCTTGCAGAAAGGGTTCCTCTGATCTATTTTGGACATCTGCTTTGGGTGAGAAGAATCGCACCTGGGCCTCACAAACCTTTAAGGGGACCTGAGGGTAACTTTCATTAAGATATTCACCTATGATCCAAAAATCCCATCACTTGGTGCTGCAGAAGCACTGCACAGCTACATCTGGTAGGCACATGTGAGAGTGGGGCAGCTGGGGCTCACAATGGACAGGGTATGCAAGGAGGACTTGGGATGCTCCATGGGAAGGACCCAAAAGTTATGCCTTTGTGTAGCATTTCAGATGTGCCTTTACTCCAGAGAATTTCAGACTTACATCGAGAACAAGAAGTGAGAAAAGTATTTATAGTTGTCCAGTGTAAAGGCAACACCAGTGCAAATACACCTTGTGGTTTAACCAGTTCAGCTCTGTGTTCTAATGTCAGCCTGGCAAAACATCCCAGCTTCTCCTGGACCCAGGACAGTCACCCTGGGCAAACACAGCTTAGTACTAGCACGGGTTTTGGCTGTCCCATTCAACCTTTGGACTTCAGCCTTGCCATGCTTTGCTGCTGCCACCAATGCTCCTAGGGTTCAGGGTAAGTCATTACCTGTGGTTCATACGTGGGGCCCTGAGGCTGTGCTGCCACTGGAGACCCAGCTAGCACAGTCATTCTGTCCTAGTGCTGCCTTGAAAAAAGCAGGGTTTTTGAAAACAAAAATGAGTGCATATGCAGAGACATTCTGGCACAACCTTGATGCCTTTAATTCACATCCTGATTTTGTTTGAAATAACATCCTCATGTAGACAAGCGGTAAATTCAGTTCTGCCAAAAAATCAAGTTAATCCCTGCATTTCTTAATGCTCATCAGACAGAGTTTGCTCCTGGCTTTTTGGCTTTGAGAAGGAGCCTTTACCAGGTTTTCTGTACCTTGAGTCACTTGACAGCCAGTCACATTAGGGCACTTCTGTGAAAGTAAATTTATAAAAATACTTCCCATGCCAGGATCCAGGTTGCAGAGAGGAGTCTGGGGCAGTTTTTACTAACTGATGGATTTTAACTGCCTGGGAAGGCTGTCAAACACACCAAATAGGTGGTTGTGGGGTAGAAGAAACAGTGCTGGCCATCAGCAGCACTGTTCCTCCCACATGGGAAAGCAGGAGGGCCTCGGTTACTGGTTGCAAGAGGTCACACTAGCCAGGGAGCTGCTAAACGTCTTTAATTGCTTTCAGGCCTCAGTCGCTGCACAGGGGATACATCTTTTACCTCTGCAGACAGTAACCACCAGCACATCATGCTCCCTGCCTGGAGGGACTGAGCTGCTGCTGTACAGACTGGCTGGAAACTGGTCCCAGTGACAGCGAGTTTGAAAAGTGCCAGTACATTTAAAAAACGTGCTGTGAAAAGGAGCCTTATCTTCAGGCTGAAATAATGTGTAGCTATTTTTACCTCAGCTTACCTAATTTTTACGTGTAATCTAAGGTAAACACACTGCAAAGGGAAGGTAGCTCACTTTTATTCAGCAGTACACTTCACAAAGCCAGGTACAAGGAGGGGATAATCTTTCACTTGTCTAGTTTGCTTGGAAAGAAAATTAAACTTGCTTGTTCTCATTGTGTGTTTACACATTGTACATACATCGGTTCTCAGCGGTACAAAGTGCAGCTTTTTACGCAGTGCAAATCAGTCCGTAAACACATTCACTTGTTTTTGCTGCTTTCTTGACTGTAAGTGATTAAAAAAGCCAAACAACCTATCTTTGCCAAAAGAGTATTTTCAGCTGAGTTTTGCTGGGAATTAAATGAGAAGTTGAACTCTCTACTGCAGTGAATGAAGAGGCTTTATTTCTACCTCTTGTGAACATTCACGGTACAACCTGTGCAGAAGCAGGAATATTTGCTGCTACGTCTCGCAGTCAGGGACTCTACGGTTGGTGTTGTGATCAGAACAGCAGTGCAGCCCCCTCCCCATGTTTGCAGGTGGAAATGTTGTTTCTACAAGGCAGGTGGGCAAATTAATTACATTCAGAATTGAGCCAGGCATGCAGCCTTGTAAAACCCATGGCTTAATGGTGCTTCTGGTCTGGAGACTAAAATAAAAGAGAAAAACTGACCTTACTTACGAATAATTCATTGGGTTAATACAGAATAAAGTGATGATGTAGAGACAAGTACTATCTCTAACATGTGGTTAAAATCATATCAGCGGGAACGTTTATAGGTGGGTGTTTATACCTACTGGGTGATTAACCATTTATGAAAACACATAATAATAATGTCATAATCCTTTATCACCTATTGAAAGTCCTGTGGAGTGAACTATTCCTGGAAAAAGGCATCTCACCTTTCAGTAAAGAAAAAGATGATGGGATTTTTTAGGCCTTTTCCCTTGCAAAGGTGATCTGGATGGTACAAACCACACTGATGGAGGGGAGAAGATGAGACGTGAGCTTTCTGCAAGCAGGGGCTGGTAGGACCCAAGTGACACAGCCATCCCTTTTCCTACCCTCTCGACTCTTGTCCTCCCAAAACTTAGCAGAGAGCAAGGCAGCGAGGTTTGCGGATCTACCCTCAGCAGCCACTTCGTCACGATTTTTGAGCCAAAGCAGTGAGATGTGATCACAGAAGTGTGTAGGATGAAGTGAAAGGACTGATGAGGGGAACCTGCCTGGCACCTTCAATGGATCTGTTTAGAGCTATTTTCACGGCAAAAACTCATCAGAACTGAATCCACTGTGCCAACATGCTTCCTCGTGAGATTTGCAGGGGCTCCAGACCCTGATTACACGACCAGAAGGCTATTTCTTCTTACAGTGTTTCAGCTATTTCTTCTTACAGTGTTTTAGCTTTTCCCGACTGGGAGACATCATGGAAAGAAGAGGTGGGAAAAAAAAGCCACAGGCAGACATTCCCTTTTTAAGCACTGATTCCACATACGTAGGGTACTCCGGGGCTGCAGGGGTGGAATATGTTTTCCCCTCTTGGTTTTTCCTCATCCTTAACCTCTTGGTCCTCTTCAACGTTTCCTTTCTCTCCATGGTTACTCTACACAAACAATTTCCCTGCTGACATGGTCAATGCAAAACTGCCATAAATATGCACTGCAGATGACACGTATTACTCACCCGCAGGGTGACTCATCTGGAGCAAGCTGGTGAAGAGCCATGCTGGGGCCTGTGAGTCAGCATGGCTGGTTTGCTTTTGAGCTCACACCTACAGGGAGTGGAAGCAACCTTTTGTGGAAACCCAGAGAGCCCCGCACGGGTGGGCCTGACAGCTCATTCAGGAGATTACTGGAAATCAGTGGAGGAAAGGCTTTGGTCAGTTTTCCTGTGGTCACCAGCAGAAGGAGAGGGTTTGTGTAATGAGGAGGTGGCCACTGCGATCTGATGTAGGATTTGATCCTGAGACCTCACATGGTGAGAACTTAACTCTCAGTCAGTGGAAGCTAAGAAGGTGTTAGCACAGCAGGCGGCAGGTAGCAGAGGGAAAGCCTGCAGGCACTTTCTTTTTCAGGGCAGAATTCAAGCTTCTCTTGCTGAGTCCATAAACCATGAATTTTCTTGTGGTGCTGACCCTAGCTCAAACGTGTCCTGTGTCTGTATGGTCTCAGCATCCTCAGGATGCTCAGAATTATCCTCTATTTCCCTATTACTGTGGTCTGTTTATTCCCAGGCATTATATCACTGTTCACAAGAATTCAGGTTGCCTGCCCTAAAATGATTAGGTTTTCATGGTGACAGATTAAAGCAAATTTTGCTTAACAATGTAATCAGTCACTACAGTGGGCAAACAAAGGATAAATCAAGGTAGATATGGCATGGGAAAGTTATGTGTAGAACTGACAGGAACCGTATGCAAATATGAGTGCTGAACAGAAGAAATAAACTCAAATATAAGGCAAGGAAACATAGATACTGACAATCAGAAGGGAAGTGTTGTGTTGTGTTGTGTTGTTTTATTTTGTTTTGTTTTTAAAGGATAATAGGGAATTGACTACTAATGCAGAAATTTGGCATAAGTGATGTGACTAAATTTCATGCAAGACTGGGGCATCTGCAGGTGGATGTTGATGCCAGATTGGGGACAGGAATGCAACTGGGGGCATCAGATTCCTCTTTTCTTTTCTGAAGAAACAATTTAAAATATCCTCATCTAGCCGAAGCAGATGGCTACAATCACACCATTTTGCCTGAATCCAAATAAAGAAAAATTTGTTTCTTGGCTTCGTGACACTCAAGCTGTTTCTCTTAGCCTTTTCCCTAGGAAATGCCCCAAACACTTCACACCTTTGACATTCTCAGGTTCTTTACCTACCAGCCAGACTGACTCATGCTAAATTTCCCTAAGCTGTCCATAATAGCTCAGATATGCTAATCCACCACTTATATTCTGCACTATCATCTCCTACGGTTACCATATACTGTTTCATAGATGATAGTGTCATAAGAGCTATATTGAGGTCTCCTGAAAGAGTTAGGCTTAAACAGAGTGTCTAAAGGGTGAAAAGTCCTGCTGGGTAATCATTTGTAGACTGGTCTGGTTGTGCCAGGTGCGACCTGTGTTCAGTCCACTCTGCTGAGCAAAGCTGGGCCAGTGCTGTGGTGCCCAGCATGCTTGGGCTGGTTTGCATTCAGAGAGCCCTGGAGCTCAGGTCTACCTTCATCCAGGCTTCTCTGTTGCCAAAGCAGTTGGCCTGCAGCATGACCTGGAGATCCAGGATTAGCAGGGGACATTAGCTCCAAACCCTGGAGGCTGTGTTGTCTGAGGGAGCATTCACCCAGCACTCTGCAGTCAGGAGGCCATGAGGTACCTCTGGGTTATGGTAGCTTGGTATCTCCTACTCCTGGCCATGGCATGCAGCACTGTTGCCTCCTTTTCAGTGAAGTGATTCCAAATCTACATTTTCAGGCCCCAAAAAGGCTCGTCTCACAGCCTGTTGTATAGAGGAGATAAAGTTAGATGATCCCTTACGTGCCATGAAATGCTCCATGAAACTTTGTAGGGGATAGAATATGAACCTCCTTTAAATAGACTCCCTGTGACTGCCTAGGGCCTGCATTTTTCATTAAGATTGCTTTTGTTTTTGATGAGCAAGGGATTCTTGGAGAGAGTCACTCCTTTTTTCTCTCGTACTTAAATTCCTCCTTCACTTCTCCATGTGTCGTGTTTTGGCTCTTGTAATGACACCTTTGTGCGGCTCTTTCTAACCTCCACCCTCAGACCAGCTAGTTTGGTTCCCAGACCAACTGCACCTTGCTGGGCTCCCCCCTTCGGTCACCGGGCTCTTCTCCACATTGGCAGGAGATGGTGTCTTCACACAAAACCTCTCTAAGCCAGAGGAACGGCTCACTGGATGCAGAGGCAGAAGCATGAAGACATTTGTCTGGCTTCTTGCAACAGGGACAGAAAAAACCATCAGCTGCTGCCAAAGCCTGTAAGGTGCAGTAGGGCATGGGTTTGTTTTTGTGGTGCTTTCCAGAGGGCAATTAGCAGTCTGAGGAGATGATAAGTGGACTTGGGTGGAAAGGAAAGGCCTGATGCATGAAAAGAGCAGAGATGTGAAGAGGAAAAGCCCTCCTGGTGGAAGTGGAAAGGGTGCAGGCATCCTTCAGACCACTTGTCAGCCTGGGAGCTATGGACTGCTTCCAAGAGGTCTAAGAGTGGTAGCTAAGAAATGCGCTTTAGTAGGCTTTATTTTGCTTTGCGGGAGTCTGTTGCACAGCTGGAAAATGTAATTAGGTCCTTGTGCTGTAAAATGGGCTGCACACATGCTGCTCCAGGCTGAGATTAGAAGGAAAACTTGGGAACAGGTTAGGCACAGGCTATGCTGTGCTTGTTGTGAATTGAAGAGGATAAGATTTGTCCCAGAAGCCACCTTCTCTTGACCCCAGCCATTTGCCTGGCATGTACAAGGCAGTCAGAATCGTTTGTTATAAACCTGGAACATCTCATCTATGCCACTCACTTTGGGTAGCATGCTCAACTATTGCTACAGCTTGAACATCAATTTTACCAGATAAATTGGGAGATCTAATGAAGGAACAGACTTGGAGGAAGACAATGGGGCAGAGAGAACCCTGAGCAACAGAACCACCTCCAGAGGAGATGTTTTCCACTGTTAAGTGAGTAAGAAACAGAGCTGAAAGAGTGTGAGCAAGGAAGGTCTCTGCCCAGTCAGTGAACTGGTGTGGAGAGACCCCAGGTTTGTGTTTCCTGTATATCCAGTGTGGTTAGTTGCCTCTGATGGACAATGCTCCTTCCCAGAGTCAGGCGAAGGATTCAGAAAATCTTGTTTCCAGCATTCTTCCTCCATCTAGGAACTAAAGAGAGCACACAGGGTATTGTCCTCTGGTGACGCCTCCAAGTGAGAGATAATCACCTGTCACTACCATCAGTCATTGCTTCAAGTTGTAAGGATCTTCACTTATCTGTAGACTCAGATTTTGCCTGGACTTAAGTGGCAATAGTCAGTATGTTTCCATGTAAAAGAGCTCTTGTTCTTACATTATTGCCTTGTTGTTTTGGTTTTTTTTTTTAACCTGGAGACAGTCCAACCAAGAGCAGTAGTAAGACTCCAAGGGTTGCAAAGTCAAATACCCTGGTGCTAGGAGTTGCCAGAAATCAGGTTGTTTGTGTGAGTTCACTTTTATCTCCTATTTTGATTTTGTTTTACAAGATCCTGCACATTTTAGGAGAGGGCCCCAACCTCATTCAGCGCACCAGATGGACAGTGAACCAGGCAGAGCGTGCCATAAAACAAACACTTTCTCTTGTGATTAAAGCACAATGTGGGTATCCAGGAGAGGTAAATGATATGCTTGGCTTTGCTACCACCTTTTGTTATATGTTGAATTGGGTGAGATAGTATCACAATGGAAGTGTACAAGGTGGCTGAATTAAGGTGGTGGCCTGGCATCAAGAATTACGGCGTTCTTCACTGTAGCTTTTTTGGTCTGTACTTTGCAATCTTTGTGTTCTTACAACTGAACTTTTTCATAGCACGCATTGTCCTGGAGGACTGGTAGATCCCTGAGTTTTCAGTGTCCTCAAAAGAAAACAGCATCTTGGTGACTGCTGGCTTGCACAGCTCATTGTGATCGTGCCTTTCTCCACTTGAGGGCGATGTGACCTGATTCAGTACACACAAGGTGAAATTAAGACGACAAAATTTTGGCATCTAACATTGGGTATCCAAATGAGGTCTAGGTATCTGAGTTCCCACTGTAGTTGGTGGAGATATGGTCAATATAGACAGTAGTGTCTGGAGGCAAAGTCAGCGTTCTCCAGAACGGACAGGCATCAGCTGAGCATGTGAACTGCTCCTGCACTTGACAGTATTGGGTAGGGTCATAACTCCTTTCCCACCGTAATGCCTTGTGTCTTTGAGATGGCTTGGAGTCTTCTGCATGGGCTCCAGCTGCTGCCCCAGAAGGGTCTCCCAAAGGTTTGCATCTGCCAGTTGTGTACAGGTATTCTGGCTGTCCTAAAGCATGTCAAGTATCACTGGATATCTAACTGAGCAACCAAGCTGAGGCCCACATCTCTGCTCACAATTACGGGAATATTGGACACCTAGCTCAGGTGTAGACGGAGGCACTCAGCTGCATACATTTAAGGGTCTTGGTTTCAAGCTAAGCCCTGCCCAGGGTTATTGATGTTGTTGAAGAAGGGAAGATGTCCAGCTGGGTGTGGAAATGCAGGACATTTTTTCTAAGTGGACTGCATGCCTACCTCTCAGTCGGACTGTAAGGAAGGCACTGTGTGTGTCAAGATACCAGATCAAGAAGCAGCTGATGAAGTTGACTGAAAATACAGGTGATGGTCCACTGCTAGGTTGCATAGTCAGGATGTGCTACAAAATATGTGGTAACAGGGCTTTTTAAAGATATAAACCTTTGCTTTGTAGAGGCCCATGATACTCTTTCTGGCAAGAAATACAGTTCAGTTTTCTGCAATCAGTTAATATACTTTCTTTTTATAGTCCAGGAAAGCTATGTTGTACTCCAGGGTTATGAGAATATGCAATGACTGCCTGAGAAATGCTAGTTGATCGAAATGATCCACCTTGGTTATGTTTGTTTTATCTGTCAGGTTGATCAGCATTTACCTTTCTTGTTTGCAGAAGGAACAGGAGAGAAATATTACAGATGGAAATGTTTCATTCCACTTAAAACTACAGGAAACCGGATTAGTGCTACAATGGCAACAGAAGCAGACATTGCAAATTGGCAGCAGCTTAGAATACCCAGACAGCAATGATCTGTAATCGAATAAATAGATCATCATTGTCCCTAGCAGTAGGGAAAGTGTTAGGAGGGCACCACGTATTCATGGCAGAATCCTAGGAGCTCATGTTTCTTTCCAGACCTTGCCTCCCATGACCGCATTCAGAATCTTCACAGGTTCAGTTCCCCTCCTAAAGTTAATTTTCTCATGTAGCACGTGATTTTTTTCAAGCAGAAAGTTATTTGTTCTGACTTACTGCCTATAACCATTTTTCTGATTTGGTGAGTGTTGCGCAGAAACTCCCTTCTTTTTTGGTCAGTGGGAACAGGAGAAGATCATGTCCCAGGTCTTGGAGCAGAGCCCAGAACTGCATATGCTTGTCTCCTTGAAACAGTTGACGTTTAGACCTATAACGAACACTTGGGTCCCAACATACCTCTGTGGGTATCCCCATATACCTCTTTTCTAGTTCTTTGGGTCTGGTCGTCTTCTGATGCCCAACCTAATAACATTTTGGTCGAGTTATAGCTCATGCAGGACAAGGATTTGACTTACTTTGGAAAAAAATTGAAACTAAAGTGCTTTCTTGGTAATCAATTTATGTGTTGATGGGTTAAAAAAATGGTTCTTGGATCATTTGTTTCATGTTAGCCTCTGTCTCAGTTCTCAGACAGACAAGGTACTGCTGTTCTCTTAGCCTTTGATATGGGATAAAAGTAATAACAGAAGGGACTTAATAAAGGAAAAGCACATTCAGATGGGGAGATTTCACACTGACCTGTGGACCTCAGTTGCACAGGACTGCACACAGGCCAAGAGCTGAGCAGGGCTTGTGACAAATGCAAAGTGTCTGTCCTCGTCGAGGTAATTGTACTGGGTCTGACAGAGGCAAGCCTTCCAAATACACATTGTGGAGCTCCCTAACCTTGGCTGTGGTCTTGCATTTTCTCCTCAGACACATAGCAATAGTTCTGCTTACCTGAATCCCGATGAAGCTGTGCAGAAAGCCTTGGCACTGTGATGGCTGACCCTCCAACCATCTGCCAGTAGCAGGAGGAGCCTCCTGGCTGCCTTGTTGTGGGAAGCGCATGGTGACATTCTTGTAAGGGGAACTTCTACTGAGCAATCACCCTGCAGAAGGCTGAATTTACTATCTACATCTTAAAATCTTCCACTGTAGTGCTGAAGGTAATGGGAATATACATTCCTGATGGCCTGCTTGCTGCTGATTTGACATCATGCCACATGGGGGAGGTGTTGGAAATACGCAAATACTACAGAAACAATAAAAAAAAAATACTCTGGGTTGAAAGAGAGGAGAGCCAGGAAAGGAAATACCTCAGGCAGAGAATTACTACTTCTGTATCAAAGCCAACAGCTCCTTACTTTAATATTTAACACCCAGGAGAGCTGAGGGGGTGGATGCTGAGAACGGGTGAAAATTTTCAAAGGCACCCAATTTCTAGTGATTTTCTAGCAAATACTGAGTTTGATGAGAAATGTGACTTTAGGTCATCAGAAGCACAATCACACGTTTAACTGCAAATTGACGAACAGTTTCAGCTGGAAAGCAAAGTATGGAGAGCAACTGAAAAGGGAGGTGACACCAACCCCTACAACCAAACTCCAGCACTCATTGCTGCCACTCTTCTTACTAGAAGTCAAAGTGTTTCACTCTGGGTCAAAAGAACTGTTCAAGGTGTCAGGAGAAGAGAAGCCAAAATCAGGAGGCGGCTTTTTGCTGTGTTGAGCTTCCTAGAGGAGGGTTATTGAGAAGAAGTGTGCAACAAAAGATGAACTGGGCACAAACTGTAGCAGGGGAAATTCCTTTTGGACATAAGGAGAAGTGTCTTTCGCATGAAAGCACTGAAGCACTAGAAGAGAAGCCCAGAGAAGGGGAGAAGTCTCCATCTTTGGAGATAACTAAAACTCAGTGGAGCAAGGCCCTGTACAACAACATATGACCTTGAACCTAGAACTGCTTTGATCAGGGCATTGAGCTACAGATCTCCAGAGGTCCCTGACAACCCAAATTATTCTCCAGCTCTGTGAAGCTGAGACAGAGATAGAATAAAATGTGGAAAAAAATGTTCCCCATTTACCCCTCATTCCTCTCCCTTTAGCACAGCTGGAGGCTGGAGTTCTTGTGCTTTGCCATGCTTCTTGCTTTTTATACCACTGGCCCATACAGGGTACTAATAACCGTTTTGGTTGCTTTGCTTAATCATTTGAGCTAGTTTGAAGTTATTTCAGTCCCCAGTGATGCTGTTTGCATCAGTGACAGTGAAATCAATTGCGCTGCAACAAGAAGCACTCTTTTTGCTTTGCCAGCACTTAAGGGGATGTCTTTTGATGTTACAGGGATAGGGAAACAAATAAGACAAGGGCCAGACAAGAGACAGGTTAGGTCTACAAGCTCACCAAAGGAAAGACAGCAGGGAGAAGAAGCTATTGCGAGGATTGAAGCTGTTTGGCAAAGTGGCATGGTACATGCACAGGGATCTGCTCCCTCTCTCTGCTCCCTTAACCCATCTCATTGCTAGGAACTCATCTTTTTACTTGGGTCAAGAAGAGGGCCATGAAAATAATCAGAGGGATGGAGAACCTTTCCTATGAGGAAAGGCTGAGAGAATTGGGGCTGTTCAGCCTGGAGAAGAGAAGGCTGTGGGGTGACCTTACAACAGCGTTCCAGTAGCTGAAGGGGCCTGCGAGAGAGCTGGAGAGGGACTCTTGACAAGGGCATGTAGTGACAGGACTAGGGGTAATGGCTTCAAGCTGAAAGAGGGGAGATTTAGATTAGATATAAGGAAGAAATTCTTAACTCTAAGGTGGTGAGGCACTGGCACAGGTTGTCCAGAGAAGCTGTGGCTGCCCCCTCTCTGGCAGTGTTCAAGGCCAGGTTGGATGGGGCTTTGAGCAACCCGGTCTAGTGGAAGATGTCCCTGCTCATGGCAGGGGGTTGGAATGAGATGGCCTTTAAAGGTACCTTCCAACCCAAACCTTTCTATGATTCTATGATTCTATGATTCTATGAATGGTATACACTGAGGGCCTAAGACTGGATCCAGGCTATAGCAGGCCAATCCTGTTATCCAAACCAGCACCATGACAGTTCACCTGTATCTGGTAAGGAGCCATATTCTGGTCTTCTTCTCAGAAAGGAGCAATATTTTATTTTTTTCCTGTTTGGAGATGGTGCGCAGGAATCCAAGAAACACAGTTTAGTTTTGGGGAAGGGAGGTGTGGAGTCTTTCTCTTGCTGCCAAACTCTTAGACATTTTGGAATTATTCTTTTGCATGGGGCTTTGACTCTATACCAGAGGCAGGAAAGTGGAAGAGTCCATTGCATCAGGTGTTAACAGGGCAAATGAATTAATACTGCTTGTCACACGTCTGGATACATTACACGTTGGGGCTCTGAGCCTCGTTCTACACACTGACTCCAGTGGGAAAGTCCATGGACTGATTTTGTTTTGCCTGAGGCTACCTCCCACCCCTGTAAGTGCCTGGAGAGTTAGGAAAGGTCCAGGACGAAGAGTTAAACAAAACACTTGCTGGCATGTGTGTCTTTTTCTGCACTGGCAAAAGCCCTGTTTGAGTGGATCCAGAAGGCTTTTGTCTCAAATATTTACAATATGCTGCTAAAAGGAACTGCTGGGTCTGACCTGGGGGCCTTCCCTCCACCTCTTTGCCTGAGGGAGATCCAAAACAATGCAAGGGAGCTGGATTTCCTGCCAGGCTTGTCTCTGCCTGGGGAAGGGATGAAAGAAAAGGAACCACAGACAGCAGATGTCCCTTATATTACTTAATACAGCCCACCGCAGGGGGCAGGAGAAGAACCTGTAGTGGATGGACCAGCTGAAAGCTCTGCTGGGGAACAGCCTGCTTACAGTTCTTGGAAAGGGCTGGGACATGGAGTGGCCAGACGCTCGGCCATGTGCTGGGCTGCTTGCAGCCAACTCAAACCCTGACTTGCTGTGGGTCACCACATCTGCTATGACTTTGCTGCAGCCAGTGAGAAAAGGGGAAAGCTGGTCCTTTGTCATTTATTAGAGGAGGGGATGCTTCCTCTGGAGTTTTTAAGTCCTCCAGTGAATCACAGAGAAAGCTCTTTTCCTGCCCGGCGCTGCTCTTCTGTGGTTTCAAAAGAATCTGTGCAAAAGCCTTCATTCTTTTATTTGCAGAGTCTGTCCCAGTAGGACTTTATTGGTGTCTCTCCTCTTAAACTCAGAGACTCTTTCCTGGCTTAAAGGTAGCCAGTAATTGACTTTCAGCTGCCTCTCCACAGGAAATTGCAGTATCATATTCCCTTTTATGTTGCTGCATCATGGAAACACTCCCATGGATTTTAGGGAAAAGGAAGAATGAAAAGGTGAAAGCGGGATAGAAATTTACCTCTGTTTGGTCCTGAGTCTGCTGCTGCTTGCCCTGAGGATCAGAGGGGATCAAGCTTTGTCCTGATAAAGACTGTCATTGGTAAGAGCTATGTGGTGATCATGGTGATTACAGCCCATGTAGGGGACCTTCATCTGGGTCTAGATAACTATCGTTCCTGAAATTTTCTTGAAAAGTCACTCTTACTTTCGCAGATAGTGGTTGTGTCTCCTTGTCTGTTTCTAGAGGATGGTGAGAGAAAGATCCTTGCATGCAGCCCTGGCTATATTCCCATCCCAGCCCACGGTGTTACCAGAGCCAGTCTTGGTCACCTGGAGTGCCAATGTGAAAAGGTTTGTCTGTACCTTCTTCTGGCTTGCATCTCTCTGGATTTACCGACCACTGAACAGTGAAGGAGAAGACAGTCGCAAGGCTCAAAACCCATACTTTCAAAGCAAGAAGCATGCTAACAAACCTAGCAGAGCAGGCAGCCAATGCTAACCATATTAGTTACAAACACAAGGGCTAGCCAGCTTCATTCTTCAGGGCAAAAACTGATCTCTGGGGATGGTCAGAAAGGCTGTTTTCCCCATGGAACTGGATTATATAAGCAGGTGCACAAAGCAGGTTTTATGACTGTAGTGCAGTAACAGCTGGAGGCCCCGGCACAGGATTGGGTTTCTTGGCTTGGCCCAAGGTTATGCATCACCACAGGGATTGCCAGAGATACGTGATCTGGTTCAAATCAGAGAATAACATCTGCCTTCTCCCGCTGCCCTCCACGGACCTTACGTCAAAACTGGCTCCCGACGTAATTCTGCTGGAGCAGAGTGCTGTTTACCTCCGTGGATAATTTGGTCCAGCGTGTTGTGAAGTGTCAGAGCTGCTGGGGCTTGAATTCCCGTGGCCACAGCTGCTCGCGGTGGAGCTGGCAGAGGAGACGTCTTCGTCATTCATTGCGTGATCCTGCTTCCCCTATGTGGCTTCAGCAAGTGAAGCAGCTTCCACCCAGCTACAAAAGGCTTTTTCCATGCGTTTGGCTGCGCGTAGATGGAGACTCGCCGCAGTACAGACATGCACGGACCACATGGCCGTGGCTGTACCACATTACTCAAGCATCTCCAGAGCGGTAGGGATGCTTATCCAGGTCTGTTCCCTGAACAGCTCTACTGTACCTCTTTCTTCTAATATATTTGTGATGGGAAAGTCTGGCCTGATAAATGTGCTTGGCAGGAACTGGACAGAAATGAAGCTGCTCAAGCATCCATAGATGAAAGTCTTTTGCTGATGTGATTGTAAGCAGAAGACTGGTGATCTGGGGAAGCAGCCTTCACATGGTGATTGGATGAGCATGGCCTGTACTCCACAAGTCCTCATGGGATATCATCAATCAGCATCTGTTGATGGGTCAGCACTGTCCAAGTCCTCCAAGTCATTTCTGAGAGGTCTCAAAGAGTCCTCCAGCATTTTACAAAAGAGCAAAGGTTCCAGAGCTGACACAAGAGATGATGGTGAGTGCTGCCAGCTTGTGATATGAGGAACCCTGTATGTGACATGGCCAGCATTGTGATGCTTTTGTCTAAGCACACTGATTCAGCTTTGCACTAAACCACAAAACCAGGAAAAGCTTCACACCAGCAAATGCTAGTGAAGAGAAGGGGCAATTTCTAAGTAACTGGAGTTCCTTGAGCTTTCTGGTCAAAGTGTCATGACTGTTCAGCTAGAAAGCTGGAGAATAAAAGGCTATCATCATTACACAGTGGTATAATTTAAAGCTGTAACTCCTGGGACTGTAGCTGAATGATCAGGCAGGGGCTGCTGAAGAGCTGTGATATGAGACAAGCTGACCTGGAGAGCAGCTCAGCGGGGAGGCACGTGGCATAGGGCCTTGGCAGGGTGGGTGAGCACTTGGGAAGTTGCAGTTTTATCTCCTCTGAGATGTCTTGGCCGCATGCACAGGACGTGGCGTGCCGCCCGAGTTGGAGACGTCGCTGCCCACGAGGGAGCAGAGCTACGGGGGCTGAGCCGAGGCTTTGGCAGCGTTGTTGCAGCACGGCTGGGTTGGCTGCTCAGGAGCTGTGGGAAACGCATATGCTACCAGTGTGGAGGAAGACCTGCAGAGCTGAGAGCAGCCAGGGACAGTGCATGCATCAGCTGCACCTCGACTGGTAAGCTGTGCAGGTCCTGGGTGCAGGTTCCCACAGCAGGACAAAGCCATCTGTGCTGTTAGATGATGAGCACGGTGCCTGGCATGACCCTACTGGCATGTCCCAGGTAAAGCTCAGGTACAATTTGGGGATTATCACAGGCTGGAGACATCCCTAACAGGCATCAGCGATGTGGCTGTCCTTTCTGAAGGACAAGAACATCTTTGTGGAATAGCTGCAAACTGTGCTGATGCTCCCGATGTCCTTGGAGCTGGAGAAGGGGCTTGTGCCCACCCTGATGGCTGGTGCAGCCAGGATGGTACCAGGGTGCAGAATCGGGTCTGGCAGTCAGGGGAGTGCTGGCTGTCCATCATGTGCTCAAGCCACTTCACCGAATGGTCTCCTAGACATTCATTTATAGTCACCTCTGAACTGTCACCGGCTTCCGACAGGTTAATGCATGCTTCCCCAAGCCCTGCAGATGCTCGGGAGAATTAAATCTAGGTGGGATCTGCACTGGCAAATAGCAGTTGAGCATTCTGCATTGCTACACTGATCTCCTGCAATGTGGGACTTTATTTGAGTACTTCTGCTTTATCCTGATTTAAATATCCTGACAGTGGTGCAGCCCCATGGTTCTCAAGAACTGCCAGCATTTGAACGGCATTTTGCAAAAATACAAGCTGCGAAATTTCCTGGTGCCGCCTGGGGTTGCTTGAGAAAAAGCAGTGAAAAACTGCTGCTGGCTACTGTATTACAGCACGACAGAGCTGCAGGCAGGCTGGCTTTTCGGTGTTATCGCCGAGTTAAAATTGGTGAATAATAGTGCTAACAAAATAAAAGAAGATTTTTCCTTGCGCTGCCTGGGGAACAGGAAATTCTGCACGGGCGAGCGCACAGAGGTGAACAAAGCGTTAAACCCTGGCAGAGCAGCTGCTGCTGACCTTCTGGTCCCAGCACCGCTAAACAAAGCTCCTGTTACAGCTGAACTTTAGTACCAACTTCTGCTGCTCCAGGGATCCTCGCAAAAGTACATGCCGAGCTGCAACCAGCACGGTGCAGCTCAGTGGGGAACGGTGGAGGAAAGAGGTGGTGAAGCCCACAGGGCCCACCGTGTCCTCTCCCTGAGCTCTCCCAAGACCCATCTGCTGTAGCCAGTAGTTTCAGACTCCTGAAGCTCGAGGGTGCTTCCAGGCCAAGGGGCTCAGTAGCTGCTGATTGATGTATCTGCCACAAATTTTTTTATTTCATTTTAGACTTTTGACCTTCGTAGCATCCTGCAGCAATGAGTTCCATGGATTAATTATGTGCGTTGGGAAAGGGTGCTTCCTTTTGTATCCCTTTGAAATGTGCTTAATAGCTAGTTTTTGAGTGCTCTTGGATCCTCTGACGTGGGAAGTATTGAACAATTGTTTAATATTCCTCTTTCCCTCCATATTAATGGTTTTACAATTTCTAATATCATATCCTCAGAGAAGTCTTTCCTTTCGGAAGGAGAATCCAAATCCATTTGGTTTCTTCTCACGTGGTGGCTTTCCACAGCCCAAACTTAATGCCGGGTATCCTTGCTGCCCTCCTGCATTCCTTCCTCAGAAAGCAGAATTTGAGGCACTTCTCAGCAGAAGTCTTATTGCTTAGGAACTGGGAGACTCTTTGGGCTTTCTTGTTCCCAGCCCAGTTGTAAGAAGTATCCCAAAGTGGTTGAGCACTCAAGTGCATAGCATGCAAGCCCTGGGAATAAAAGAATGTGAAAATTACCATATTGGATCATTCTGGGCATGTAATGCCCTGTCTTGGAATGGTTGATAGCTTCAAGAAAGCTACGAGAAACGGGATGCGTACACTGCTTCTGCTACCACGAGTTTCTCTGAGCTTTTAAGCAAACAATGTCTGTGGATTTACCCCCTCAGAGGCAGGACGACCCCTAGAGCTCTGGAGTCTGGCTACCCATCCCCTCAGCGTCCAGCCAAGAGAGGAAGAAAGCAGTCTCTTTGCTGTTCATTTATTAAAACCGATGTGTTTTTGTTTGGACCAAAGTGCCTTCTGTGGAGACTGGTTTCATCAGACAGCCTCTGCTCTCCTCTGAGCAACATCCATTACTCAAGGTGGCTCTTTGCCTTTCAAAGAAAGTCCAAATTCAGCTCCAAGCTGACCTGTGCCTCAGGATGTCCCTGGGGTGGAGCAGAACTGTAGCTTGGAAATCTCTTTGGTTACACCACAGGTGAAAGATACGGTTTCCACTTTGCAGGAAGTATTTGTGGTTGAGACCATAAAGTCTTGCGCGAGGAGATGAGTGCCTTGCAGAGGAGGTCGCTTTGGGAACTTGGAGGCTGTGGCGCAGCTGCCAGGACACCCACAAACCTTGTCTCCCATCAGGATGGAAGGGAGTGCTGTGTAGCATTGCCAGGACTCTTGGCTGAGTCGTGTCATTCCCAGGGCTTTGCCCTGGTTGCTGGGATTTTGTGAATCCTCAGCTTTCATTTTGAAAACTTCTGAGCCTTATGGCTGCAGGGGAAGACGTGAAAGCATGGTGTAGGCATAACTGGAAAGCTTAAAGTCTCAAAATTTACATCAAAATCTGACACTTCTTGGTTTCAGAGACCTATTATGTGTGGGTGTGTGAGGAGGCAGGCAGTGGCACTGGTGCTTTTAGCAGTAACATCAACAGCATTAATACTAATGGAGCCACCATGGACTTCATTTGCATTTGCATTTGCCATGACAGCAGCTCATCCCAGAGAAGGGTCTCCTGTAGGTGCTGCAGAACAGATGCATGAGACCGCTCTGCCCCAGATTGCTCCTGGTCCAAGCACAATGGCTCTGACTTGCAGTAGCTGATGATCTCCACAAGCACCTGACCCTCTCCCTCAGGTTGCAGCTCCCCAGTGTCTGCCCTTGTCCACCTGGGTTATCAAAGCTAATGAACATGAGGATCTTGCTTAAGTGGCCGGGATGTAATTAGCTCAGCACCTCCTGGAGACTCTAGGGACCCTGTGGTGGTGGTACCCACTCCCATTCTTTCATGAATCATTGTGTTTGGAGAAAGATGCTGGGAGTGGAGGTAGAGCAGACATTTAGAGAGGTATCTGGAGCACACTGAGCCTTTTCTCTGTGGGTGCCTGTCAGGAGAAATCACTGCAGCAGTCTGGGAGATTTCTTGCCTCCTCCTGCTAGATATGTCTGTAACTGGTGACAGACTGTACGCTGGGTTCACATGTACCTGGGATAGAGTGGGAGTAGTTCTGGCATCTTTGGAGCTCACGTACATCACCACAGGTCAGGAGGATTTGCAAGCTTTCTTGCAGCATTGCTAGTATTCGTCAGGAGCTCAAATCGTGGTATCGGCGGCAACAGTGGCCAAGTTTCCAATCTGGTCGATGCTCAGGAAGGCTGCCAGGACTGAGTCCTCACCCAGAACCTCTGGGAACCTGCCTGGGGACTGGCTTATCCACGTTTCACACCACCCACGGGCCACCCCATGCTCTCAGCACTCCTGTCCAGCCCTGTCTCTCCTCTGGCAGGCGACTCTGGCAGGAGACTCTGAGTAGCCGTAGGAAATGAACCCTGGGGTCTCCCTGTCCAAGGGCATCCTCCTGTAAAGCTGGCATGAAGAGCACTTGCCAGATTCCCAGGGCCATCGTTGCAAACTGAAAAATGTTTTTAGAGGCTGCCAGATGGCCACTCAGAGCGGCCCCATGATGCTCTGCCCTAAGAACCATTTTTTAATTCTATTTTTTATATCCTAAATCAGTGGTCTGGTGCATTGTGCAAGACAGCCTGGACAAAAACAGTGTGGAAGAAAACATACTCAAAATCCAGAATACCAACCTCCACAGTTGCTTTGGACATCATGAATTACCAGTAGATGCATGACTAGCGGGAGAGAGGATGGGGAGAGCAGAGGTCCATTAGTGATTCCCTACCCCCAGCATATGGCTAATTAAAATTTCTAATTAAGACACTGTGGGGGTGAAGAAAGGAAGCTCTTGGCCGTAAGTTCCCCCTCCTTTTTCTGTATTTCCTTCAATAGCTTTATAAATTTCCCCCCTAAATTAACTAATTAATATCACCTAATCAGTTAATAGAATTAGCTAATTAGATTGCTTAATGGAATTTCTGAAGAGTAGATTTAGAAGCTCTTAAGGAGACTTTAATCACTTTTTATCTGGGAACCAGGGCATCAGTGTCTGCATTCATTCAACAACTTAGAGCAACTGCCGTTATCAGCAGAACATTTCTGAAAATCACTAATCGGGCTTCATCCTGCTCCAGAGTCACCGAGGCTGGAAACGTCAGTCTGAGCCTTGCCGGCCTGCCCCTCAAAGTTGCTGTTACCTGCACCTGGTGGCATCAAAAATCCACCGCGCTCAAGTGCTTGGCACAGTATTTTAATAGAACCTGTGGTGGGATAGAGGACTGCAAAGGCAACTGAACTCCCTGCGGGATCCGGAGTGGTTTGTCAGCCCGTGGCATTTTCTCAGCTTGTTTGCTGATGGGGTGCTTAAGTGGCGGTGAGTGATAGCAAATCACTCCCTTGGCCACTGCAGCGGTTGTGTTCACAGAGGTCAAGGTTTTTCTCCCAGTCTCCTCCACACTGGTGTGCAAACACACACGCACACACATGCACACACACACTGCCGACCGCTCCTGACAGTGAGCCTATGGTGAGGGAGAAATATATGTGCTAAGAAAAACATAGTGTTGGGTGAGCTTGTGCCTCGCCATGTGTGCTGTGGACATACACAGCTGGCAACCCACCACCAAAGAGAAGGCTCTCCAGGGAGTACAGGGCAGCTCCAGCAAGTGGTTATGTGTTTAAGGCTGGCCAGTGGAGATGGGTGAGAGGGGATGCTGGGTCTGCAGTGGTGTTCAGCTACAGGTAGGCTGGTCTTTCTGCGACGTCCAGAGCTATTCTGGCTTTGGGTATTGACTCTCACTGCCTTTCATCAGTGCAAATTAGGAGTGGAGACTGGAGGGCTTTTCCCTGCTCTTTGGGGACACCGTACAAAAAAGAGAGATCTTTGTGGTCCAAGGTGAGCCCAGCTCACCAGGCCCCTCACCATGCCCAACATGAGGAACTTGGGGACCATGGGCTGGTCTAGGAGATCCCATTGTGTTCCTGCCTCCATCCCGAGGCCTGGATCCTGCGTCAACTGCAGAGCAACTTCAACTTGCAGGAGTTGGGTTGACGTCCTCCAGACCAACATCTGGCTATATACACTGACAGGAAGGGAGGCAGGGATCTGCTCTCCACTCAGCATTGCTAACGTGGCTTTGAAACAACTTCCAAGCTGCGTGCAGCTTCCAGCCCCCATGTTTATTGGCTTGTTATCAGGGAGGCTGTCAATAGCCACAGCTGCATGTGGGATACATATTCCCAGTTGGGTCTGGGAGCCCAGTGTGTGTCTCGGGCAGAGGTTCAACCTGGACTTTTGGGAGTCATTCACTTGTGTTCCCCCTGGGCAAACTATGTCCACTCTGCAGCAAAAGTCACATTGACACAGCCTGAATTGAAAACTCTGAAGGCGGTTTAACCCATCCCTGGTTTTTGACTCCACGACCTGACATGGGTGCAGCAGTCAAAAGCTGTGCTGTTCCTAGCAGTTGCCACTATATTGATTGCGTGAACTTCTGTTCTTATCCTGAGCATAGTGTGGAGCAGGAGAAGGTCCCCATATCACCTCTCACCATGGAGGTAACGTTCTACCTCTCTGTCAGCTGTGTCCACATGAGCTAACTAAACAATTATGCTGTGTTAGAGTCTTTGTACAATGACATGCTCTAGGAACCCCAAAGAGATCATAATTTTTCAATGGTTATCAAGGCAGGCTCCTTCTCCAAGGTTGCGTCTGTACCATTTTAACCAGTAACTGGTGTGGCTGCCTGGCTGCAGCTCACGTGGGTGGCAAAGTGGAGCTGACAGATGTGACCTGAACCTATGCAAAGACAACTGCAGAATGATGGTGGGCTCCTGGAGAGAGATCAGCCTCTGCATGGGGGAAAACTAGAATGGCAGCGGACCAGGACAGCAGGCAACCTTAAGACTTTCCAAACTTGTTTTCCTCCTGTGTTGGAATGAAAACAGGGCTTTTGAAATGTTTTCTTGTGATGTGGCATTTTCTTGAGGTGCAAATGCTCAAGACTCTGCCCTGCCTGAAGGTTCAGAGGACAGTTTTTTCTCTGACTGCCCCAGAACAGGACTCCAGCTGTAAGCCTGGCAAGTCTGAAGGCCTCAGGGTGGTGAGGGGTAGCTTAGGTAGGTCAGCAGCAAGGAGGGAAATTTTCCAGAGCCTGGTTTAGGCTCCTGCTGTGAATCACTGTCAGGAAGAGCCTGTCTGTGTGTGCTGCCTGTGCAGGAGCAGTGCCTATGGTGTCCCAGTTGAGCTGCCTAATATAGACACCTGACTGTCCATTCTTTACTCCTCCAGCACCAACAAAGTTGTTCTGATGAAGCTCCCATCAAAACCAACCCCTGTAAAGGACTGCACTGTGCTAGGACTTAAGCCAGCTAAGTAACACCATGTTCTCCTAATACAGAAGTCTAGGCAATTATCCACAGAGTTTGCTCCTCCTGTTTTACCCTTGTGCTTGTGGATTTCCTGTGAACAAGCTGAGACCTCTAGATTTCCTCAATGTTTGGGGGTTTTCTGCCATTAACCTTCGCAATCCACCCCAGCACAGGGATCGCCTGCAACACAGCCCATGCTGTTATTCTGTTGGAGAGGTGATGTGCTGTGCCATGTGGTTGTTCTGCTCTCAGTCTCAAGTGTGGCCAGAACCAGCAATTTAAAAACAAGGAGATGGCACCTCATGAAACTTTGGCACCTCAAAAACTTTGAAATTTTACATCAAGTGAATAAACAATTTGAAACATCCTATGAGGAGGTTTATGGCAAAACTAGGCTTTTCTAGTGTAGATATCTGCATTTGTTACTAATACTGTTCTCTGTGGAGAAAACCAAGCACTTGAAACAGGGTGATTTGCCTCTTTCTTGAAAGACACAGAGAGAAGACAGTGAATGGACGCCCTGTGATGATCCTTTAGAGAGCAGCACAGACATACTGGAGCATCCTAAATGCCACAGTGCCTCATCTTTGAGCATCTAGCTGTTCACAGGCTTCCCTTGAAAACTCTGAGGAAAACATCTGAAATTCTCCAGTCCCCAGGACCTGGGGCTTAGAGGGGCAACCTGAGAGGAGGCTAATGAGCTAACCTTCTCCAGCTAACCAGCTGCAGTGCTGAAAAGCAGCAGGCTTTGGTCAAATCAATGCAGCTTATTGCATTGCCAGCGCTACAGACCTGTTGGTGGTAAATAAGAATTGCTGGGAGTTTGGAGAAAAGACATCAATTCACATTATCAGGCATGAATCCATTGGCATAATGGTTTTACAATGTTAATAACAAAATTTCGATCCCCTCCAAGGCGCCACACCTCACCGGTATCACAAGAAAATTGCCCATGGCACAAAGAGGAGAAGCTGGAGGCTTTCTTGGCACTAATGTTAGCCTGAAGAGTTACAGTCATTTTCTGGTGGCAGCACTGGTTCCTGACATGGAAGTGTCAGGGAACAACATCTATCCCAGTGGAAGCCTAGTGTTGTGTTTCCTGACATGCAGATCGGTTCAGGTTTGTCCCTGGGCACTTGCAGCAGGAGCAGCTCCATGTGCAGGTGCCTGCTGCCGTAATGTTACCTCTGCCGGCAGCTGCCTTGGTAACAGCGAGATGATGGCACCAAAACAGCATCGTCCCTCTCATAACATCTCTTAACCCTTTGGAGGACATCTTCTTCCAGGCTGAGTAGCATGGCAGGTTTAAATGGCTGTACTTGGGGCCAACTAGTGCAGCATCTCAGCTTTGATAGTGGCCCCATGCAGACACCCAGGGAAGAGAGGAGAAATAAAGGAAATATGAAGCAGCTCTTTCGCCTCCTTTTTGGCCCAATATCTGGCAATAGGTGGATTAGTACCTGCCTGATGCACAGAGTTTTGTCCACAGTTTTATGTTTCAGGTCTCCTGAAGGACTTTGAGGAATATGTCTAATTTGTAAAATTTCTCTACCCTTGTGCAGCATCTTGTACCCCCTGGCATATGACTCCATGAAAACAATAGGAGTATCATTCCTTCTAGCACTCCAAGGAGATTTCTTAGCCTGTCAGGTGGATTTCTGTTGTATTCTCTTGGCAATGGCAAAATTTATTTCACCAAGAGTGCCAAAATACTGCTGGGAAATTAAAATTCAAACCATAAAATATGCCAAAAATGATTAAGAACTCCTGGATTAGCCGATCCCTACCAGTGACTAGGTGCGTAGAGGAAAGCTGAAAACCAGGAAAAAGAAGTACAATATTTCCATAGGACTCCTCAAGTCTTTAGCAATAAGTTGTATGGAGTCTTTCTGAGACAGAGTGTCTTTAGGTCTAACAGACCCTGATGGATTTTTTTGGGGGAACTTGCCTAATTCCTTTACACACCCTATGCATTGCTAGCACCCACAACATCCTGCAGCAACGAGTTCCACAGCTCAGCTGCATGTTGGGTAATGAGCCGCATCCTTTTATTTGTTTAAGCCATGAGCCTGTTAGTTTTACTTGTTGGTCTCTAATTCCTGTACTGGTGGAGACTGAGGACACCTCATCCTTATCTGTCATCTTTGAGCCACTGATGAGCTTTCAGACATCACATCTCTACTCTTTGCCCAATGACTTTCAAAGACAGAGAAGTCCTAGTTTATTTGATCATTGTATAGTGTGTTATACAAAGGAAATCCCATAACTTTGCTTTATTTGTCCATTCCAGATGTTTCATATTCAGCAAAGCATTTGTGATAGCAAACTTCGTGTAAACTTCTGAAAAACGTGGTAGTATGTGATCATTTCCGAGAGAGCTAGAGATGGAGAATGATGTGAGCATATAGGTACAGTGAACACAGTACGACTATGGATAAAGATTTTTACTAAAATGCAAATCTCTAAATAATGTCTCCTATTTGTACAGATTTTCTAAGAAAAAAAAAGAAAGAAGTTTTTCCTTACTTAAAACTCCCCTGAAACTGAATGCCCCAAACAGGGTCTGGATTGTTGATGAACCCTTGCCCAGGCATTGTATTCAGACCCAGCATAAAATGGTTAACACTGAAAAGTTAAAATATCCCTCTCCTGGACATTCCTCTGCTTTGTCCATTTTCACAGGCTCTGACTCCTGCACTCCTTGAACATGTGAACATTTTCTGGTTTCCAAAACTGTGAGCTTGTATTATATTTCCCCTTGTTGGGTCACTAGGAAAGCTGTGTAAACAAATGACCTGTAGCCATAAGCTTCTTCAGTTCCCCCTATTGATTTCATTCTGCGATTTGCCTGCCAAATATTAGCAAACCTTCCTTCAGAAATGGAGAAACTTTCAAATGCTTCTTAGATGGCATGAGTCAGGGGAGACCGAAAACAGTCTGCTAGTATCTTGTGATCATAGACTGGTTTTGAGAAAGAGTACTGGTTTTGGCTGGGATCAAGTTAATTTTCTTCATAGTAGCTCGTATGCTTTGGATTTGTGTTGAAAGCAATGTTGATAACGCACCGATATTTGAGTTATTGCTGAGCAGTGCTTACACAACCTCAAGGCCTCTTCTGTTGCTCAGTGTGCCCCACCAGCAAGGAGGCTGGGGGTGAATGGGAAGCTGGGAGGAGACACAGCTGGGACAGCTGACCCCAGCTGACTGAAGGGAAGTCCCACACCATATCACGTTGTGCTCAGCATATAAAGCTGGGGAAGAAGGAAGAACGGGGGGGGACGTTCAGAGTTATGGCGTTTGTCTTCTCAAGTCTTGTGATGGAGCCCTGCTTTCCCAGGGATGCCTGAGCACCTACCTGCTGGTGGGAAGTAGTGGATTAATTCCTTGTTTCACTCTTGCTTTACCTTTTGAACTGTCTTTATCTCACCTCATGAGTTTTCTCACTTTTGCCCTTGTAATTCTCTCCCCCATCCCACTGGTGCGGAGTGAGCAAGTGGCTGCATGGGGCTGAGATGTTGGCTGGGGTTAAACCACAGACAACCACATTGATATAGTTAATAAAATTTCTTCAAGGCATGTCACCCATGATAGCTGATGATATTTTGATTTTGAAAGCATACATTTTGCACTATCAAGGAGACAACAACTAGGTGGACCAGTTCACTGCCACATCTTGAAAGCTATTCATGCCATACCTCCAATGAGCAGAGCTCTTTTGAAGTGGGTTCCCCAGAGACTGGTGTTGCTCCACCACAGTTCAAGGTTTTGTGTACCTCATTCTGCAGTGATATAGAACATATAGGGGTGAGGAAACTTTTATGGCATTACAGATGGCACAGAAATTTGCAGGCTAGCAAATAAGGAAGATATGGGTTACTCATACTGAGAGATATGGATCATGTACTTAACTGATCGTGGTTCAGCAGGATGCTTTTAGTACAGCTAAATTGAAGGGAATCCCTCTGGGAGTGAAGAATGCAAGGCTGTGCTTACTGAAAAGTGAGCTCCATGTTTGAAAGCAGTGTCTTGAGGAATGACTTCAGGGTCATCTGTGATCACCTCTCAAGATGAGCTCTCACTGCAATGCCACAGGGGGAAGGTAAAAAAAAAGAGATCAGCTTCAGATCAGTTAAAAAGGTAGGTAATGTCAGCTGGGACAGGGAAAACACAGTCTTGGGAGGAGAGCTGTGCTGAATCCAGGCATGTTGGGAGAGCAAGTGAGAAGAAGAGTTCAGAGACACTCAGAGCTTTAAAGCAGTAGCTGGAAATCAAAGAAATTCACCTCAAGCTAGGCCTCAGCTCCCTAAAACTGGAGACAACTGGACACTGAGCTGCAAGGACAGAGCGGGTGTCCTGGTGACGGAGGATGCGGAGAAGGCAGAGCTACTGAATGCCTTCTTTGCTTCAGTCTCCAGTGCTAAGACCGGCCCTCAGGAATCCCAGGCCCCGGAGGTAAGAGAAGAAGCCTACAGACAGGATGACTTTCCCTTGGTCGAGGAGGACTGTGTGAGGGATCGCTTAAGTGATCTGGATGCCCACAAATCCATGAGCCCCGATGGAATACACCCACGAGTGCTGAGGGAGCTGGCGGATGTCATTGCTGAGCCACTCTCCATCATCTTTGAGAGGTCCTGGAGGACAGGAGAGGTGCCCGAGGACTGGAGAA
>Ga0065711_1027401_pt1 | contig 49926 bp, 35 predicted proteins | sample Hoacrofraction12_FD_59098 | JGI IMG/M metagenome (GOLD analysis project Ga0065711, IMG submission 59098) | Hoatzin crop microbial communities from Cojedes, Venezuela - Epithelial fraction 12 v2 (version 2) | ecosystem: Host-associated > Birds > Digestive system > Esophagus > Crop | place... | reverse complement strand
TTTTTTTTTTTTTTTTTTTTTTTTACCCTCTGCTCTGCTGTGCCTAGGTGTGCTGGTACACAGCTGTAATTTTGACAGTGGACTGTGCGGGTGGATCAAAGACAAAGATGATGACTTGCACTGGGAACCAGTGAGAGATGCGTCAGGTAAGGCGCCTGGGTACGATCGCGTTCTGTACTTGGAGACCCACGCAGGCTGGAGGTTGATGACAGTTGTCGCCTTGTGATGAATTTACACAGCTTCTGTTCCCTTGATTTCCGGGATAGTTCACACCCGCACTTCTTCTGTGTATAAAAATCAGACCTGAGGATTCCCAACATGAAAGGGCAACGGAGAATTGGCACTTTTATCATAGCTGGTATCTTTACAATAGGAATGTCTCTGAAGGAGCAGTAAGTGTATTCAGTAAAAGATTATCTGTCTTAAAAGAATCAGAAAGAGCAAAAATGTGGACTACAGAATAACTTTATTTATGGGGAAACAAAGCTGATTTTTCAAACCACCACGCAAACGTAATTATTTCTGTACTACTAGCAAAGTCATATAAAGTGCTGGAAATAAGTCTTTGTTCTGCTGCCAGATACAATGTTCTACTTTAACCTCTCAGTTTGATTTTTGTTGAGTTCTCCTCTCAGTTACAGCAACCTATGTCTAGGAAAAAAGTAACTGGCAGGAAGACCAGTGAGGTGCTCAGGTGAAGAGACTTCTGAAAATTGCTATGCTTGGGATGGTAAAAAGCGCCCTTGCAGTGAGTATTACCGGGGACGGTGTGCGCTAGCCACTTGCAGAATTCCTATTACGGAGCGTGGCCCCGGCGCTGGTGGTCAGCTGAAGCTGCAACGGCTCCCGTGCATGCACCTCTCTGGGCGCAGTCCTGGCAGCGCTGCACCCCTGCAGAGCTGGACACCGGTCGCATTTTGTCCCCTGCCGATTTTGCCGCATGGCACTGAGAGGTGGGCTGCCCTGGACTGCGCACCCTTCCCTCAGCGCCGGGGGTCGGACACGCATCTCCTGCTCCCCATCGTGATGGGATCAGTTCTTCCCCAGAAGAGCAGCCTTTGAAGCGCAGAGCGCTTACATTGTGTGAGGGGACGGCAGAGTTGGGCAGGAACGCGCTCTCAGGCAGTAGAACGTTACAGGTTAAGGGAGGGTGAGGGCACTGGGAGCCATTTTCCTCATGCACCAGCTCATCGTAGACGTCTGTCTGTACGCTGTCATTGATGAGGCAGTCGCTCGCCACGACGGCAGGTACCTGGCACTGTTTTCAGGCTATTCAGCAGCGAAGTGACGGGCTGTCTTCACTTACTGGGCAGGCCCCCTCCCCACCCGCAGGCATGCTCCAGGGTCGCCTATGCTCCTTACGACACTTTAATTAAAACATCTCGTGAGGCAGAGCTCCTCCTTCCTTCGCAAACAGGCATCTGTCTCCTGCTGGCACAGTGGCATTTTAAAAAAGATCACACGTAATTCAAACATCTTTTTGAAACAGTGGATTTAAACCCACTTTGTTTCTGAGAAAGTCACTCACTCAAAAGCATATTCACTATCTGTACTCAAAAACTGTTGTTAGTGCATAGTAAGTTCAAGAACTATGATTTTTAACTGGCTGCTTTTTTTTTTTCACTTTTTTTTTCTCCTGCGTTGCTTCCCAGTCAGGGACAATCTCAGCTTTCTGTTTCCTGTGTAGGTTCTGCTGCTGTTGACATAACCTGTTAAAACTAGTCCCTTGAAGTCACCCACCCACTCCCGCCTCTCTGGAATACCTTGTTGCAGACATTTATTTTCACAGCTTGTTCCCGAGTGTTTGCTTTCACCTTTCAAAGTTTGCTATTTATTGGTTTATCAGAATCTGCATTTTGAAAGGTGCCGTGCTGAAGCCTTATAAGCTTATCTCGCATGCAGAAAACGCTGATTTGAGGGGACCTTTTCCTGCAGGGGCTTGCCTGCAGACACGTTGGCTTTGTGCATACCTAAATCTGTTTCCTATTGATTGGATTCAGTCACTGTAACTATCTGAAACAGCTGCAGTTAATGAGTCAAGGCAGTGCATTTATAGCGATACAACGCTATCTACAACAAACAGGTGCAGTCATGTAAACGATTGTGCTTATTTTAACAGTGACCTTTATGCAAACACGACACATTAAAAAAAACCCAAAACAAACAAACAAAAAACCACAAAAAACTTTAACAGATCCTTGCACAAATAGATCCCACTTCATGGCCAGATGCAGATCTGGGGCCCCTGACAGCAGCATAATACTTGGCTTTGTTAAATCTCACTGAGACCAAAGGAACTTACAAACCTGTGTAGAAGTGGTGAACTGGAGACAAGGCTGGCTTTGCTTTTGAGTGTGTAACAAGCTGTGGTGCATTGTCATTACACCTCACAGCTTTTGAGGGAAATAATTGTGGCTTTCAAAAAGAAACTGTCAGAAAACAAAGCTGTGGTTGAGTAGTAGCAGGGAGACAATTTAAATGTAAAATATTTTTCTGTTCTATAATTAAGTAAAGACTGTGTATGTCAACAATATTAAAACCCCCCAGTATTTCTACATCATCGATTTCAACTAAGAAGTCTACATGCCACTTTTACTTTAAGATCATTAAACTTGGATTTTTTTTTTTATAAAAAAAGATAAGAATCTTTTTTTTTTAAATCACATCAGATTTTTTTAGGTTCTCAGAGTAAGATGAAAAACCCTTAAGTGCTTCTCCACCCCCCTTGGTGAGTTCAGATTTTAAAGTTATCATCCACCTTGCGAAAGTTTTAATGAAAAGTACCAAGACAAAATACAGGTGTGGGTTTTCTCCAAGCTGTGAAGTCTCATTTCTGGTAGTTTTGCGTGCCTATGTGAAAAGGCACGTGGGACTTAGGGATGTATATGCCTTTTTTTTCTTTCTTTTTTTTCGTGGTTTAATGTATGTTGCCATACCTACGAGATCCGCTGCTTTTCATGTACTAGGTGTCTTTTGAAGGCACCTTTACTTCATACCTGATCAGAACTAATAATAGGATTTTGAATTAAGTATGTATGTTCAAGGGCCAGCTTACACTCCCTGAAGTCTTCTCCAGCAGTAGTATCAAGTTAATAGCCATTTGGAAATCATTACTATTTCTAGCTTTCTGTATCTACTCCAGATTAAGAGTTTAAATAATGGTTAAATAAAAGGCTGTCCATGTTTGCAAATGGATGTGTGTTGCAACTTAACCTGTTAACGCAGTTCCCAAACAGAAGAAAAGGGACAGAACCATAGCTCAGCGACATGATAACATTTATGCTGGCCTTTTCATTCACCCATCTCAGAGCGAAAATATGCAGCTTACAAGGTGCAGAAATGTACACAGTAGCTTTAACTTCACTGTGGGTTTAAAATCAAGTAGTCATCAGGAGGTTGTCAGAAATGAAGGAATACATAAAGTTTTCCTTTTCAAAAGATGTATTATTTGCTTTGTAAGTAAGAAATTGGATAGGAGAGACCTAACCTGGTACCAGGTTCTGTAAACAGAAGACCAGCACTGTAAATCTTACCCTGCAGGAGGCGGTCACATATATTCTGGGTCACGTTCCAGCAACTACATGCTTTATTTAAGGCTCGTTAGACCTTGAGGAGCCCTTTTGTATTTTCTGATTTTTTTAATGACTCTTACGCATTTGGTCCTGCAACACAGAATTTTAAACAACATTAACTGCTTTTTCTCTTACAGGGGGACAGTACCTTACCGTCTCCGACCCCAAAGGCAAAGAAGGAAGAGCAGCACATCTTATCCTGCCGTTGGGTTACGTCGCTCAGGCCAGCCACTTGTGCCTGTCGTTTAGGCATAAGGTGCTTGGACCGCATTCTGGTGCCCTCCAAGTCTTTGTAAGGAAAAACGGTGCTCACGGACCAGCTGTTTGGGGAAGAACTGGTGGCCATGGCTGGAGACAGACACACATAACTTTGCGAGGACTGGGCATCAAGAGCGTAAGTACTGATGCATGTGCTGCCTTTTGGTTTTTCGCATGAGAAGCTGAAGACACGCAGATGGTGTAGCACTGGCCTGTTTGTCTTCTGGGTCCAACTTCGGCCTGTGTTTTACTGTTTTGATCCCTGCCAGTGGAATCACATTAAGGATAAAAGAGTCATTGTGGATTTTTTCAAATCAGTTTTATGCAAAAAATCCCCCACCTACAGCAGCAGACACATAGGAAATGACAGAATAGCCCGTACTGAGCTACCTCACGCAGCCTGCTTTAAGGGAATCGCCGTGTAGGAAGGAGCAGTCTGATGGACAATGGCATACTGTACGCGGATTTCCACAGAGCCTGGATCGAGATTCCTCATGAACAATGCTCGAGATAATGCAGTGCCATGAAGTAGGAAGAATCATCCCCTGTGGATTAATAACTGGCTAAACCGGGGCAAAGGTATTGAAAATAAGTCATTTTTGATAATGCAGGGAGGTTACATGTGCAGTCTCACATGGTTTTATGCTCTTCAGCATATCTGGAGCTGATCTGGACAAGGAGGTAAATGATGACCTAACTATGCCAATAACATAAAATGGTTTAGTGCAATCAAAAGTAGCTGTTTGAAGTGCCATGGAGAATCTTTTAATACCTGGAAATCTTAGAAACGTCGGGTGATAAACTGATATATCAAAAGCTCTGCATTTTTCTTCAGCCTCTGCTTAGCTTTGAAGGTAGTTTCTATTTCAGGTCTGAAGAAGGGGCTTCGGTGCTTCAGGGACTGTTTTGCTCTGACTTACATTAGGTGATCTAAAAAGAGCTCACACATCATGATGTTCGTGGTGGCAGCCGGCTATGACACACACAGTATGCGGTTCTAAAATTAATGTTAAGGCTGTAATCACTGCACATAATTTCTGAAGACTTTACCTCAGCAAAAGTAACAAAGATGCCTGACCTTCTGTTAGCTGTAAATGAATATCAGACTGAGAATGTGGGGGTTTATAGCAGGTGAACAATGTATTTACCCCATTCTTACCCTTTTCCGCCAAGTTTAACACTTCTCACAAACCTCAGATCTGTCTCACCCGATGGAGCAGTTCATTAAATAAGTGTGTATCACTGATACGCTGCCTGGCAGAACACCAAATGAGTTTGAGAGACCCCAAACAAGACCAGCGGTTCCCCTTTGCGCTGTCCCCTGCGCCTCCTGGTGTGTCAGCGCAGCTTGCCAGCCAGCACCGAGCGCTGGGCCGCAGGCTGGAGCTGCCTCCCGGCACCTTACGGCACGGTCGAGTTTGGGATCTTCTCCTGCCAGCACGGGGAGCCTGGGCTGCTGAGCTGAACCGCTGTGACGTTTATTCCAAGGATCAGGGAAGGGGAGAACACTCTAGGTAAGCAGGGAAGGCCTCCGCCACAGAGAAATCAGGAAGAAATGTGGAAGCTTTATTTTCTAGCTAATTAAAAACCAAAAGCGACTAAATACTAGTGATTTTAGGGGGGCCTACTGGAAACCTGAGGAGAATGTGAATGGAGACCAGAAGCCTTTGTCACACTTTCTAATGAATTAGCTCTGTGTAAAGTACTTCTAAAGCACACCCAAAATCACTCATTTCTAAAAAAATAATACATTTATTCAACAAAGAGTTGAATGAAAAAATAACATCTGAATTATTTCTAAAAAAACAGTTCAGTATATTCAAGACAGAGTTTCTCTTACCTCCTCTGTTCCTACTCCTTATTTAAAAGCGCATTTTCAGCAAGCATCCAAATGAATTTCTGATCTGTGTATCTGCATTAACTCTTTCCAGCTCAATGATAAGAGCAGACTCTTACAGAGTTTTGCTGTAGCCTTCAAGTAATTTTTAAGCCATAGTCAAAAACAATGACCGCATTAAATAGTTTGGGCTTCTCAATCTACAGCAGCAGCACAGGTGACCAATACTGATTTATGGGAAGTGTTTCTTAAAGTCAGCTGGCCATTCTGTCTGTCATCTCTGATTTATGGTCCAGTCCTTCTAGTCATGCTTTGTATTTGCTGAATTTCTCCTACCCAGGCTAAACCCAGACTGCTGATGATCCACTTAAATCCATGTGCAAACGTCTGCTGCTACTTTGTGAGGACCCAGTGCTTCTGTAGATTACCACGGATCTGCAGGAGCCAGAATTTGTTAAATAAAAGATGGGTGTTTCTAGTTCCCAGAGCTAAGGCAGCTGCAAGGTGCTTTAGCAATAGAAAGCTCCTGTATTAGACAACATTTTTCAGAATTCAACGGATTTTATGTGTGTGCCATGAGGGACAATGGAAACAGTGCAGAGATGAGATGCAGAAAGCGCCCGAGAGTCTCTTGTGTCAAGTTCGTCTCACCTCAGCAGGTGGTGCAACTCTGTCCTGACCTGCTGGTTCTTGGCAGAGATCCTGCCAAAGTGTAGAAGGGCAGTGTGAAAAACCAGCCATAATTCTGAGCAGAATAAATAAATAGGCTTTTGTGAGTCAGTTATGACTGCCTGAGCTGTCTTGTGCTTTTGCTTTCTTACTGTTGAGACCTCTCTCAACCAAAGCTTCTTTCATTTTACTTTCTTGTTGCTCTCAAATCGTTCTGTTTCTCTTCCCAGGTTATTTTCAAAGGGGAGAAAGGGAAAGGAGGAACTGGGGATATTGGACTAGATGACGTGATCTTGAGGAGAGAACGCTGCTCTGAAGAGCATTAGCAAAGATGATGGACCAGCACAATCATCTCCTGTAGCCCTTCTCGTGCTATTCCTACCAAGCTTTGAAACAGAACTGCACAAAAAAAAGAAGATTTGGAGAGTGACTTCTTAGTGGTCTGCTAAGCGCAGTCTCACTGAAACTTCACTTAAAAACATGGAGAGCACCTCCCAGGATTCAGGAACTCCGAGCCTGTGCTGGTTGTTTCTGTCAAGCCTTACCCTTAAATCATATTTTGTAGGTAGTAACTTAATCCCCTGTGCTCACACAAAGAGCCCTTGTGATAAAGGGAGAATTAATTGCAAATGGTGGCAAAAGGAGGCTCCAGCTCAGAAAGTTTTAGTGCTGACTGATACTCGTCATCTTCCCATAGTGCTGTTCTTTCATGGATTAGATTTGCTAGGCAGTGGGATTGATCTAGCTTCAGAGTCACCTCAGCCTGGACCTGAACTTTGGCCTAGTGCCACTGAACTTTGAAGAAGGCTTTGCTTCATATCAAATAGCGTTTGTTTTGGTGTTGCATCTGTATTAACAAAAAGCAGTTATCTAGAGTAGGCACTGCATCCTGTAATATTGCTGCTACTGTGTTCTGTGTATATGTGTATGCTTATTAACATATTTATGGTTTTAGTATTTACAGACACTCATTGCAAGGTAATTGGCAGCTGTGCTTTCTTATTGTACAAGACAGGAGTTCAGCATATTCCTTGATCCTGCTGGTCGTGCCAACAGATACGTTACCAAAGTCAGTTAATGGTGCTTGTTGAAAAATGCTGGTGCACTTTTCATGTTGTAACATGCTGAAGGCAAAAGACCAAACCCTCACCTGATGTAAACTGGCATCTGATAATGCTGTGCAGGTTTGCATTTAGCTCAGGAGCGAGGCCTAAAGCGCTCTCAACCCTGCAAGGAACTCCTGGTTCGGCTGAAGAGTGAGCAGCCTGGAGAAGGTAACTTGCATCTTGTAAGCCTGAGCCCGGTGACCCTAGCAGGAGTGTTCCCTTCCCGGGGCCGTACAAGCCTACGCATAAGCAAAAAGGGCAGCTGCGTTAATGCTCTACGAACCCTTCAGACCCTGAAATGCCTTGGGTGATGGTTGTCCACTGGCCATATTCCATCCACCTCTTCTGTACATAATAAACATTTTAATCTTTAGAACTAGAACAGCTATTAGCTTTAGCTGGGACTAAATATTTATCAGTCCTTTGGACTAATTTTTTACTTATGTATCATGCATGTGGTGTGCAGTTTCCCAGGGAATTCTTCTGTTTGGTTTGGGATTTTTTAAATGAGGATCATCATTATCCTCACTGCTAACAATTCTAAATTTGACAAAGTAATTGTAACATTTAAGAAAATGACAAAAGATTGAGAAAATGTTGTTAGTGGTGCAGCCTTAAAGCTTCAAAAATGTATATACAAAAGAAATAGGTCTCAGATCTTTTAAATACTTCAATAGAATGTAAAATAAGTGTCAGCTTCATAGCTTGTTAAAAAGCCATCATAAAAAAAAAAGTTCACGTTAAGCCTTGCACCAGGTACACAGAAACAAAATTGCAAGCCCATTAGAGGGCATATCCTGAATCCCCATTCCTGACAAAGTACTGTTTTGAAAATATTTTCCCTATTTGTCCCCTAGGACAAAGCACAGTATGTAGAGGAGAAGTTTATTTGACCAAACAGATAGTTTCCTGCAAAAGTGTGTCAAGAAACACTTTGAAAAGGAAAAAACAATGCATTTGTAAACATTTTTAAACTATTTTGCTTCAAATATGATCATGATCGTTTTTTCTTACGTTACTTTGTAATATGTCAGAAATATTTGTGAATAGTTGAAATACCTTGTCCTTATTTTAAAGTAATCAGTAAAGGAGGCTGTTACTTACTAACTGGAAATCTTGTTTTCATTTCTGGATCGGAAGTCTCATTTTTACGGCAGCGAAATGAACCAAAAGATGACAGTTCAACCAAAGTGACACAGCTCTTGTTACCAGATTTAAAAACAAAAGTACACTTCACTGTAATATGACAAGAGCATTATAGGTATTATTCGAAAGGAAGAATGACAATTTTCAACCAAGCTTTTATAAAGAACAGTTTCACAGGTAATTTAGGAGCTTCTGCAATAAAAAATGCCCATTCTACAAGCAGCAGCAGCTACTGTAGTTCCACACACTCCTGGACCTGCACGAACCGTCATATTCTTTGGCATCTAACAAGCTTAACCCGTTTCAGGCTGGTTCATCTACAGTGGATGAAGATGGTCTTTGCCACTTATTACTACAGCCTGCTGAGATTAGACTCCCTGGTTGAAGCAGAAATCTGTCTCCTGTCCAGACTGAAAGAAATGGCCCCTGGAACCCAGAACTTGAAAGAGTTCAGAAGGTAAAGCAGAACTCAGCGTTGGGAATGCATCTCATCACTGCACTCAAGCACCACTGTAAGGCCTTGGTAACAACCGCAGTCTCTGCTGACAGCGAGCCTGGCTGCGAGCGAGCTGCTGTGGCTGCCAGGCGCTCGCCTCCGCAGCTGGCTGTGCCGTGAAGCTGCACCCGTCGCCTTCTCTCGGTGGGTCGGTGGTGAGGACGACACTTCTCCGGCTCTCGCTGGGCCTGCCCGTTCAGGCAGCTCGGCACAGCCGCACGCCTCGGCCAGGAGGGAGCAGGCGCTGCCATTTTCCTGTGCGCCTCGAGGAGAAGAAGGGAACGTGGCCCGAGGTCTGCCCGTGATGGTGGCCGTGACTGCCCCTTCTGCTTCGGGCTTGGTGAACGGGTGACTGTGCCAAAAGAAATGCCTGCTTAAATACTTCAGTGAGCAGAAGAAATTACACTGATTTAACATTTATCCAATGTCCTGTATAACCTCTTGCTAGCTTATAATTTAGTGTTCTAAAAAGATAAACATTTTGCCCCAAAAATGATGGAAAACAAAGATTTTTCATAAATTACAGGTACCACAACCAGGGGCAGTGCATATTTACTGCACCTGCTGACATCGAAGTGAGTACAGTGGAAGGGACTGATGCCAGATCTTGTTTGCAGGTTCCCTTCTATACAGCAGCCTCACCTCTCATCAGACCCATGTCGTTACGTCACTAGCAGTGCCTTTGATATACCCCCTGCGCTCTGGAGAAAAGCTTCCCTAGGTGCCCTTCAATAACCTACCCTAGACTTGGAGGTCAAAACATGGGGTTTAATGTAGCTGGAGATTACAGTAACCACCCTAGTCAGAGTCAGATTAGTCATGAGAAGACAACCCTGAGCAGAATAATGTTCATGGCAGCAGCCAGGATCCAGCTCTGTCCTCACGGAGAAAAGATGCAACAGTAGCGTGCCGGTCCGAGTGCCAGGTCTCTCTGTGTACACCCCACTGCAGATTGTAGGCACAGGAATCATCTCAAAGACCACTAAAATCAGAGACTTTGGATGAAGCTCTGCGTTGGGACAGTCACTGTGAAAGCTGTTCACTCTGCATTTAAAGATGCACAACAAGATAAACTATAGCTGGCTGGCTGTAAAATTTCAATTGTGACTGTCAGAAAGAGTTGTTAATTGTCAACTAGGGCCCAGTTAAATCCTATATAATTTATATAAATCTGTACCTCAAACACCAAATTATCACATTTTCCTGGTAGTTAGAACACTGTCTTACCTGCTGTTTTGTCCTGCTGTCCTGCAGTCACACAAGGTTTTATGACTTCAGATTTTTCACATCAATAAAAGAAAAAAAAAAATCGAGCTGAGCAATGCATTGGTGTGAGCCTGCGCCTTTAGAAAGCAATGCTAGACATTACGGTGGTAACTGCCAGGAGTGGTTTGAAAGAACACGGACACCTCCTCTGCCTTGGAAGTTACCACATTCTCAGTGTGCACCTGCTGCTTCAAACCGACCTAGCAAGAAGTGAGGAAATGCTTTCTCTGGTTGAGAGGAAGATGCCAACAGACCGAAGATCTTCAGCAGACACAAAGACACCTTTACCAGTACAGACCGAGACAGCTATGGAGTTCAGACGCCAGCTCCGTGTAGGTTTTCAGCATTGCAAGTTCAAAATGAATCAAATCACATCCTAGCTGCTCTGCTGTCACCAGTCCTCCTCGTGCACTGGTATCACCCCTTCCAAGCCCAAACCCTGCTCCTTTGCTTTGAAACAAATTGTCCTCTACACAGTGCTCCTGCTGGCTGCTTTGGGCTGAGATAGCCCATTTTTTTTTTTTAAAGCACATGGTTTATTTTTTATCTATCTCTCTCCTTAAACTTGACAAATAGCCTGGGTACCATTACTGAGATCAGGATAGCAGTTTCTTTTCATAGCAAATAACCCAGTTGCTGGCTCTGCGTGCTCACTGTTTGCGTTAGTTTGCCTGTTTTCTCCTAAGGAATCTCTATTTTAACTGTAGAGAGCCAGATGGGATTATGAATGCTTGATACATGTCAAAAGTAGAGATCTATCCCTCATTTTCTTAATCACATGTCAAACAACAAAGCAAAGTGAACCTGAATTTTGTGAACAAAGACAGAAACAATTCCCTGCTCTCTAGATCAGACACTCCCCATCATTGTTTTTCTTCAAGTTCCTTCCCAGTAGCTGTTAAGAATCGACCAGTTCTGTCTCTTAGTAATAGTTAACCTCATTCTGTAGCAGATGGGCAGATTTTTGCCACTTTACTGTTGTCCTGTCATCCAGCTATTAAAAGACTGCCCAAGGCCCAGGAACAAGGGTCCATTGCCATCAAACCGCTCTTCTACATGTATGGCAGAGACCGCATCCCTAGAGCAGAAGGGCGATCATCTCTGCAGACTCTCGGGACGCTGTGTGCCAGGAAACGCTCTGCACAGCCTGTGCCGCGGTATGTGAGCGCACAGACGTGCGTGCTGCGCCCAGTGGGCTGAGGCCAGTGTTAAGTGTTTGAGCAAGGAAGTACTTATCTAGCACACAGAATAAGGCGTGCGCTCCTCTCTCTGTGATACAGCCAAATCCTACCTTCCTCTGACTGCAAGGTACTACAGCACTTTTCCACTCATATTTGTTCACCTTCTACTTGGTGGCTTTTTACCTTCTGGTCAGGCCAGGAACAGTCCTCTTCCACGCTCCTCTCCCAGGTTTTTCCTCGTCGTGCATTTCAACAGCCCACGTTCTCATTTCAGACTCTTGTCCAGAATCCTTTTGCTACTCTTGGAGTTTGGCCAGCGCCTGGAAAGGCAAGGCACAGTGTGTAGGCAGAGAAGGATTGTACTGCATTTGCATGCAATAGCAGCGCAGAAATTGGGGATTGCCACTTACATGGGATTTCAGGGAGACACCACCATTGCTCTGGTACCGCTGCTGCCCCAGCAGAAGGTGGGGACCACGTCATCCCTTTCCTTCTCTTTTGTTCCTGTCCCTTCCCACCTCCACTTTAGGTCAAAAACTCGAAGAAATGGACTCACCAGATTTTTCCCCCTCTCAGGACGGTCCACGACAGAATTCCCCTACGTATGAAGCAGGATCACTGCAGCACGCGTACACTCCGGTTCAGTACCTGTGGCTTCGTACTGCAAACAAGGAAACAAAAGAGCTGTTCAAAGAAAATTGTCTCTGAAACAACAAAAGGACTGGATGTGTGTCTTAGCGAGTGCCCACCTTTCTGCTCTGCAAGGAAGCTGGTAATGTCAAGCGTCCACAGGCAACGCGCAACCTCTCGGGTCTGGTGCCACAGTCACATAATAGTCCACTTGGTTTAAGAAAGATTCTTCTTTGACAATTGCTCGGTTTGTAATAACACCAATTTCATAGAAATTAAGTTTCCATGAACTCCCACTGCTTTATCAGTCAATTAAATCTGCCTGGGACTGTCCTCCAGCCCTGAGGTTAGACAGCACACAATACCGTCCATACTATGAACTCTACATCCTTGCATCCGTACCATCAAGCCCCCTTCTCCCCACCGGGCTGGCGGCGTGCCGTCTGCCTGTGCACAGCCAACCCCAGGGTGCGCTGACTGCCCGCCACACCAGGAGCTGGCTGGAGTGGAGCTGGCTTTGCTGGCAGAGCTGGAGCCAGTGGGGCTCAGGGTCACTGCAGGTCCCGACTCCCCAGAATCGTGCCCGCAGGAACAGCCCTGAGCCCACCCATTCACGACCCCGTCTCCACGTCCCGATCTAAGCCACACATGAGAGGGTGTGCGCTGTAGGTGGGCAAAGGGAGTGCTCTCTGAGGATACAGCAGTGTGACACCAATAGTGAAACGTGTCCTTTCCCGCAGAGATTTTTGCCTCTCAGTTTGCCCAGCTGGCCTGCTCTCAGCGTGGCTGCTTTGCAAACAGTGCTTGGCAGACCTGGTACACAACAGAGCCAGCAAACAAGAAACCAGTCACAAAAGGCCAGAGCTGGGGCAGGTGGCATCGAAGCAGGAGGAGTGGGCACGGGGAGGGGGAGAGGTTGCTGCCCCCCACCGCCTCATGCACTGCCTCCTGCTACACAGACGCCACAGATGCTGAGATGCAGCTGTGGGACAATTTTGCAAAAATCCCTATCAATAAAATCTCAAGGATGCTTGGCTCCACCCCCCCACACCAGGGTCCAGTCCCTACCAAGGGTTGTGACTGGTGTCCTCAGACATGATTGCACCTTCTTGTACCCCTGGGAAAAACACTGACCACGGCTACAACCCTCAGGTCCCGCAAGGCAGTGAAATCAATGGCGGGCAGACAGCTCTGTTTCCTGGCTGTACCTCTGAGGTGCTCTTGGGCCACACAGCAGTCTGACGTGGAAGGAGAAGGAAGAGCTGCCCTCGGTCCCCCTCTGCTGCAGCCCTCGAACGGCGCCTTGTCAGCCTTCCCCACTGCAGCACGTTCCCCATCTGCAGAGGAAGCACAACGGGAAGCCCGACGGACACTGCCACTGGAAAAGCTGCACAGTCCACTCCTGAAACACATTTTTCCTCAGATCCTGTGGATCCTCACAGCGGTTCTGCCAAAAAAAGGAACCACTGCCAATTTAAAGTACGATTTTACATTACTTTATTTTATTCCCAGATGAGCAAAATAATACACGTGTAGCACAAGCGCTCAGAGAAAAAAGCACCCAAAGTATACCCTGATACGTCAGCGGTAACAGATCAAATGCAACATCCAAATTTTAAATTAAGAAAACAACAAAGCTGGCTGACTTAAAAGAACAAGTCTCTTGCCCATTATTTTGCTCCAGCAAGCGTTGGAACTTACTCATTGGATTTTAATACCAGTATTTTGGGATGCGAAGTGCAAATAATGTTTCTCCCCTTTTCCCAGACTTTTCCATCTAGATACAAATATTGAGAGCGGCACAGTGAAACGCACTCTCACATCCCTGGGTTCAGGTCTAGCACAAGAGGAAGAGCTCCTCATCTGGGAACTCATGCGGTGTGTGCCACCCCAGCTGGTGACAACACCAGAGTTCTCGGCAAAGACCATCTTCATGTCCAGCCCGATGTGAGCAGAGGACTAAACCCAAATAAGCACTGAGCATGCCAGTTACGCTTTTAAATGAGGAAAATAAGTGGAAGATTGTCGAAGAAATGCAAGAAATTTGATTAGCAGCATTCAGAGGGGTGTCCTGACTTCCATCCCTCTGAAGTGCTGAGTTAGCTCAGGAAATGTTGTCATCTCACCTCAGTTTCTTGGACCAGCTGGAGGACAGGAGAAGTTGAGATCCCATGGGGCTCTTCAAAGTTTCCATGCCCAGATGGGACAGTCAGTGTTCTCTCTTAAATATCAAAACCATGTGATTCTTGCTAGGCGATCCCTTTAGTCATTGTGCCTCGGAGTGTATAAACAGGGCTCAAGGACACTGAACATGCTCGCTAATATTAAGCCCCACCACTCTGCAGTGTACAACAACTTACACAGAAACCAGGCACCTTTACTGTGTAGTTAGAGGTGCCATTAAACTGTGAGCAATTCAGTCACCCTCCTGCCGCATGCCACTGGTTTTATCCTGCTTATAAAGAGATGTTTTAATTGGCTGAACTCCAGCACCGAAGGTTGATTGCTAAAGCTGAGGGATGTTTAATTACCCACAGGGTCCATCAGGCAGTTTTGTGGGCTGTTAGGAGACCTCGGCACTCTGGCAGCTTGGCTGTGTATTAGCAAGCAGCCCTGGCACACTCACGCGCTCGCTGGGAAACTCACTATGAGCTACCCTGCCAGGTTTCACTGGAATAATTTGTTTGCCAAATAAAGATATGTGACTGCGGCTTGAAAAAAATATTTCATTAATATGAAAAATAGGCAGCAAAAGTACATGGTACATCAAGGGCTGCCTTCGTCACCATATGGCCTTTGATCAGCTTACAGAGGTGCTTAGAGAGCCAGGCAAGAATTGTGAGGCTTCAGACGTGGCTTGGCCACAGAGCTCCAGTCCGCAGGCGTCTCACACGGGCTCTTCATAACACTGCTTCTCATCTCCCTCCCAGGACACCACTTAGTCCAAAGAGTGTGCGTGGCATCGCAGCAAACACACAAACGCTGACCAACCCTCCGCGGCTGGCTGGCAGCGGGTGGTCCCCAGCATGTGCAGCTCTTCATTTTTTGCTCAAGTTTTGTCAGAGGTACGAGCTGTGCTACTAAAGGCGCCGGGCAAATTCAAACTCATGTTCCCTGATGAAGGTAAGGAGGAGATTTTCCTTCCCTGACTTGGAAGTCTGCTTCCTTCCTAACGAGGGACCCTCAACAGAGGAGACCCATTCGGTACCACCCTCGGCGCTAGCTGGTCCGACTGAAATCCCCCCCAGACTGCAACTACGCCCCAGCACGCCGGTAGCGAACTGCACAAAAACCCGAAATCGGGCAATATCCTGAGCGTGCGGCAAACCGGGCTGAACTGTGACCCTTCAAGAGGGAACTACGGGTGAAGCCACAGGAGGCACCAACGGGGAACGCAAGCAATCCTGCAACTGCGCTCACCAGTCTGGGACTGCAAAACAACTGGACTCCACCTCTGGCCCTCAGATGCGCTGACACACACTTCAGCTGCTGAGTTTTCTCCAAACCACGTGAGGCTGCCTACAGTGATGGCAAGGTAATCTTGCAGCATGCAAAATAGTATGCGAGGAAGATTTCCAAACCTCGCTATTAAAAACATCCTTGGAATGATGGCTGTGTCCTGAAACTCAGTGTGGACTACCCACGCTTCACGTCTCAGTGACAGGGTAACAACTCCCTTAGGGGATGTGTATGGACTACACAAATGAGCTCTACCTTTTGACGACCACGCTTTTGGGAGGACAAACGTCATGTGCCCGTAAGGGAACTGTACAGAGCTGCAGCAGAACAGTCGCAGGCTGCTCCAGAGGTCTCAGGCTTTGCCCACCAGCCTGTCAGCCGTGGGGCGAGGCTGCCTGGGAGCTCCCCAGACATGTTCAAGGGGCCGGCAGGGATTTCTCTGTGCACCTCTCCACACACCTATTTATACTGCTGTAGGTAAGGTGAGTAAACTCACCTACATGGCAGAGCAGTGGGAAAATGCTTATATTGTGCACCCAGAGGTAGGTAAACACCATTTACTTTGAACTTCCTTGCAAACCCTACTGCTGCACGCTGTCCTTCTGATAGACAGCCACAGCAGAGACAGGTCAACTAGCCCAACCTGTAACAGCAGATGGTTAAAAGCATCGGCACAATTAAAAGCCTCCATTATCCAGCATTACTGAGTGGGGGAAGCTTACAAACAAGTTTAATTTCTCTGCAACTTCCAGAATCCTGGACCTCTGACTCGGCCCTTTTGCCACTGCCACGCTCAGGCAAGGCACATTGAAACCATTTTGGACCCAGCTGCCATTGGCTTCTCTGGCACAAGATCAGGTCCTTCTCTAATGTCATACAAAACACCTTGCTTCTGATTAAAATTAATCCTCTCAGCTGCTCAGCGAAAGGCATCCAACTTTCCCTCTTGAAGGAACTGCTGAACAGGGCATCTAGAAGGCCACGAAGGAACTCGGGCAGCCATGAGACAAGCAAGTAGATCAGATACTGATGAAATCACCGTGCCTCCTGAGCTGTTTATATGTGATTTATCTCAGTTGCTAGTTAATTTTTAACAGGCATTTCCCCTGTCCCTTGCCAAACAGTTGGCAAACTCCCTGCAGAAGAGCCACACGTGCTCCAGCAACAAACATCCAAGCAGCGTTTCAGAGCAGATGTAGTAAATGGAGTTCTTACTCCAAGTAAGAACTGTTGTTTGAAATCCTATTTCTCCTGTACCTGAAAACAAACAAACTTCTTTCTGCCCACATTAAAAAACTGAAATACAACGTCCCTCCCTTTTCCACCATATTCTGCTTTGTGCTCCAGGTTTTTTTCTTCCTACCTTGGTACAACATGTCATTCCTATCTCCTATGCAGAGCGCTCTACAAGGCTCCAAAATGCATTCTCTAATTAAACAACAGCTACCAACATTCAAACTCTTTTACAAAGTGCATTTGCACCAACACTAAACCAGGCCAGGCTCAGGGCAAGACAAAGGGGGGGCTCTTACAGCCCCACGTTTCAGCACATCACAGTTTTGCTGCAGAGCTTCCAGCATAGCCCACAGTGACGCCAACCTGTCAAAAGCTCTTCAGCAGACCTACCAGCCATTTGATAAGAACCATACTTGAAATACTGGCACTTCTACTTGCAAAATGCAACCCCTCAAGCTGTCTCCTCTGCTTCCAGCCATTACAACCCTCTGGGCTGGTGGAGAGGTTATGCTGCGCTCAGTTAGTCCCAGCTGAGGGCTCTAAGCCCTGGACGGGTTGCAGAGGCAATGCCCACCACCCAGCTGTGGCCCCTGCAGATAAGGGTGCTCCTGCACCAGGCGACCCGGCACCAAGCCAATACCACACTGGACAGGCCCTAAATGTGCCATTTTCCCCCAGTGGGAGCTAAGCTCTCCAGTGGGATAAACCAGCATGGGCACAGACTGCATTAACACGGCTGTGCTGCCCCGTGCACACACACCTGCTGGCTCGCTCCAATGTCTCTGCACGGTATGACAGCAGGCAGCCATGGGCATCACAGCACTCACTCTCCTTGTTGCAGTGGGGTTTCTAGCTCCTGGCAGGACCCAACCCTGCTGCCACTGCCCCTGGCTTCAGTTATGGCTCGACTGAGCCCCCGCTGTGAACAGATTCCGACTAAGTCTCTACAAATCCAACTGGAAGAAGTCCCTTTTGCCTCCGAGCCTTCATGGCTGGGCAGCCCACAAAGAACAAACACCTGAATTTATACCATCTATCAAGCCTGCACTACCCACCCCACGGCGCCGAGGCAGCCCTAGCAGCCGGGGTCCTGACAGGTACCCTCGACTGACTGCAGGAGAGCGGGCACTGGCGTTGCTTCTAAGCATAACCAAGTCTTCAACTGGCAGCAAGTAGCTAAGGCTGTGAGTTCAGAACTGGAGTATTTCTTCATCTTGCCCATGGTAAATGTGTGTGTGTGCACTCTGGAGCTGGATGCACTCACCGCAGCACACCATGTCAGGGTGCAGCTCCCCATCCTCTGCACGTGGCGTACAGCCCTCTGGCCTCTGCACAGGCTGCTTCCTCTCCCCCCCTGCCTTTTCCTCCTCACACAGCTCTCATAGTTCCCCAACTGCACTTTTTCTCTTACCTTCCAGTTTGTTACAGGACCCCGACTTTTCTATCTTAATCTTCCAGCTCTATAGTCTATAGTGTTGCTGCTGTAGTCTAAAGCTTTTCATGGAAAACAGGCTACCAGAGCCTTTCTCCTCAGCTGCAAGCTTGTAAGTTTAGGCCCCCTGCCTACCAGGAAGACTCACGTTAGGTATAAAGCACTGCACCTGGCAGCCTTTGCCAGATCCTGCCCAAACAACAATAATAAAGTTTCTTTGCCTCGGGACCTGCTGAACCCAAAGACTGTTTTCTCTGGCACGAGAGGCCAATTCAGTCCTCAAGATAAATATTAAGCAAACAGGATTTTTTTTTACTTTAGGAACTAAGAAGTCAAAACTTTTTTCTGCAGCCAGTCACACCCCTTGTGCCTGCAATGCTGAGCTATTTTTAAAAAATTAATTCCTGTGGTATTTTCCTAATAGCCATAAAGCAGTTGGGCATTATGTCAGATACGCTTTGCTATTATTACTCTGTCTATGCCTTGTGAACATGACCTTCCACATTCAGAAAGATTAGCCAGCTGTCAAAAGAAAAAAAAAAATTAAATTCTTCTCTTTGTAGCCTTTCCTCTATCGCTTGTTTTTCCTGGGCAGCAGCTCAGAGCTGGCAGGGAACCACTTTTTAGTTCCTGCCCTAAGACTTCATCACATCTTGGAAATGTCCAAGTCCTGAATGTTGCAGCTTGGACCTTTTGCATTCTAAAAAAACGAAAATAAAAACTTGTACATTTTGCCAGTGTTTCAACAAGCAAAAACAGTGAACCAAAACCCAAATGAAGTACGCTTTCCCATCCATGTAATAATGACACTTTCTATACCTGAAAAACATAACACTGGTAACTTAAAACGACCAAGGAGCATCAACATCAGCCACTTCAACAACCATACTGTTCCCTCCATCTCAGGAGATGACAGGTGAATTGAGTTTTGACTTTGCTAGTAATTCTAATAAAAGCACAAAGTCCATAGCAAATTATGATAGATCTGTATCAGCTTGGGGACCTCTTGTCAAAGCAGCATTCAGAGACAGAGCAGTTAGCTGTTCTCCTCTGTACTTGTTCCCTGGTGTAAAATACAGAACATATTTTCTAAGACTATATAAAGATAAAGAAAGATTAAAATTAGGGCAAATATCTTCTTCCTCTGATTTCATTGTCTGAGCCCTCATTAAACTCCTCAGTAAGCAAGGTCAGACCCCATCTATTTTCTATTCATACACAATTTATTTCTGCTTGCCCACAGTCTGTGCCTGGGGAGAGCACTCCCAAGTAATCAACCTTTCACCCCCAGCTCCTGATCCCATTCCTTTTCTCCCCGTCATTTTACATTTTCCAGGTTTCTGGCCACCTCCTAATGGTGAAATCAGATTTTTTGCTGCCCGAGTCAAGCGAAGAGGCAGTGGCAACACGCTCCGATGAAGGAGAAATTGCCTCTTGCCATGTTTTCTACCTGCCTGAGCAAGTCTGCAGCCATCTGCCCTCCACACCCTAACCCGCTCGGTTGCTGCTGCCCTCTGCAACGCTTGCAAGGCCACAAGACGCAGCACAATTTGGAGCAGCCCCTCGTGGCTCTGGTTTGCATCTCGTCACACTCCCCCTGCTACTACAAATGCACCCTGAGCCGGAAGCCTCTTTCAAGGCAAAACCTAACTTACTGACACACAACAAGTCCAGCAACTGGAAGCAGTATCAGGCTCATCTGTATTTTGAAAGTAAAAAAAAAAAATCTGTGCTTTCCCCTGCATGCTACTGCTCTTTCTCTCTACCTAATGAGTCCATCTTCAAACTCCGTCCTAGAGAGGTGTTGAATATAAGATATGGTGAGATACATGCAGGTCAGGGCTTCACCCATTGGCACAGCCCATCTGTGCCACCTCCCTGCTAGAGCTCAGCTACTGACTTCAGAGATGGCAGGACTAAGGTTAGTGTTGCTGCTGTGCTAGGAAAGTATATTTACATAAATTATGCTGATAGCAATGTTATTATAAAGGTTTTAGTTCGAATGGTGCTATGCTTTTTTTTCATCAGCTGATTTTCCAGCCCATGAATTCATCATTCATTTACTCAGAAATAATATTTAATTCTCATATATGTCAGAATCACAAAATTTACTATGGTTCTTCCACAACAAACCTAGGGAAAAAATAGGTGACGGGTTGCAGAGCTGTCTAAGGCTCAACACTAATAATTGCTGGATGAGTAAACAACAAACAAAAAGTTATCAACAACTTCTAGCTAATTTCAGAGGGCAAAAAGGAAGGAATTCATTAAAAAAAAAAAAAGAGCAAAATCACAAGAGAAAAAAGTGTTTTTTTCCTCCAGTCAATATTGCTTACAATAATTCCAGTGGTTTATCTACATTTTAAAATTCTTTATTTGTTCTCCCAGACACTGGAAATAAAAAATAAAATCAAGTTACGCCCCCCTCTGAACAAGCTACAGTGAAGTGCAACAGACGACAGGCTGAACGTGCCTCTAGCAGGTGGCCAGTTCCAATACTGCACCTTCATTTATATAGGAGGAACAACACATTTTTTTTTAATATATAGGTATTCTTTAATATATATATATGACACATATATATTTAAAAATACATGCCTATTTATGCATTCAGGTAAAACATGTCACAACAGTTGCTTGAGCAGTGCTGCCGGGGCTGGTCAGCAGTGGGAAGGCAGGACCTCTCGAATCCCTCCCTGGGACTTGCTGGGGGAGCGGGCGCTACCCGAGAAGGAACAACCTCCTCTAGTGCCAGTTTCTCCCCATTTCACAGGTGCAAACCTTCAGCTGTTTGTCAGGCTCTGCGTTTTAGTACAAAAGCCTTAAGCCTCCTGACATTTCAAAAGTGCTCAAAGAAACAAGACGAGCTAGTCAGAAAGACCCTGTGGAGTTCTACACACCCACCCCACTCTAAGCCAAAATCAGAGAAAGCAAAGTCCGTACAGTCCGTACACCCTGCCTACCCCCCTCTCCTGCAGGACTCCTTCAAAGCAGCATCTGCTCTGCTGCCTTGCCTGGTGTGCTCTGGAAGCCCCAGGTGAGCCCTGCTGGCGGGCATGCAGTTCGTACCCCTGTGCATGCCCTCAGAGGGCTCAGAGCCTCTTCGTGCCAGGCGCGGTATGGGCATGCACAGGGGTACAGAGGGCTCAGGGGGCTCCCTCTTGGGAGACCACCCCACACGTCTTTATACAGTTCAGGTCACACCTTAATCACCCGGCCAAACTCAAGTGCTACAGCTCTTTCCATCTTTCCTGGTTAATCTAATCTCTTTGCCATTGTTGATGCTGCTTTCAGGATTCCTCTCACATGCAGCGATCTCCTCCTCCTCGAGGCAGCTGCAGAGAGCCAGGCAGCAGGATAACTGCAGGTGGTTCCCAAAGCTGACACCAGTGAGACCAGCACAGTGCCCAGACAGGGCTCACCAGCGGAGCACAGGAGACCGTGCTGAGCTCCATCTTGCTATTGCTAAGACAGCTTTTGAGACTGCAACAAGGTGAGGTCTGACTGCACTGTCTCGCAATGTGGACGTGCTGTTTTATTACCGAATCCACTCCCAAACACCAGTTCACAGTCATCTGCGTGCTCTATTCACGGCACAGACAACACCCCCCTGCAACTGCTTCTACGGCAACTGTAGATGTCAGAGGGCTTAAGCGCACCCAAAGCCCACTGCCAAATCATTCAGTTACAGCCCTCGTGCCCCTTTCAGTCCGTGATCAATCTGTTTCCCACAGCCTGGGGGAACTGGGGGCAGGGACTGCTACAGAGAGAAGAAAAAATGATCACGAAACAAAGGACAAATAAGTCCATGAACTCAGGGAAGAGCACTCTCAAAACTGAAAAAACTCAGTGACAAATAAAAGCATCCAGCTAATGCAGATAAACCACTACCAGTATTCTGCTTCTTTGCAAATTCCATGTCCCAAATTTCCCCTAACACTTAACAGTTACTGAGCGGCATTTTATATTAAAAAATAATGTAAACAACATCACCAACTCTACTGTATAAAATCACAGAAGGTTACAGACTGTACAGTGAGTAGCCAGGCCATGAGGCTTCCTGCATGACAGTCCTGCAATATTTCCACACAGTGCCAAAGCCTGCCAGCAGCCCTGGATTACTGCCTCTTAGCAATGCCTCTAGGCTGCTCTTCCTACCACGCATTTCATTGCTGTCGTACTGTTAGAACTGGCACGCTCCGAATGCCAAGCGCCAAGTTCAGGGTCAGGGTGTGTTTCACGCTACCTTGGTGCTGATGCAAGTGATGCCACAAAGCTTCGGGAGACAAGGCATTGGACTCTGAGACTAGAAAACACCTAAAGAATTGATGGAGCAAATCCTGTGCCACTGTAATAATAAGATTGCTTTCGGAAAGCCAATAGTGCCCAAATAGGTGATGCTATAATAATTAATAAACTTTTATACTGTGCCGTAGCGATCCATGAGTGATCTTACGCTAGATGCTGTACGAATAGGGAGATTTCTGTTCAGGGGAATCACACCTGTTGTCATTTGCTTAAACAGACAAAACCCCCAAAACGGTGTTTTCATCTCTTCTTCAGGGTATTTTTCACCTCAATGGATTCCTTTCAGAGAAACAGTGTTCTGTAAAAAATGACTTAACCCTTGCAATACCCTCCTGACAGTGGTGCAGTGCAATGACCCAAACGAAACTTCCCTCTCAGGTGAACTCAGCATAGCCCGCTGACAGCACCTAAGGCATTGCTCCCTTCATTCAGCGTTATAAAATTGTTTATCTCCTGAGTGTAAGAGTTCCATTTCAGGTCCTGGCAAGGCTAATATGCATGATAAATACTCTCCTCACTCATGGCCTAGCGGGAGCTGTCTTAAGAACCTCAAATTTGCTATGTAATACCTAGATAAACATGACAATTAACATCATATGCTAAATTATGTCAGACTTTAGAATGCAAGCAGGATTTTACTTCAGCTACTCTGTTCTTACCTTCTTTTGATAGTGAAAAGAAGTGATCCTCTGTAGATCTGAGATACTTTGACTCACAACACTAGAAAAAAAGAAATCAGTGTTTTTTACAGGGATTTCTGTGAGCAGAGCTTCAGCTGAACAACAGCTGTCACACCAGCCTCCTCCATGAAAAAGTTAAATGACAGGAACTGAGAAGAAGGGGGAAGAGAGAGAGACCACCACCCCACCCCAAAACAGAAACAGATCCATTTTAATAATTTTCTCCCTCAGAATATCTTCCCTAAGAATCACTTTTTTCCCCTTAAAAATGGATATATCTTTAATAACAACAGCATTTATTTTTGTTATCGCTTTGCCAGTGAAACTCTGGGTCACTTTGAATAGTTAATCTTTTCTCCCAATGAACCCATAGGTTTTCATAGTTGCTTGCCTGGAATGAATGCGTGCCCTGATAAAGTGCAATGACATCCCACTGAAACATAACTACTGTACGTTTTATTTGGTAAAAAGGTGGAATTCCTTCTGGAAATTGTCTATAATTCAGAAATCTACATACTCCTCAAAGTGTGTTGGTTACTGTTCTGGTTTGGCTGCGGCCGGCAACAAACACGCCACGTGGCCGCCCCTCCCCCCGCCGCGGTGCGGAGGAGAATGGGAAGAAACAGGCAGAAACTGGTGGGTCGGGGTAAGGGCAGTTTAACAGAACAGCAAACAAAGGGAACAGGAACAACAACGATACAGATATAAGGAGAAAACACAACACAAACCGCACAACCCACAGAACCGCTCGCCTGAACCGCCACCGCCGCGCGCTCCCGAGCCGCGAGAGAGTCCCCGCCGCCCAGCTCCCCCCCATCGGAACCCAGCATGACGGCACATGGTATGGAATACCGGGCTCTGTTTGGCCAGGTGGGGTTGGGTCAGCCCGCCCGGCTGTGCCCCTTCCTGGATTCCAGTGAAAATTAACCCTGTCCTGGCCGAACCCAGGACAGTTACTCAATGAAGTTCATAATGAAAGAGAAGCCACTCACAGAAATAATCTGTTCAGCTCAGAGCAGAAAATTCATACCTGAGGACACACACCATCATGAGCATGAAAAGACGATGTGAGTTTATCTTGGTTGGACTCTATCTGTAAGACAGAGTTTGTGTCAATCTGCACTGTTTCACTGTCCGTACAGCTACTGCTGTCTGCACTGCCAAGCTAGAACAGACTAATTAAATCTAGTTAACTCTGAATCCTGCCCCCAATGTGTCCAACAAACCTCCAGACAGTTAAGGAAAAACTTGCCCGTTTTCAGCAACAGTATGAGTTACTGAGACTTGTCAGAGATACTGGCATCTAAATATGCTTCAGCAACTTCTGAGTTTTGACTGCCTCGCTGTATTTCCTGAATGCATTACGCCTGCAATTTTCTCCCTCTGATTCACGGAGCTCACCCGTGTCAAAGCAAATTTATCCCCTATTAATCTCCATTCTTCTGCTCAGGCACTTCTTTCACACCTCCAGCAGACAAGGGCACTGCAATGGCAGGGCACCAGGCTGCTAACCTAACATCGCAGAGGAGGTTACAGCATTTCCCCCCGCTGCAGTGTGCGCACTTGGCGCTCTTCTGACGGTAGGTTTCTGGCAAAATATAAACCAGATATGTTTTTTCAGCTTTGAGAGCGTTCTTCCCTGAGTTCATGGACTTGGGTGTCCACTTTACCTCTTGCACTTTAAAGAGAGATGCAGTTTTTCTTGTTCTGCTGTAATTGATGAAGGCTTTTTCCCAAAAAAACATTTCACAGGGAAGTTAAACCCTACACAGAAAACCTTTTGTAAATGATGACAAGCTGTCAGCTTTGATAACTGCCTTTTCAAGAGAAAACAAGAAAACTGAAAACAACCATGTTTCAAAGGAGCAAGAGACAATTCTTAGGGGAAACTAAATCCATGGATCTGACAGAGCAGTGGTACAGCTGGCTAGAGCTCCACTTCTTGACCATCCCTGTCAAAAATAAAACAAGACATTTTATAGCGTGGAGTAACTCAATCTTTCACAGGAAAGCTCTCCATTTGATTAAAACCACTGCATCCTATCTCTCAGCCAAATTAAATTCAGTTTTGCTTTACCTAGAATTCTGCTTTACGATGCCTCGTTGTTACAGTCAGAGCGGGTATATTTTTCCATGGGAAAGTACTGGCACGACGGCAAAGGAAATGTCCTTATTATCACACTTCCACCCTAATGTCCAATCAAAGCAAAAGCTGAAGAATTTAGCTATTTTCATGTCTGGGAAATCAGTTGCTCAGCACCAGCTCTCTCCCATCCAAACATCATTTGACACTGCTGCCACTTGCCAGCGGGAAGCATGGCTGCTCGCTGAACGCTGCTCTGTCAGCACGGCACCACAGTCGCTCATTCAGAAAACATTAATTTAATCAAGACTATTTTAAAACAGACAAAAGGTAGTTAAAAAGCCTGTCAGTCATTGTATACAGTTTCCCAGCTTCTGTTCTTTGAATAGATGTGCTCCTCACAGACCTGGCACTGATATAACATGAGAACTATCAGTCCTCTTGACTGCACAATGCCTGTAACACACGACAAACCACCTCTCCACCTCATACATTTACTCAGCTCAGTGGCAGCATCTTCTCATCCCCAAACTGCTTTAAAAAGGTGGCTGCTTTTCAGAAATACCTTATAATGCTCTCAGATTACAAAAAAACTGTCCAACAGACTTCAAACATGGTTCTTTTTAAAAATACATGTACAGGATTCCTTCTGCAGCATGAAAATGAAAGAGGGTTAAAACCTTGGACACCGGGTGAACACAAATAAAATCTTCCTCCCAGACATCCAGGTTAGCAGGGGTTAGCACTGTTAGATGAAGAGCTATGCTTTGTCTATGCCTTTCATCCCTGAGCCTTGAAGGAAGGCGCTCCAGGGGGCCCACTGGTGTAGAAGATACCTGTTAGCAGTGGCATGTGGACATCTGAGAGTTGAGAAGCACTCCTCAAGCCAGATGGGCCAAATACCACACCAGAACCAATGATCTGCAACAAGTTCTAGTGTCATTTTGGAAAGCCCCACCTCAGGGAACTCTCCAGGCTACTGCTTACAAGGCCTTTCGGTTGCAGAGCGCCAACAGGGTCTGACAGCTCTGATACTAGACACACACACAGGATCTAATGCTGTGACCATTACAATGGCAGCTACTGGGTTTATATTTTTAAGCATTGTAACAAACGGTAAATGTTTAGTTCTGGGTCCCATACAAACCACAGGATGATTTAATTAGAGATACTTTATTTCTCTGCATACAAACCACAATACTGATGCAGTACTAAGGTAGACAGTCCTCCCAGTCTCCATTTGGTGGAGATACTAGGTACAGGTTTATCCCAGAAAAAATAATTCAATGAAGGCTTTTCAAATATTTGTATTAAGTACCTTGAAACTGTAATGTATTAATCATTTGAACTATAATAGCATCCAGAAAAACGGCTGCAGCTGGACCTCGCATAAGCGTATAGGAAAACACATTGGTCTCCCAAACGGCGTATGCTCTAAAGAGTCAGTTAAATCAGGCACACACTGGAAAAACAAAGTAAGTTCTAACGAAGTTAATTGAGCAGCCTCAACTCGGTGGCAGAGGCAGGAACAAACTCTCCGTCTCCCCAAACCAGTTTTGTATCCACGTGTTCATTTTGTTTCACTGGTGGTTAAAAGGGACCGCGGTGAAACACACCACCCCAGCTCAGCACAGCTTGAGAAATACGATTCTCACAGCTCGCACAAACAGTTCATAGCACATGAGGAAACGTCAACATTGCTCTTCAATGCCCAGTCTGTTAAAGCTTCATGCTCAGACAGTGCCAAAATCGTGGTATCAAATGACAAATTATCGTATCATCCCATCGACTTGCACTGGAATACACTCCCTGAAATACATTCAAGAAACATCATAAATGCACGCACTCGGAAGCTGCAAAAACAATAACCCCAGGAAACAAAATTCATTGCAGGAGCAGCAGCATATCAGAATGATGACAGAAAATCAAGTCCTAACAACGTACAGAAGTCATGCAGAACAAACATGACTGCTGTGTACCAAAAAGCAGGCAAGACAGACAACTCAAACACTGGAGCACAGTCAAGTTCCCTCCTACAGTTCATTACGGAAGTTTCTGGCCAAAATAATGTCATTTACTGCCCAGTATCTCACCTCAGTGTTCATTCAGGGGCAGAGCAGATTCAAACGATTTTCTAATCGACAATTTTTTACTCACCATGAATCCTAATAAGAGACACAGGGAATGAGACACATCCTGAAAAAAACCCAGTCTGAATTGCTTCATTTTACTTTTCTCCTTCTGGGTCCAAATCTACACTGCTGCTCTCGGCAGATGCATTTACCAACAGAAACAGAGACCAGCTTGGTTCTCAGCTAAAAATGCATAATGATTTTCACTGAGTAGGACTACCAGATTTGATCCACTGTTTCAACAGCCGACTGAAATACTACTGTAAACGTCACCATTTTTTTGCAGCTATTCACTATCGAGCTTGTTGCATTAACATTAGAAGATTTCCTGTGTTCAATTTTAACTGTAAAGAAATCATCAGGCCTGATCACAGGCTGAGCGAGAACAGCATTTTTATCTTCAGAGGTGGTAAAAGGAAAGAGAAGAGAGACAATGACTGACATGAAACGGAATCTGCGTCACAGGGGAAAACTGGAGACTTTCGTCCCCCCGGTCTCCAGTTAGCACCCTGCCTTTCAGCTCCCAGCTGAATGCATTGCCACTGGAAGATGCTGAAGTCTTGCTACGTAGTTGTATGCAAATCCCAAAGACAGTAAGGGAAACAGCAGGATAAGAAAGCTGGCTAAAACCAAATACCCTAGGCATGAAAAAACAATGCAATGATACATCATTGACACATCTGGTAGACAATAACTGAAATAGCTGATGATTGCAAAAAGAGGGGCAAAGAATTTGGAAGAGGGAACCTGCTATATTATATAAAATAAATCACTTATTTCTCAGGCTATCCATATGTCATGAGTGTGCTATGGTACACCTGTCGTGTTAAATGACTGTCCTCGAGACATAAGTGTACATCTGATAATCTTTTCTGTTGCCTGAAATGTTCTGCATGCCGTGTTTCGAACGTCTTCCGAGAATCTGAGCTGTTGGCTCACGGAATGAAAAGTGCACCTCATTCACGCATGACTGTGCCTGAGATTTCAGAGAGGCCAGACTTACCTGTGGGTCTCTGCAAAGCAAACACCAGCTTCAGTGAAGGCAGTAAACATGCGAATAGCTCTTAAACAAATAATGACACTAGCGCAATACTGGGAGAATGGATGCATTCCAGACTTGCACTCAGCTGAGAGTTTCTGGATAACAAATTTGTTCAGCAACACTTGACACAAATCCCTTTGTTCTCTGTACATATTAAGTTGCTCTCGTATGTTTTCTGCAGTTAACAGATAGAATACGGGAACCTGTCTGTTACCTCCAACTACTCTGAACACTGAAGAAAGTGTACAATTTCTACTGTTCTTTAATGGTAAAAAAACTTCCGTGCTGACAGTACATTCTGAATGCCTACACAAACATTTGATTTGACTTTGCAGGTCTCCCAGGTTTCCCATAGCCCTTCTTTCCCCTCTGAACGGGTCTGAAGTTAAAACTCTTCCAGTAATACCTGACTGTAATTCCCACCTGCACTACCAATACTCTCCAGCCCTACTGATATCTCAGGGGGCCCACTAGGAGCCTGAAGACTCTGGATCTTTTTTGGACTCAGCTACAGTAAAATATTCCTTTTAATTAAGCATAATTTTGTATAATTAATCTGCACAGAAAGCATTAATTTGCCTTGCTATCTCAGACTTCCCCAGAGAAAAACTTTACAGTTCAGATGATCCCCACATCTATCATTATAAATCATCGTACCTTAATAACACAGCCTGCCAGTACAAAGAGCTTCCCACACACTCGTTCTAATCAGAACAGAAATGCTGCCACATACAGCATGCACGCGAATTCCAGCCTTCAGCAAAAACAAATCCTGCCACAAGACGCTCTGCAGAGCCAATCTGTCAGCACCACCGAGGCGCTCTCCGTTCACAGATCTGGTGTTTCGCGTATGTCAGCAACCCAGGAATCATCACTACGAGCCAACTCAACCACAACCCTAGTGACTAGGCAGTCTAGATTCCCAGACTTGCCCCCTTTGGAACACCGTTCCCTGAAGTCCTGTTCTTATCTATTAAAACCAAGGCTGTCTTCTACTTGTATTAAAACTGCACAGATTTTGCCTGGTGTACTTAGAGATGTGCAGCGCAGTGTGTGCAGAGGTGCCTGCTTGAGCACCAGCTTTGTTAATTTGCCTTGGAGGAGGGAAGGAGCACTCCACCGTGACAGCAGTTTCATTTCACGTTTATTTCATGCAGCATCAACAGTCCTCACCTGCCTTCCCAGTCCTGCTGTTGTGTTGAGAACAACTGCACCAGAGAGGCAGGACAATTCAGAAGGAAATATTTAGAATTGAAAGGAAAAAGACACCTCAGGCCTTGAGCCCATGCTGGGCACCATATATTTGTGCATTTTTAGGTCGTCTCTACCCTGCAGTCAAAGCTGGGCACACATACACAAGACACAGCCACAGGTTTGCACAGTGTCACAAGTAATATTTCCCCAGCAGCTAATCTGTATGAGCTGTGGCCTGGACAGACACCTCAAGAAAGATGGGGTTTTTTGGATAAACAGAAATGAACTTTGGTCTGTGCTGAAATGCTTCTTTGTTCTTGCCTTTTGGCTAATCAGTCACGAGTTCTGAATAGCCCTATACCATCTGCCCACAATATAAGTCTGGTCTATCTTATAGGGCACAGCGGCATAATGAAATAACTATTCCCTGTAGCAATTTGTGCTCCAAAAAAACATAGGAATTACTGTCAATTTGGTCAGTATTTACATTTACTAGCTGCCACTTGCACAGGTGAGAGCAGCACCTTTTGGTAGGTCTGTGTGTGTAAAGCTCATTGCTTTTAGAGAAGGGCAACAGCCTGCCATCCACAACCCGCTACTGTAACACAGGGGCAGCTGCGTTAGGAAAGGTACAGAAATAGTCTTACACACCGGCACCTGGTTTGGCAAGGACACCAGCGTATCCGAGATCAGCAGGTTCTCACCCTTCAGCCTCTCCAGGAAAAGAAGTTCCAGTGCTGAGGGCACAATCCTGAAGAAACACAGGGAATATGAAGTTCATATTCTCCCTCTCTCCTTCTCCTGCAAGAGAGTTTCAAATTGCCCTTTGATTTCAGAGAATTTGCCATTTATAGTTAATTGTTATGTCGTTATGTCTGGAAGTATCCACTGTGTGTGTGTGGGGGGGGAAATTAGTTGTCCACTTGGAATAACAGGTATCACAATGTACTACTCAAGAGTCTCTAAAAGCACCATCTCTGCTTTCAGGAGCATACGTGCACCTGGAAGCCATGCATGAGGAGTAGGCAGGAAAATACAGCCTATGTATGATACTTCACTTCTAAAAGCTACAATAAAAAATGGCTTTTGGTCCAAATACTGTTTTATTCTAAATATTCCAAAATGTGCTGGGATAATTGTTACTGCTTGACTGCAAGCAAGAACAACCCTATACTGGATGTACCTCTGTATGAAAAATCCCACTGTTTCCCAAGCTCCATGGTCATCATTAAAAAAAACACAACCAAAATCAAAAAATCCAGCCACTCAAATAGGGGGTAAAAGAACAAAAAAGAGGGAGGGAGGAAAAAACCACTTCAGAAATGCATTAAGTACATGTGCACTCATACACAAAGCCTACCTACAGTGTGATCCTTCAGGACTTTAATTTATAGTTTTGGAGAGCTGCATATGACCAAAGGTTAGGAGCCTCTCTTGCAGCAACGCTTGCCTGCCTCTTCTGCGAAGCTCAGGCTGAACTAGACTGGAGGTGGGGGAGGATGATTACTTACTGTTTTGCACTCTAGGTGGGGACTGACAGGCAGGCTTTCAACATCAGCCAAACAGTAATCAGCAATTACAAGTTGTACTGTGTGACGAAGACCATGCTGTGCACATGTGGAGCGCCCTGGCTGCACACCGTCTCCGTGCCAAGAGTTAATGAGATAATTTTTCTCCTTGGAGGCTACGCCACTGATAAATCCACGAGTAAAGGCAGCCTTTGCACAAGCAGTACCTCCCATAGAGCAGGCCCCTGAAACAAAACATTACCTAATTGTAGCCTGCAACTCAACAACTGCAGCCAAGAAAGGCTCTTCCTCTCTCTGACAGTAACTGCTCGCAAGTGGGATGTGTTATTTGAACATGAGCAGCTCCAGGATCTCTGTGCATACTCTCGAGGCTGTTTATGTCCCTTGAACATGTCTTTGGTGGGTGGCCTTTCTCAGTTTTGGTTTTGATTGTTTCTACCCCCTCCTCTTTCCCTCAAAGTACCGTCATTACTATTATTACTCTAACTGCTATTCCTTAGCCTGATTAAGGCTCTTTGGCTATAGAAGGTATTTTTAATTTTGGTTTAAAAAACAAAACAACACCACAGCGGAGAACCCTCAGGCCTTTGAGTGGATTCAGGCAAAGCCTGATGCTTTGATCATCCCTGTTAATTGTTTCTAGCCAGATCAGAATAAAGTATTTAAGGTATTTAAGCCTATGCCTAACTTAAAGCTAGGAGTCATGACACTATCTTCAACCTGATGGTGCCTCTGATCATCTGCATAAGTATCTTGCTGAATCAGTAAAACTGTGCAGGAAAACAACCCTCATGCCTGCTAATATTTGAACTTCTTAAGGTTTATTAAAAAGCACTCCCCTGAAAATGAAATCTGAAACAGGGTCAGCAGAGTCTTTAAGAGGATTTTGTAGTCAGCCTAAGATTTCAAGAGGTAAACAGATGCAGAATACAATTCTTTTTTTTTTTTTAATCAACTAAATGAAATCAATAAGGACAAATCTGAGCAATGAATGCCCCATTTAGGCTTGTTCTACTGCACAGGCAGAATGGGTGGTTTGCAAAACACTAGAGGAATAGCTCTGCCCGCATTTCCCACTGAAGCCATTTACAGACTGTATGTAAATCCTGACCCTTATGAGGACAAATTCTCCAAGCTCAAGTCCAAATTTTTAAGCGTTTAGTGGCAAGTGTGGAGGCCAGGTTTTCAGAAGCTTGGGTCCCATTTAGATATTTAACAAAGGGTTCAGATTTTTGCAAGTTCTTTGTGTGGGTAACTGAAGACTTCTGAAAACTGGCTGTGTGTTACAAGAAGCAGTTTCAATTGCACAAAGTAGCCTTTACTTAACCTGGTTCATACCTAGTAGCACAGACAGAAGTCTAATACATTTCTGCACAAAATTGCAAGAGTCCAATGCTATATAATCCATCAAGATGTTATACATCATCAACAGGTTAGGCTTTGCAACAGGACAACACAACGCTACAGCAAGTGAACAGATGCACAGTGGAAGACTACCCTAACCCTTAATGTAGTGGCACAATGGAGTAAACACGCTATTATGGCCACCAGCTGTCTGGGGCAAGCATTCAGTCCTCTTCATCTGCTCCCTACATTAGTAACCACAGTCAGCTATGCAAAAATTTACAATAAGTTGAAGTCCTTCATGCACCTCAAGCAAATATAGGCTTAAGCCTAGCTCAGCGTAAGGGTCCAGGAATCATTACTTTCAGATCCATGGGATAATCTGCTTGACTAAAGTTTTAGAGGTGAATTTACACAGAGAATAAAACACACTTTGAACTTCCTCACATCGAGTAAAAACTCCCTGTCCCTCCTGCCCAGCTTCCCATTCAAATTGGTGACCTGTCCACTGCTGCATTTTCATCTAAGCTGCTTCCTATGGATGACCCACCATCCTCAAAAACTGTGTAGGATATAATCTTTAGGGGCTTCTCCAGCATAATTTTGTTCTCACAATACATATTTGCCTGTGCTAAAAAAACAAAATCCTGAAAACACCAGGAGAAACTCTGAGAAAAATTGCTGGGCATGTTTTTTTGTAATTTGTAACTCAGAACTATTAAATGCTTCTATTGCTTCAACTGCAGTAGTAGTTGAATGTCACAGAAAGAAATTAGAGTACATGGAAGGGTCAGGGAGGGTATACACTAACAGTGTTATTCATAGATAAGAGCTTCTTAGCAGTCTGTCATCCCCCATCATGGTTCTGCAGTGATCTTTCTAAGCTCCTGACTGAGGTTAACAATAGTTCTGAAAAGTTCAGAAACTCTTACCTTACACAGCATGTTTTACAACAGATTTAAGCTCTAGTTCCTGCATTTATTCCGGGTTCAGTCATCAGATCTTTATAAACATTTAACACAAACAAACAGTTAAAGGGCTGCAATCTAAAGGACTAATACCTCTCTGCCTTTTCTTAGACTGACCTCAGCTTGTTTTTAGGGACTTTCCCTTGACTATGTGCATGCATATAATATTATTTACAGAGAAAGAAATAGATAGATGCGCTGCACTACATGTACCAGCTAAAGGTTTCTCAGTGCTCTTGACAAATATAACCCTGTCACCTTGGAGAATGAAAAGCTTGGTTGGGGGCTACTCATCATAGGGAAATTGGAGAGGAAGGGTTGGAGCTGCAATGTAAAGCTGGCTTCAGAGAGGCTCCAGGAGAGCCAGGTCTGCCCTCCCCACGTCCTCAGGGGACCAGGGATACCCAGTGCTGCTTCTAGGAAGACCTCTCCTTCCCTGGGAGAAAGGGCAGTCCTGGCTTTCCGAGATTGGCAGAGGGTATGTGGTGAGTTTTTGTGGCAATCACTTCTTCTGCACCTCAGCATGCCCTCTCCCTCCTTGGACACACCCACATATATGCAGGCAAGATAGAAAAACGAGGAGCACTCAGTTTACATACCTATTTGTATTTGCACAAGACCCAAAGGAAAAAACTTCTAGGGCTCTGTAACTGACAAAATTTCCTTATGCCGAAACACTAACATTGTGTTTTATAACATGGCATCACAGTGACCAGTCTGTCACAGCCAGAGTACAGCACTGATTCAACATTAAGTACTTCAAATTCTCAGCAAGTTTGCTGAATGCGTGAGGTCTGTCCTACTGCACGCTTAACGGGATTCAGCCAGTCCTGGATTCACATGGCGGGGAGTATCACAGAGAAGAGATGAGACAAAATGAGAAGACTGAATGAAGTAGAAAATGAAGGAAAGCTGAGGTTCCTTTTTTCTTTTGGCATTCACCAGACGACCACCAGAAACACTGGATATCTTCAAGTTCACTTTAATAAATTCCTAATACCCATATATTTAGATTATTTGCTACTGTGACCGTTTATTGCACAACTTTTCTGTGCAGTACATAGTAGGGCTGCTTGTCTTTTTTCATTGCCTGTTTTTTTCCAACTACTTCACAATAAAAAAAAAAAAGGCAGCCACCTTGTTTTTGCCATGGTGGGGGGTGACAGTTCATGCCACTGTCTCAGGATGTGATAACCCAAGAGCAGTCCCAGTCCACGAGGGATGCTGGTGCTCCTGTAATGAGCAGTGAGCAAGAGGCAGCAGTCTGAAGCACAGCCCTAGGTGGCAGTTATTCTACCTTGTCAGGAAAGAGTAATTAGAGAATAACTCCCCGCTGCCTTCAACTCTCTCCTGCCACCCCCACTGATTCTCATCCATCATCACGAAGCCTTCTCTCAGTGATTCATTATGAGAGGGTTGCCTTTCCAAGGGAGGCACTGAGAGGAATTTTCCACTTCTCCCTCCCTCCCTTTTTGCACAGCAGCAATCTCATTTCATTACAAGCTCAGGATCCTGACGTCAGTGGCTTCAGGCATCTGCTAATCAGGAACAACCAGTTTCCAGGAACAGGAGACACAATGAGTCCATTAAAAAAGTCTTCAGAGAAAGAAAACCCATCACATGCTTCCTATAGGGAAGGTGAGCAAAAGGTAAGGGCCTGTGAAAAGCTGAATGAAATCCTGGAAGGCGGGAGGGAGGGCCTGTAAAGCACACAGTAAAAGCAGCATCAGGCAGGATGGAAGAGAGCAAAGAAGCCTGGGCAAATACTGATTTACAGACAGGACTTTAAGAAGAAATCTATGGCAAATACATATTTGCACATATAGTACCAAAAGGCACAAAGCATTTCAAAAGCAGTAAAAATATTTGCAACAACTCAATGTGAGCTCAGATATATTGCAACAGCACTGGGTTCTAACTCTGCCCATTTTTGCTGGTTTCTCCTTCAAAAGTAATTGCAAAATTTCTCTCTGCATGAATGGGCAAGACTTCCATATTTCAGTAAAGCACTCAGATTCATGCATATGTGCATGCACTACATATCATAGAATCATAGAATCATAGGAAGTTTTGGGTCGGAAGGGACCCCTAGAGGTCATCTAGTCCAACCCCCCTGCAGCGAGCAGGGACACCATCTACACAAATATTGCAAAGGAGGAATTTTCATCATTCCAACTCCTTTGAGGTATTCTAGCTAGGTTCAGAGGATCCTCCCAAAAGAGCTGGAAGCTTTTAACAGCCTTGTCAGTTTAAAGAAAGCTGTCTGCTAACTATATTGTTTTAGTTATATTATATATATATACACATCATACAGTTATATGCTAAACTAAACTCTCCATGTTCATTCTTCCAGATACATATTGTAAATTGGGCATCTTTCCAGACCTGGGGTGGAGTGTCCCAGTTGCTGAAGAGCTGCCAACAGAGAGCTCTGAACTGGTCCTACACCATAAGCCACTAAATTCGTCTCTTGAGGACATCATCCTACATCTGATGTCACCTATTTCTTTGAGGCTGGAGAAACAACATTGCTTGAAAAAACAGCTTTACTTGAAATAAAGATTTAAAATCAGAGACATCAGCTCATTCAAGTTTTGAAGAGTATGAGAAAAATTGCGCTTAGGGTAGGAACTGAACTGAGGCAAATGAAATTAATTGACATAGTGGCAAGAAAGTCAACCCTTTTGTGGAAGCTGAATGTTGCATGCTCACTAAAAGTACGTTTCTGCAACTCCAGGTTTGTATAATACTTTACAATTATTGATTATAACTACGTAGCAGAAGGTAGACTGTGCTACTCTTGTGCTCACTGGTGCCAGAACTACACACTAACCTCCCAAACAAGATAAAGTTCTCTCTATGAATGTGATTAAAAAAAAATACAGCTCTGACTTGTTTTGCGTCAGCTTGCTGTGAGATTGCCAAGTGAGAAAAAATGAAGGCTGAAAACCTGTCTTTCAGCAGCTGTTAGAACATATCAGGAATACCCAGAGGATAAATGTATTCAATTTGTGTAAGAACACTGACAGTCTGAAACTATGGAGTATCACATGCTAATTTATCTAAAATGATGACTACTAGTAAAAGCTAAATATCACATAATTAGCTCCATGACATTTAGTTCCAATTCTGGTCTAAATTTATCTCTGTTAATACAAATTACTTGTTCCTTATCGAGTCCTTTTAATAGAGATCTGTAGTGGAGAAGAGGTGGACGGGATAGGAAGACAGATCCATCCAAAAAAATTGACTCTTCCTAGCTTGTGGTGTTTTAAAGCACATCAGTGATATTAGACCCCCCTGCATGAAGGTCATGCAGGCCTCAGTGCCTGTATTTCCCTGTTCAGAAGCTGTGAGAAAACTGCTAGTGAAAAGCATTTGGTGTTTCACTACTGCTGAGGCAGGCAGAGTTTTTATACCTTAAAAATGCCATGGCAGGACACAAAAGCACTATGCAAACTGATCTGTTTCCCCTCTTCTACACATAACTTCCATGCACACAACACAAAGTCACTTGAACTGCTAAAAGAGAAAAAAGAACTGAAAATTAAAAATAAAAACACTTTCTTGTTATGCTCTGACCTCTGCTTTATGAGGGAGGTTCTGGTTTTATTGCTGATATTCTAGGGTTGTAAAGCCTGGTATTTGGTTAACTTCACAGAAGGTGACAATCTTGATCAACACGAAAAAAAACCCTAAGTATTTTAGTAATTGAAAGTACATGATATTTTATTATGGTCTAAGTGCACAAGAGTGTTTATTATACACCATTAACATGATTGGTGGATGTAGCTAACCAAAATTTATAACAAGCTTTGTAATATGAGGGCTTCTTCATCACTAACACTATATTCTTGATAGATGCTGTGAATTCTCTGTGGGAATGCTGAAAATCATTCATTAATAGTACTTTACTAGCGAAAGGATTGCTTACAAAATTAGTGATGAAGAACTCATGTTGCCATCTATCTTTAGCTTCCAAAGGAAATAGTTTGTTCCTAGGAAAGAAGTATGTAGTGTCTGCATTGTCCTTATACATCTTAAGTGATCACAGTACTCACTATATTTCTTTATCCTACACCAAGTAAAATTAGGAAGTCTTGTTAGCCTAATTTTAGTGAGGGGAACTGAGCAACCCAGATTATGTAAGCCATATCAAAAGTTTGTAGCAAGGCAAGCAATAACAGTTTGATATCTCAAGCTACTGCTACAAGCACTGGATCTCTTAAAAACCCACAATTATTCTATGTACCTGTTTTTTACTCACAGGGCTTTTACTCCTTTGGCCAGCTCAGCTGCCAAGACCAGATACCACCAGATACTACAACTCTCTAAATGACATAATGCCAGATAACCCTAGCTAGACAAACATGAGACAAATTCCATACCACTTCAGTTAGGAAATACTAATTAAAACAGTGATCTACAAGTTTTCTCTGGATTGTTCCCATTGAATACAATGATTAACACATTGATCACTGAGTTGCTCTACTGTACCTGTTCTTTCACCCAGATTACCGCGTCTGGAAATTTTGTGTCTCAGCATTATAGAATATAGCTCCTAAAGTACATAAGGACCTATCAACAGGGAAGTAAAATAAGTAAACTACAAGAGCGCATGCACTGGGGTGTCTATACCTTTTACATGCAAGACCACTACCAGAGGTTAATCTGAATATGCATTTACATTATAGTTAAACACATTTTGGGAAAAAGCTTTACAAGAAATACTTACAAATTGATTCAGGGGTAATAATACTCTACTGATCCTATTTTTTTGGACTAGATTCTTTGAACTCTGCATAACACTGGTTTATTAAATACTGATATAATAAGACAGTCACACTACAATATTGAATTATGTTCAACCACATGCTTATGGTAGTATGAGATTAATTTGTCAACCTAATTTAATGGCATACAGACTCTGTTGTCATAGAGCACAAACTGTTGTCTAACCGGTATTTTGATGTTACCATTTAAGAGGCACCACCAGTAGCAGACTTCAAGCCCCACAGTTACTTCAAAGGCAAACGAAACACTACTTCTAAAACAGAATGCAGTTTGTGACATCGGCTCTCTACTGAGGCTGGAAATCTAAAAGAATGACAATACTAGCATTTTAGTTTGGGACTGAATGAAAAAGGAAACCTGTAGTTTTGCTAGTCAAATATACAAATCTCATGTTAGCTCAGCCAGCATAGATCAAGTTTCACTACTTGACCTGGAAAGAAACGCTCTTTTGGGAGGAATAATAATCCTTTCAGTCAATCTTTGCAAGTTGGGCCCAGGAGAAGGAATTAAAAATAGCAAGATAAGACTGACAGCAGTAGTTAAATTTCTAACATAACAGTGGGAGAGGCCAGTCTGACTCATCAACAAAGAAAAGATAACTGAAAATGGGAGATTAAAAGGCCACACTCATTCCCACACTATTCCCAGACCTCCTAGTAACTCAATCTGGACACTGTGAAAGCTAAATAAACATATAGCTAGTTTTTCTATTACCTGAAGAAGCTTGATAAGCTACCAACACTGCAAATGTAAATTATATCTCCGGAAGGGATATTCTGGACAACACTGATGTCCTCATATAGCAACAGTGTGTGTGTCTCAGGCCACAAAACTAACAGGCTCTCACAGTATCCCTCTGAATAATGAGTGACGCAGTTGTTGAAGAGTTCATGTGATTTGAGGTGTTTTGTTTTGTTATGTGTGGTGCAGCTCTAAAGTCCAGCTAAGAGATACTCCAATAAGCATCTTCCTTAGCTGGCTAGAACAGCAAGGGAAATCTAGATAAATATCCAGAAGGTCAAAGAAATAACACTGCACAATGTATTATGCCTAGACAGATTATGTCTATACAAAGGCATAGAAGGATGGCAACAAATTGAAGTGTAGTGGTCTTGTCAGTTAGCCTAATAATAGATTAAAGCCTGGAAAAAGGAACACGGAAAATGGTATTGAAATTTAACCCCTTACCCACTCTAACAAACAATTTAGCCCTTCACATTTCTAGACATTATTCAGGAGATCAGAAAAATAAATCACCTAAGTAAAAGAATACATACCTATTTCTGCTGAGCTGCTATCATTACTCTTTCTACTTCAGAAATATCAGAAAGACTGTCTACCAAATATCGTAGATTACCAGTTGAGAGAACATAAATCTAAAGGGAAAACTCATTGCAAATTAAAAAAAAAATCACAAAACACAAAAACCAAATCCGAAGTATGAGAAGTGAACCAGATTAATGAAAGCTGAAGTGAAGTAAACACCGCAACTTCCCTTCTTTCTGCTACATAAGGTGAGTTGTTCCCATCCTGAGCTGGGAAGGTATCATGGTTGCAGATGACCTAGACTTAGAGAAACCAGGATCACAAAGGGAAACAAGATGGGTCCAGGAAGGGAGGTTCCTGGGATAAGGACAAATAGTCTTAGTCTTTGCTCAAAAAAGTGGACCACACTGGACAAATATCTCCTTGTTCAAAAAACAACCCAAAGCAACCAAGAAACTCACACGCAAAGTGAAATAAAAGTCTCAAAGTACCATCTGGTCTAAAGAAGGACATTCTAGTTTAACAGCTATTGTTCCATAGTCTGCAATGATCAATAGGTGTGAGACTGCCAAAAGAGGGTTTAACACCTTTGCTCTGTTCTCCTTCGATGCCCACCTGGGTAGCCTGTGGGGAATGCGGCTGTCCTAGCAGGAAACTATTGGCACAGGTGGCTGGGGCAGTTTCAGAATGTTCTTAAAATGGTAGGAAAAAAACAGACTGGGAGAGGCCCCTTTTTCCAGGCCAAACAGTGGGAAATATTTAGTTGGGACATTTTTTTCGCTAGCAGTAGAAGACATCAGTATGGAAGATTAATAATTTTTTTCTCCTACCAGATCTTTATAGTATCCAGTTTCAGTCTAAACCAGAGAATGACAGTGGTACAGCTAGGCAAACTATGGTGATAGAAATGTACATATTTGGAAGACCTGGTCTCCAGAAGTCTCTCCAGAGCTCTATGAAACCTGACAACAGCTTGCTCCACCAGAGAGGTGCCAAAATTGGTGGGGTAACAGAGCAAACACATTTTGATGCTCTTAAACTGGGCAAACACCGCAAAAACTAGATAAAATACTCTAATGAGAAATTACCAAAAAATGCAAAAATTTTCCTTGTCTATGGAAAAGGAGAACAGCAGCTTATTTTGTGACCGAGCGCTTGTCCTACATAACTGAATTAAAATAAATAGGCATAGTATACTTATTTATAGGCACAGTTTCAAAAATGCCGACTGAAGTAGTAGGTGCAGGTACCTCAGTAACTGGCAGCCATAACCAGCTGTTAGCCACAGAACTTTCTAGGTAGTTCTGTTCACATGAGGAAGAAAAGTCAATACTGTTTAGCAGTTCTTGACATTTCCTGCTTTTACACACATCTTCTCTCATGATGTCTCCTGGAAAATTTATGTAAATGTTACTTTATAATGTAAACTTAACTGCAGCTTTTAAGTCTTCTGTCAAAAACACATCCATACATAAATGGAATACATAGGCTTTGAATCTTACTCAGCCAAACTGAAAGTGAAGACTAAACTACATTATAGCTGAAATCTATAGATATTCAACATTTAAAAACTAAAACCAGTTGTATTTGTCAAAAAGGAACTCTTGAAGCCATCAAAGAGTAGGTGTTTTTTACTCAAAAGATAACTTAGCTTCTCCAAGAATGAAAATATCTGTAGGAGATAAAAACACTTCCTACCCAAGGAACAAATAGCTGTGTACACATTAAATTCTGTTTTCTCAAAGGCATTCTATTCTTTGTGCTTACAGTCCTTTTCTGAGTACCAGTATAGAGAAGGAAATATCAAGCTGGTATTAAATATATAACATCACCTGAACTCCTGTACTGGGTATAGCCCAATACCCACTTATGAAAGGTAAATGCTTCAAAAGGGAGTGCAAGAAACAGGGGCAAAATCTTTCTCTAGTGCACTCTCCCAGCCTCTCCTAATCAACAGATGGGGAAAGCCCCTGAGTTGAACACCGTTTCTCAACCATTGTGGTTAATAGTCTGTCAGAGATGGAGCTCTTCCACAAATCTGTCTAACCCTTCTTTATGAGTATTTTTATAAAACTAACATCATCTTATTCTGACTCTGTTTTGTATCCATTCTAATCCTGTCTATCTTTTTTTGTATTATAAAGCATCTGTGCTATGTTCAAAATGTACCATATGGGTTGACTCTCTGATGGCGTAACTTGTTTTGTTCATTTCCTTCCTTACAATCACCAATATCCTGTGTGGCTTTCTGGCTGCTGTTCGGCATTTGCCATGATGTCTTATCTGTCAATGAATTCACTGTTGAATGTAATTAAAACTGTTGTTCTTCGGGGTGTGTGTGCACTCTTTCACAGTGAATCTCTCCGTCACTGAGTATCACAAGGTCTTTTTCATTCTCCACGCAGCAGGCAAAGCTTTGATCATGGTGGATGGTTTTGTAGCATCAAGAAGCTTGTTATTAACCTCACTGCTCCCCTCCATTTCCAGGTAACTTTTAATCAGCTGAGCACCTTGGGTCTCAAAGATTGTTGTAGAAACTCTCTGCTAACAGAGGCACCTGATGATCTGTCCCTACGTTTCCTTTTCTGATCCCTTACTTGGTCACTTTACCAGGCTGGTAAATCCTGGATTTTTAACGTAAAAAACTTCTTGAAGGTTCAGTATATTATGCTGACCTTTGACCAAAGAAAGCCCATATATATGTGTGAATGTTGTAATTCCACAGGTTGTTTTTTTTTTTTAGACAAATCACAGCTGAGATAAAGGGAGCTAAAAGGTGCCTTTCTTCCCCCATATTCTTTTCACCTGTCATACTCTTCAAAAGAGTTCTCAAAACCACAGCTGTGGCAAGACTAAACCTCCCTGGAGACAGCACATAGTGCTAGAGACTAGCTTCTGAAGATGCAGGATAAAATCTTCTGGTCATCGCACAGGTGAGAACGAAGACTTCCTCTTTGACTGCCTTCCACAAGGTCTCATTTTCCATGGTTTCAGTTCCCAAAACCACAAAAAACAAAACCCACCATCACAAAACACACCCACAAAAAAAGTGATCATTTTGCCGGTGGATTCATAGAGACTGTTCACAGCCTTCTCACTGACACCCCCCTCCCCCTCAACTGTCTCAGTTTTGGAAATCTCTTGTGACAGACAAAGAATGAAATAAAGTTAGCTGCTGCAACCTCATTTGCCAAGCTAAAAACCTCAACTAAGGTGTATGATAATCATATCCAGAGTAAATCCTCATTACTCTAACAGTGAGCTTGTATCATGTAAACTGGTGTGTCCCAGACAATGCTCTGAGAAAGAACATGGTGTCAGATTCACAATGCGAGCTAATATGTAACTGGGTGAACAGATCTTTGGTGTCATTTTGTTCATTTTACAAAATACATTTTAATCCCCACACTTCAGTGATAATTAAGCCTCATGTCACACCAGTGTTTGCTAAACTTTAAAAATGTAGAAAGAGAGATCTAAAAGCTTCTTGATAAATTCTTCCAAATTCCCATTTAATTTCAGAGCCATACTGTCAGTCTTACGTTATCACAACTGTTTTTCCTGGATTAAAGGTATTATTTTCAAGTAGCATTCTTGAAGACAGATTCTTTTCTTTTCCTAGTCTTTTTCCCTCCCCACACTGTTTTCAGAATAATGGACCTGACATGTTAGCAAAGCGACCCTGGAATTTTGAGGGGGAGAAATTAGGGTGGGAGCTTTTTGACATCTTCTGAAAGGTGGTACTTTGCCTGAATCTGATTTATTTTTAGCTTCTCAACAACAGAGAGATGCCAATTCCTATTTCTGTTGGTCCTCTCAATACTTTTTGGCTTCTTACTGCAAATTAATTTCCACGCTTCTAGTGCAGTGTCACCTTATGCCTTTTGTGGAATCCTGCTTTCACTCATCTACGGCACTTGAATCCAGTTTAGTTTGGAAACAGGTTTGCTGTCTCAATCTGGCAGTTCTAAAGTTTATGTTTAAGAAAAAGGACCAAAAAAAGAATTGACACCACTAGCTGAAAAAGAGTGCCAAAGAGAACTTTCCACCTCCAGTTCATACAAGAGTGCTCACTGTAAAATGTTTTCACATGAAAATTAAAATTGCATTGTTTCTTGTTAAGGCATAAGCTTCTAAAATGGAAAAGCACTATTATTTGTGTAATAACTAATCTACAGTCATCAGACAGTATTGTCAAAAGCCTACCTTTCTGATAAATAGAATAATTTCAGAAATTGTTGCATTTGCTGTGTTTATGGAAATAGAATATTAAATTCTCCACAGAGGAGTAGGCCTTCTCTGCTACCACAGGATACGATGTAGTTTGGATTAACTCAGCAGCAGCTCTTATGGTTACTTCCAATCTGGGACACATTTTTATTTCCAAGCCAGATGAAAAAAATGCTTTCTCAAAAAGAAAAGATCACACGATACAGCAATTACTCTTTAAAATATTAAAGAACACACTTTTTCACAGGATACACACAGGGTACAGTGTCAGCTTGTTACTTTCAATATTCACAGTAAAATATTTTTGAAAAATAATCTATTTAAGTGCAGCTTAGAGCCATCAAGTGCCAATTAATATTTTTCTGCAGAAATATTTATAAGATACAAAATGCCAGCTGGGTTACTCTTTATGTGTTCATACTTGCTCAACCAGTTGTGCAGTACATCAATGCTGAAAGAGGTTTCTTGGAAATCTTGAAGCTTCACAGTTTTTATCTGTTCCAGCTGAAGCTCTGTATCAAAGAATAAACGCAAAGTTCCCATGCTCTAGATCTGCAGGATAAGACACTCAGGATAGCTTGTATAATGAAGATGCCATAATGCCCTTTGGGTTTGGGATATCCATGTTGTATGGTAAGACCTCCCTATTCAGATAGATTGTCCTGAATGTTTACAGTCACTTAAATTTGTGGCGAAGGAACAGTAAGGAGACCAGTTGGCTTGATCTTGTTGATTCCTCCATCTAGGATGCAGACCCTTGGGTACTTGTTTTTCACTAGATGAGCTGCAAACTGAAACGGATATATCATTAGCTCACTGCATATTATAGTCCTTACATCGAAATAACTTTGTGTTAAGTAAGGCAAGTAAAACAGAAGAAAAAAATTATTGGACTCTAGAAGTTCTTTCTTTGCACCAACTTGTCCACCACAGGAACCCAGGCCTGTCTGTTGAAACAGCTATGACGAATTTGGTGGTCATGAAACTCATAACCCTGAACTTTATTTATGTCTGCTTAGGCAGGATTTTACCGCATTCTAATAGCATTATTTAATCTCAGAGTAATCACTGGAACCACTCTCAAAGCATGAAAGAACAGACATTTTTCTCTGCATTAATTTAACTCCCAGCTGTTTTCTGCAGGTTCCCAAGTGTACAAGCATCACAGTTTGCTTACCTGTCAGACTTGGCCGACATGACTTGATTTCACAGATCTCAGGTATGAATTTGTGGTCTAGCAGCTGTACTCTCCTGCCCTCCCCTCCCCCCTCTGCCCATAGGGCGGTTACAAAGTGCAAGCACACAGAAACATATCCCAGTCCTTGAAAGCCTCTCTCCCCAGTAAATTCATTCCACAAACCAGACACAGGAGTTTGTCAGTTTCTATGTAGCAACTTCATGAAACGTTGCTGCACTGATGAAGGAGCCATAATTTGTGCATAAAAATAATAATAATGATTTTAAAAATCAAAATAACAAAAATTATGTATCAAAATATCGAAATCCAAAACCAAAGGAACAATATTTTGTGTATCACGTCAATCTTGCCTTTTAAATATTGACTGCAATGCATTAAAAAGCAAGCCACCAAAATAGATTAATTTGAGAGAAACAATAGTTTTACCTTATTTCCAATAGCTCTGAGAAAGACTGCCCTGCCATCCCAGTCTTTCAGATTGTTGCTTTATAGTTGGTTAATCAGCACTATTTGTAAAATCACCAAGTGCTTCCAAATGGGCTATGTAAAATACACATAATTACCTTTTTGACCCTTTAAAATGATTTGTAATACTATTCCAGAATACAGTGCAAACATGATGTCCAAATAACTAACTCTGCACAAACAACTAAATTACTAACTCAAGAACAGGAGTAGGCACCCCATCCAAACCTAGTACGCAGGATTTCTTTTTACGTTTATGCTCCTTCTAATTACCTTGGATAGCATAACAGATACTAAGGCAGATGTACCATATGATTACCTGATGAAGTACAAGTCCTGAAATAATCTCTTTAAAGGTTCTTAGTAGCAAAGTTTTAAACTCCTTCCATAGCCAGAACTTTTGCTTCATGCTGAAGGTATTTTATATACGCAAGGAATTGATTTCTTTCCCCTTCTGTGTCAAACACAGCCACTGCATTCCTTTCTCTGTGTTTCAGGACGGATTTAAACAGGGAGTGAGCAACTTGTACACCATCTGTAGCCACTGAGGACTTGTTGAGGCAGAGTAAGAGGTCACAGTGGATTAGCCAGGACATTTCGGCAGTCATGTTTGTTTCAGCTACTTGACTAAGGATGACCAAGAGTAAGTTCAATCATCTCTTCCCCCATTAGTCTGGGTCAGTCAGTGCAGGATTCAAAGGATCAAATCAAAAAATCCCCACAATCAAACAATCAAAACAGCTAATAGTGAGGTTGGACTATATGTGGATGCCAGTTTTCACGAGAAAAGTAAATGCCATGCTTTTAGCTAGCCTCTCTGACACAGAGGTTATGTAATATGTACAGAGATACTGCTAGGAGAGTCCAACTATCTTGCTATAATCACAGTCCATAAAGATGTGGTCTAGAGTAAAACAGACAAAGCTATTTCTGTTTGTCAAAAATAGCGCTCAGCTGTGCACACCATGAGCTACAAAAATAGTATATATTCCTAGTGCAATACTCCTGCCAGACATCTCTACTTCATATGTACATATCTGTCACCTCACAGCGCTCTCCATGTGTGACTAATGGATAGTGCTCTGTCGAGGACACCAGTGCTGCTCATAGCTGGCAGAAATGAAAAATGACAACAAATGTTCAGACTGCCAGGAAGCAGCATGTTATTTGCTGAGTACAATGCCCCATGTGTCAGCAGAGAGGCTCCACTCTCCATCTAGTGATAATTTTACACTTCTGATAATAAACTTTAAAACCTGCTCCAAGTTTTTGGATGCCCTAACCATGATATAACTACTATTCTATGTAATCTGAAAAGAAAATATACAAACAAATGCTTTGTGCTTAGGGTTTGGGCATTAAGGACTGTGTCCCACTGTATTTTAGAACTGCTTTAGTAACCAAGGTATGGCTGAGAACAAATTTTCTTCACTGCATGTGACAAGAGGTTCCTTTATAACATTATGGTGAGGAATCTCTCGCTTCTTGAAGGGCCTCTGTGAAGTGAGCACTGCAGAATCCGTGGCTGTTAGCAAATGACAGGCAGAAAGCACAAGAGGATGATACGCCACAAGATGAACTGCCCTTTTTTTTTTTTTTTTAAAGTTGTCACAGAACTGTCTACAGTTGTCTACATAGCTTCAGTGAGAAAGGCTGCAAATACAGTTCAAAATCTTGCATCTGAACATCCAGCCAGGGAAAATCCAGTGAGCAGGGAATACTGTACTATTGGTACCTCACTACTGTGGGAATTAGCTGCGAGTCAGGGGGCCAGAAGCATGTGCATTGCCATAAGCTGAGAGCTGCCATCAAACTCCAAATATAAGCCTCCAAGAGCTTTGCACATACATTTGTCGCCACACTGCAAAGAAGAAGAGTCAAGGTTTAACTCATAAGGTAACAGGATCCGATCCGATTAAAGATATTCCTAGTTTTACCTTCTGCCTTCCCACACTTTGACACTGAAAGCAAAAATGGTAATATTTGGTAAAGAGCAGATTTAGTAGTCATCTTAGTAGCACTGCAGTCTTCCTAATTAAAGCTTTGACTTTTTACAGTTCTGTTCCTCAGTACATGTTTGTGCCTTCCCCTCCCAGACAGAGGGGTCTGTTTGTCACACACAAGAAGGGGAACTTGTTCACCATGTTTCTGAAATGTTGCAACACCACCTGGTATCTTTCCCTGCCAAAATATACTGTATGAAGCAAGTATTTTCAAAACACATAGAAGTGTTATTTCTGGCATGTTCACTGATGGAGGGGCATGAGAGGAAGGACTATCTGAAATAGCTACACAGACTTCCTCCCCAACATGACCTTCATTTATGTTCAAATATCAATAACTTAAATCCAAGAAATTAACAAAGATTAAAAAAATAATGTTTCTTAAAAATTTGAAAATATCAGTGATCCAAAAAGAGCAAAATTTCATTTGTCAAAAACAGCCCAAGGTGCTCTTCTGAATTAATACCACACTTTGTACAGCAGAAACTGCCACCTTGGAATTCACACATAGGTTCTATTTCCTTTATAAATACTATCATAAAGTGTCAACTAGAAGTTTGGTAACAGACACCTGAATACGTTAATTTGTAGTCCACTAAATAACCTAATTTACAGAGGTGCTCTTCAGACAGCAGATAACATGGTGAGGAGATAAGCAAATGGGTTACATCATCCTTAGTAACCTGTAAGCCACCTACATTTTAAACATAGATTTATTAAAACATATAAAGGTAGTGCACAATTAAATTTCTATTATACAGGTTGATTTTAAATAAAAATGAACCTCTGTCATTTATAAGGTGATTACACTTTCTCAAATTTATCAGATGCTGGTGTTGACATTAATTCTGAGATATATGTGTTTCCCCATACCACCAATGGATCACACACAGTCCTCTGTGATGCTTCTGTTTTCATTTAGACAACAACACTACGTAGGGGAAATGGAGTTATGCTTATCTGAGGTAGAGGATTAAAGGGATGCTACAAGACATCCAGCTTTTTCCTTTCTGCCTCAGGTGGCCTTTCCTCAAAACGTACTTTCCAAGAAAGTTCAGTTACTGTGTTTTTACTGGCTGCATCTAGCATTTCAACTGAACTTCCTCTTGCCACTTTCACAGCAAATATTATGTATGAAAGGACGAATATGTGAGCAACTTGTTTATTAAGTATTATGTGATGGCTTCGGTGAAAACTTTGAAAAGTGTTCCTCTATTAAGCAATGTATCAAACAATTCCACACAGAACACCCTTCCTGGTGAGTATAACTGAGCCAGAAAATTGCAATTGGCATTTGAAAGCAGTCAGCTAAGACTCTCCCATGAAGATACAAGCAGTCAGACTTTCAAAGACAGACAAGATCACAGAAAACTCGTATCAAAATTTGGACAAATGTTAAACATTTTGCCCTGTATTGGTGTTGCTCTCAATACGAACATCATTAACGGGACTGCTCCTTTAAGTACCATCACAAACCTTAAGAATCTGCACATTGGAGCGTTTATCAAAACGTTTCTACTACCCTGTTCCAAGAAGTAAAATCACAGCTTTCAAGTGTGCTGAATGTATTACACCAGGCACACCGCATTTTCAGACTGTCTACAGCAAAGAGTCTAATAACACAACACAGCTTGAGCAGCATTGTTCCCAGCACCCTTGAGGCCAGCCATCAGCGTTGCTATGTACACATTATTCACTTTCACAGACATTCTTGCGACAGGTTGTAATTAAAGGGAAAGTTGGGAGGGAATGAGTAACAACATACTGTACCAGATTACAAAAAAAGACTGCTGTGACAAATGTTACCAGGGTACAATAATGTTAATACCATGTTCTGAAAGCATCAGAAGAGATACTGTAGAAGCTGGAGGAGAAATATGAACCAAATTTTGTAGTACTCATCCACCACCACAAGATTATTATGAATTTTTCATTTGTAAACACACGCTACACAAACCTCTTGGGCACTGCATTCTGTTTTGCTGTATGATTTCAGGCAAGAGTTTACCACTCTGAAAGCACACCATAGTCAAGGTGGTCAGTCTACAGCTTTTTAAACAACACTTTCCATATGCTACGAAGCAGACCCAGCACACAAGATAATTTTTAGTCAGCTATTTCTTATATTAAAGGGTTTCAGATAAATGAAATGGCACTTTAACACCAAGGGAACAATAGGCACGTAAAGCCTCCCATATCACCAAAACAGTGCCTAGTGAATGGTTACACTATTAGCATAAACTAAATGGAAGTACAAAACACAAGAAGCAAAACTTTGTGCAAACACATGCTATGTAAAAAAAAAAAAAGAGTAACAAAGAGACAGCGTGAAAGAGAAAGAAAAAGCGAAGAGAGAGGAAAAGAAAGAGCAAAATGAGAGGAAAAAAAAAAAAAAAAAAAAA
>Ga0065711_1027400_pt1 | contig 49934 bp, 26 predicted proteins | sample Hoacrofraction12_FD_59098 | JGI IMG/M metagenome (GOLD analysis project Ga0065711, IMG submission 59098) | Hoatzin crop microbial communities from Cojedes, Venezuela - Epithelial fraction 12 v2 (version 2) | ecosystem: Host-associated > Birds > Digestive system > Esophagus > Crop | place... | reverse complement strand
GCACCCGGGGGGGGGGGGAGACTGCAATGGCTTGTGGGGGCACGGGCTGGGTGCTTATAAAATAAATGAGTACAGTAGAATTAAGGATTGTGTTGTAACACCGAGCTTTCTTCTGCCTCTGTTAGCTTTTCACTGAATGGTAGGGAGAGCTTTTGGAACTCCTGCCGTTACTCCCGTGTCACACTGCTCTTCCATAGAAATAATCTCATTCACTCTTACATGGGTATGCCAAAAATTAAAATTAAAAAAATCAGTCTGAAGGACTTTTCCCTTGACAAGTGGACAAATCTCATCGTTTCCTTTTAGGTTTTAGTGCTGTTTCATGCCAGGCCTCTGAGCTTTTAACTAAAAGATGAAGACACACATAGTATGATGCTAAATGTGTTAAAGACATTTGCAATATGGCTAAAAATGTCCACATAGAAATCTTGCCCTGTTAGCGCTTCTGATTTAGATTTTAAATTTTTAATGAATTAACACAATGGTAGATAAAAAAACAACTTTGTAATTCTGCTAGGCTTCAGTTAGAGTCCAGCAGACCCCCTGCATGACTCTATTTCCTTTCCCGGTTTCATTTACCTCTTCGCTTGCGTTCAGGCCAGGTCCAGAAGCACCAAAATCCGCCCCTGCAGCACCTGTTCTCGAAGCAGCTCTGGCACACAACACCTGGGGTGGCAAACAGACTGCTTGACAAGATTCCAGTAACTGCACGACTGATTCTGAAGAAAATACGTAAGTACTGGGGCAAACGTCACCATTGCTCGAGTACACTCATAGTAATCGCTGATCACCGGCATGGCTGTGTCAACGCAAGCCCCAGTGGGTTCTGACAAATGTCACGGCAGCTTATAGACAGCAATGTTAATCTCATGCCTCCCAAAAAGAAAAGTTTCAACTGCTTGTTAATAGTAGGGCAACTTTCAGCACAGATTAGAGTTGAGTCTAGTCCTAGTTCATGCAGAAGAATTACCTGTGTAAATTAAGAGCTATATTGGTGCTTTAATTAATTAGCTAAATCATTAAATATACAGGGGAATGACAGGCATTCGTGGGGTGGGTGGGGAGAGCACAAGAGGGAAGGCAAAGAGGAGACAGCAGATAGGGTAAATATACCCCATAACTTATAAAAAGACACTTGACATTTTAGACAAAACATTTTGACAATATTCTTGCAGCCCACAGTACGTAATCTGATGCCTCAGTCTGGTTTGCTTTCTGTTTTCAGTCAGCTCTGCTAAATCCTGTTTTAGGAATGCCTTCTCAAAAGGGGAAGACACAATCATCATAGTTCAACTGTCCAGCCATACCTCCAGCCCTATACCACTCAGTAAAATTTGAGTTGTCTGGAAGTTCAAAACTACAAACAACTTCTGTTATAGAATATTATTTGTGATATTTAATATTTTTTTTCACTAAATCACTTCCTGGCAGCTCAGAGCTGGGGGACTGGTCTGATCGAAAGGGCTTTTCTGGTGGTGTAGTTTTGTCAGTTTTCAGCCATTGTCTTTAACTTGGGTATTTTCACAGAAGAAACTGGAGGAAAGATTGCACAAGAAGTGAAGATAAACAGCACAGGCAATTCAACTTTGCAAGGAACAAAGGGTCAGGAAAGGAGACAGTATGGTGAGGTTCTCCCTCCTCCCTCCTTCAGAAGGCACAGGATGTTCAGCAACATAGAAATAATTTTCCCTAGTGTTTTCAAAGCGATCAGACCAAGAACTTCTTCCAGTATCAGAAATAAGAATAGGTAACTCCACGTCTGAAAAAATGACCAAGTCCCGTGAATGCACACCCTTCCTCACTGTTCCGCAGGGCAGGTAAAAGATTTTTAAAAACCTAAGGATAGGTAAATCCTTTCAGAAACAAGGAAGAGAGCAATGGGTTATTGTACTGCTACATCAATAAGTAACTTTATTGCAGAAATAACCTCACGTTATCTCTATGTGTTTATAATTCTAAGCATGAAGCAAATACAGCAGGCGCTTATTGCACCTATGAATGACACAGACCCATATATAGTGCATTTATTATTTATGGCTTATGTTGCTTTCAGTTAATGGAGCAGGATATCTGGGGTTTTTTGTTTGTTTAAGTTTGATGGCAGTATTTGGGCCACATCAGGAACACAGCACACAGCTAGGATCTATATCCCTAAGGCAAAAATAAAAGTTTCCTTATTGAACCTGTAGTTCTAATGTATGAAAGCATAAAGGAAAGATGCTGCAGCTCAAAGACAGAGCCAAGCCAACAGGTTCATTATGCTTAACGAGGATACTTCTGTAAGAACCTGTTTACCATTAGGATTCAGGGAAAATACTCCTACTTCCATGGGAAAACAAAGTTTTTCCAATAGAGGATCACACCCATCAGCCACATTTTGACAACACGGATTCCTCAAAACTACAAAAGAAAAACAGAGGTGGAAACAAAAAACTGTGTTAGCTGTTACAATCCCTCTCACTGCTCCGCAGAAGACATTGACAGGAAGGGTTTTAGGCTTCTCTAGACTTCTTCCTGTCAGTGTTTTTCACAGCTGACTTCAGTTCTGAAGTTCTCACACCCTTTCCCAAACCGAGCCTTCATTTTTTTGATCTATGGCTGGATTCCTCTACTTTTTTTTTTCCCCAGGATGTGGAGAGGAGAGGGTCAAAGCGACAGGAAGTGAATAGCTATTATCAAAGTTTCACCATCCACAATTATATTAGAAGGCAGAGCAGTCATTTTCTATTTTATTTGGAAAATTAATTATGTAAATAGTCTGAGCCTGGCAGAGGGTCTCTATTTCATTAGAAAAGAAAATTAATGAGGTAGATCAAAGGTCAGCACAAGCCAATCGCTCACTGAGGCAGAGACAACAGAAGCAGTGGCCCTGACCTAGCTAGTTTTAGGTGAACTACCCACAGGATGTCCCTAAACCAAGGAACAATGCATCAGATCTCGCCAGTGTTTTTCGTCATGGACAGGTGCAGCTCGCTTGGAAGTTGAGTCAAGGACTCTGACTACAGCAGATATACTTAATGAATAGGATAACTCTTATTTGGACACAAAGAAAACAGGAACAAAAATTAACCTGTCACAAATACTTTAAACATAGCAACTGTTTGGCAAGTGACAGGGCACTACTGTAGTTACAGATGCAATTTGTTTGGGCTGGAGTATCTATTGGTGCTTATAAGGTGAGACTGCCTCCCAGCACAGAAAGGATACGATCTTCCTGCAACTGTATAAGGGACTGTGACGAGGATTACCTGCACGGATTTACCAAACTGAAACAGCTCAGGATTAAGGGCAAAAACCTGTGGTTTCCACAACAACTAGGATTTTGTCAATAAGAAAGAAGGAAGTTCTGTTCAAATTACCAGCTGATACACTACCGGGAAACACTAAGGTACAAAATGATATAATATTAATAATTAATTTCCTTCTGCATTTGTTAATAAATTTAGTATAGATAAATATTATGAAATGAGGGACCAAATAGCCAAAGGGAAATAATCTCTGATGTCGAAGTGTACTTTAAAGAATTCTGTGTTTTGCTGGACACCAGTGTAAAAACTGCACAAGAATCGTCAGAAGTGTGATTCATGGATCCGATATGGTACAAAAAACTTCCGAAAGGAATTGAGCTGCTGCCTTTCATCCGCTGCTTTCAAGGGCAGCCCAGACACAGCTTTACCAAGGCAGCAAATTCCACTGTAGGCTTCCTCCTCGAGCCTCCTGCCCCTGGCTTCCTACCCCACCTCTGCCCACGCTCCAGAAGCACAGCCCAGACACTCAGACAGCTTTTAACTTGCCTGGATGTAGAGCTGATAATCCTGAATTTTAACTATAGAGCCTTTCCGGCTCTTTCAGTCAGACTCGAAGTTCACAATGGTCCCCTCTGATTTCACATTGTATGAATCCTCTCCCTCTAGACAGCCACTTCCCCTCTGTCCGGGTGGGGTAATGAGTCACCTACCTCCGCCAAGCAGCAGAACCTGCTTAACCCTTTCCCAGAAGCGCGGGCAGCTGCAAGGAGGGTGGCGGTTCAAATAAGCGCTGGTGCCAGCCGTAAGGAGCACACCGGCAGCGGTGAGGAGAGCCCAGGAGGCTGCTTCTGCTTGTTAGCAAAGAGGAAACTTAAAGGCCATTTTTAGAAGTATAAATACGTTCCAAGATCGTGGAAGAAGTCTAAACCCCATGGCTCATACAAGCCCAAGAAATTCTCAACAGTGACTCCTCAGAGAGTCTAGTGGTGTAAAATAAAGGCACAGGCCTCTCTACTTGTCTGTGTGAATCAGGTTGCAGAAACCTTCTTGTCTGTTAGGCTTAAAATTTTTAAAATATGGATTACACCGTAAGACAGAAAAACAAGTAAAAGGAGGACGCTCTCTAGGACCAGATTCCTATTTTAAAAGAGCGAGCAGTAACTAAACTAAGCCACTGGTTAATACAAAAAAAGCCAGCATAAACATTGCTTGAGCTTCAGTGAACTGTGAGCTTTTGTTTCACTAGTTACATGTGATGAGAAATAAATACCATCTTATACGGTATATTTGCATTTAAATGGATGCATTCTGTGAAAATGATTATTGTACATATTTGGTTACATGTGCAATGTAATGTTTATTTAAAGACTCACAAAAACACACTGCAGTTGCCTGAGAATGGTGTAATTGTGGTCAGATGGCATGATTTAATTTGAACTTTTGCCCAGCAGTCTCCAATCTGTAATAGATCATTTGCAGGAGCCTGTAAGCAGAACACCGCCCAAGGAGCCAAATGGAAGGCAGCCTTCTCCCACACGCCGAAGGTGTAATAAAATACTGACTCTGTGCTCGGCTGGCAGGGGCAGCTGTAGTTGTTCAGTGAAATATCCTCAGCAAGTATGGTGAGAGCTGGGCAATAGTTCAGCGCCACTGCTCTCCAGATGGCTCAGAACAACGCTCGGTTCAAGACTACGTGTTTCCATGTAGGACTGCGTGCTGCTGGCTGTCGTGCATTTCTGCCACTTGCAAAGAAAACACTGGGAAATCTCCTCCCCACCCCACTTTGGGCAACTTCAGCCAGTGTTACTACCTGATTCTGAGTCATCTAGTCAGCAGCTGGATTCACGGAGTTACTCGACATTGTAAACTAATGATTTCTCCTTCCTAGGCCAAAAAATTTGCTGAAGAAACATAATGCAACTGATAAAACAGTTAAAAACATAAATTTGGCAACTGATGAACATAAATCCAACTAAATACTCTTCTCCCAAGAAGAAAACTTCTGTTCTTTCCCTACCAGACATTAACTCAGGTTGTTTTCACTCTATTTTCCTCTATAAAGATTTCATCAGGCTTCTCCACCTAGCCAGTGTTTTCACAGTGAAGTATTTGTATATAAAAGAACAGATACAAGCTTAATCTGTGCTGTGAAATGGGAGCTCATGCTTCCATGACATTATAAAGGAAACCTGAACTTGCTTTAGAACACACGGGGTCCTGTTCAACCCGAACAAAACTCCAGTCCACAGGCCTGAACCTGTCCAAAAATCGCTAAGCACCAAGGGCAGGCAGGGCTACAAGGCCTGAGAGAAGAGACATCATTAACAGCGTTCAGCTAGGACTCTTGGGACCAGGTCTGCCAAACACTTAAACGCGTTCTTTATTCACTTCATTGGAATGATCCTGCCTCAGTCACAGCTGAGACGGTTTGCCAAAGGACAGCACAGCACATTTCCACCCTGCACTGAAAAACGCCAGGCTCCCCCCAGGCAGCCACAACAATTTTAGTTCGTGCACAGATGCTGCAGCGTGATCTGCCATGTGGTGGCCGTGCATCTGCAGAAGTGTTTAAGTCAGGTTTATGTAGACATTAAGCGAGGCAACAGAATTTAGATCGCCCACTGCATTAGCACAGATCTAGTAGAAATACTGCTTGTAAATATTTTTTTGGCATCCATTACTTTGAGCTTAACTAAATACCAGCTTCAGGCATCTTAAAAGTTTCTCTCTTCCTGCTGCTCCCCACCTAGAGTCTTACGCAATGCACAGGGGTACATGTGACTGCATGTCACGAGAGGTCAGCTGGGCTGAGGTGAGACAGGAAAATCAAGGAATCGGAGAAATGAAATCTGTTGTTATGAAAATATCCCAACCATTACAGCTCTCAAGAAAACAGCTGCAGCAAACAAGAGGCACTGAGAGAAGCGTGGTTTCTAAACAGACCAGAGAGATTTTGTGAACATGGCTAGATTTGTATGATGTTGTAAACATAAATGTGTATTTTCTCTTTATGCAGGTCCAGTATCTGTCAGAGACAGAAAAGAAATGCCGAGCGCACAAAGCTGCTTTTCCAAGCCTTCTCAACAGATGGAAAGAGCCAACAAAATGCGCAGTCTCACAAAAGACACACACAGTCCCTTGAAGCTCACACGGTCTCTACACGTAAGTGTGAGCCTCAAAGTACGTGGTTTAGTGAGCAGCTTCTGCAAGAGAACCACCAGTTCCTTTCCTGACAATAGGGAAGGACAGCAGAGGTACCACAGGGTCACTGCATGCAGATGGAACAAGCTTTGGGAAATGCACCTCATCTCAAGGAACTTCTTTGTCAAATGGCTGGAGGCAGCTGACCCCCGCCAGGCACACCGGGTGCCGGTGGTGCCTGTGCTCAAGCAGCTCAGAGCTCTGGCTGACACCTTCTGCCAAATTGACGCCACCTTCCAGTAAAAAGGCTTCAGACCTTAGAAACGTCACGCAGATCAGCTGGTACCTAAGTAAGGCAACGGGTGACTCCCCACAGACTGATCCCATCTATCATAACTGTGGTCACAATCTTGCGTAAAACCAGGCTACCGAACGCTTTGGCGCAGTTCACGGGATTTGCCTAGATCTGAGATATCTTTGAGAAAAGCGCAGCACTCCCTATAGCAAAAAGCAGCTAAGTGACACACTGCCAAGGCCACGAGGAAACAAAAAACTCCAACCACCTCTCATGAGGCGGCAGAACCAGACCTGCATGGCCTGCTCTGTAATATTAGCATTAAAAAAATAAAAACGAAAAACCAAAACTGGTCGGTTATGCCTTAAATCATGTGTACTAAACACACAGCCCTTCCCTGGCCGGACCCCTCAAGGAGGAACAGCACAGCAGTCACCAGAGCACAGACACCACCTTGCACTTTGTACAGGGGCAGAAAAGCAGCTTCTGAGGCCATCGAGAAGGGCGCGGCTTGCGGGGCGGTTATCGGAGCAGGGAACAATACACTGAGCTGACAAGTCCTATCTCTTGCCTTTCACCAGGAAACAGCAGCCAGTTTCCTTATTACCAGCTGCCTGCGCAACGCATTTGAGCTGCTTGGGAGACCAGAAGAACAATTAAGCTGGGAGTAACTCCCTTGAAACACGGAAGATGCAGCACACTTACTTATCTGAACAGCTCGTCAAATGAGGTTTAAAGAAAGGTGACCTTTGATTTAACGCTAAAGTAGTCAATGCTCTTTGAATCATTCCATGAGTGGATAATAAGAATTAAAAAAAAAACCCTCTAGCACAATAAAGAGCAGCGTTAAAGGCAAAGTAAAACAAAGCTTGGCCCATTTAACAGGTTCACATTTGCACATTTGTGTTACCGCAGCTGAACGCCACTAGCAGTGAATAGGCCAGGTGACTTCACAGCTCAATTCAGCACAGAGCGAGAGTCAGGTTTTTTGACCAAAACACTATTTTGCTGAATTCCTGATGCATGTGAAGAAGGCCGTCGCAGGTTATTGGGCTCTTCCCCTTCGCTTGTACCTGTGTGGCGATACAGCCAGACGCCTTTGGGACATCTGATGAGTTCCTACATTTCACTCTTTCGACAACTGACCCAGGTTGTTACAGCCTCTCCCATTCACACCACTACCAAAATATTGCTCTGCTGCCTTTTACGAAAGCTGAGAGGATCCATCAACAAGCAAGTGAAATGGATAAAGAAATAAACACCAGCATTTCATGCCCTCAGTTAGACACTTGAATTAGGAAAGCCACGGCAGGCTCGGAGTTTTTCAGTATAATCCTTTTCCAAATGAGTTTGTAAGAGCATATGCAAATATTTACCCTCGGTCTAGCTGCGAACGCACCAGCAGGGCGTTTCACGGGGCGGGCGGGCGCTGCGCTCCCCCTTCCTGAGGAGGTTCCAGCAGCTCAGCCTCACCCGGAGCAGCCCGAGCCCAGCAGGAAGCCCTCCCCAGCTATTGCTCTCCCACCTTCACACTCCACTTACTGCTGCAATCTGGGGAAGGCCTGGCAAAGTACTTACTGTTCTTCCTTATTCTCCTCCAAAAGTAATAATAATTTAAAAAAATACAGAAAAACCCCTAGAATTTTAAATATCAGAAGAGCAATTTCAATTACCTTTATATATAATTACATCCAAGCTTTTACCTGCTGATTACAAAGTATTTTTTAAACCATGTGCTTCAGAGAAAACTGAATTACTTTTAGCTCCAAGGAACACACCCAATCACCACTTATTTTTACACCTGCAATCAATTTTGTTCACTAATATTTATATTTGGGCTTGACAATCAGGGCAACATCCAGAGTATTTGTGCTTGCAATTAGCACTGCCTGCAGTGAGAGGGACGCAGATTCTAACGAATGCAATAATGAAACCCAAAAGCACAGCAGGGAAGGACTTTCTGGAGCAGCACGAAGCCATCAAGTACTAATGACAAGTATCTTTTCGCATGAACAGGCAGCTGGGCAATTTCCGAGGGAGCTGCTTGAACATGAAACACCGTGTGACACTGGGATGGGGGACAGGCAGAGACCGGGGGCCGGGGCGGCCCCGCTGACTTTGATGGAGCCGGGGAAGTGTGGAACCGGACGACTCAGTCTGCCAGGGCCCATGCCAGTCTCTTGGTTCGGCCTGGCACAGACCAGCGGGACCTCTTTAGCTTTGCTTACATCACACAGTTCTCACCCTGGTGGGGTGCACCGTGGCTGCCGGGGAGAGGGGCACGCCAGCGCACTCCTATCTCACGTGGCCCTCACCGCACGTTGCTGGGCAGGCACAACTCACAGGTCAGGCAGTGAGCAAAGGGAGAATTAAGGAGGATGAGCCGCAGCCCTACCCGACCTCATCTCTGCTGCGCTCCTCGGAACTGTGAGAACACGGCCATCCTTCTGCTTTGCTTGCTATTTACAGCGCACTTGTGAAAGCAGAGATTTAGCCACGTTCTGCCGATGATACAACTAAAACAATCTCTATCACCTCAAAGTCATCTCTGATGTTTAACCAAATGTCAGTTGTTGTTACGAGGGCTGCTACTTCCATGTGATTTTCAGTAATTCCAAGGAAAAAAGGAAGATATTTTATTCAGTGTCTAAACTGCAAGCAGCAGCAGCTGAAACTACAGCGATCCATGCTAAGATTGTTTCTCTTGCAATAGAGCTCACTGTGGATTGGTCTCTAACACGCTTTAAACCAGACGACTGACTGCTCCCAACGTGCAACTGAAAATATGTACCACAAAAGGAATCTTCGGGTTGAGGGACCAGAATACATGTTTTCAGATTAAATGCTAAAGGCTCTGGGTCTTTCTTTGAAGCCACAAAATGCAGCTGCAGATGCATCTTCTAGATTCACACTCATTGTAGAATGCTTGGGACAAGAAGTTTCACAGAATAACAACCAAGCTCAATATACAGAAATGGAAACCAATCCAGCTGAAATAAACACCGGGAAACAGTTCCTTGTTTGTTTATTTAAGCAAACATAAAACCATCCATTTGCAAATCTCATCAGGTTCGCACAACTTTCCTTTCTATTATTTTTACCTTTTACCAAGTCTTACTATCTCCCAGCGGCTGAACAGGTGGAAGCCAGTAGAATGAGCTTCAGAGTAACAGCAGAGCTCACTGGAATGGACGCATACAAACAGGACTTGCAGAACAACAGATATATATTTTTTCCACTACATGTATGTAAACATATATTGAAATAAAAGCGGGAGAAAGCTTTCGTTTTGTCTAGTGATTTTTCAGTAGGCAAGGAGGCATAATTATGAGGAGACCGCTAAAGCACTCGGAAAGGTACAGTTTACTGGCTCAGGCTCTAGGAAGAGGGGTTTTTTTTTGCTTTTACTTATTGTTCCACAGTCTCCTCATTTCAATCCGACAACATACAGGGACCTCAACATGGCATAAATGTCATTTACTCTCACGAAAGCCTCTCAGACACTGCCAGAACTGTGTGAAGCAAATACCAGCGTCCCCAAGGTGAACGGCAGATCTGAGGGGAAAAAAGCTGCTACTGGAACGGGGGCAAGGAGCAAACAGCTCTTTCGCTAATCCAAGTATCCTGAAGAAAATGAAACAAACAGCTATGAACTGCTGACGCCATCTCTGACGGAGTGCAAAATTAAAGTTTTAGTAGACTGAAAAAAGTGACCTCTCAAGCAGCTACGATTTTCAGAATGTGCATTGTATTAGAACAAGTTCTTTGCTACAGTATTTTCAAAGACCACATTTAGCCCAAAACGTGAAAAAGCTGCTAGGGCCAAGACTTAAGAAACACTGTTCATCTTTTAAAAACCCACGGGGCAAATGAGCAGCCTTCATGCTTTTAACTACCTTGCACTGCCTCCCAGCACTCCGCCTTTCAGGTACTTGAATTTAATCTGGTCAGCAGCTCTGCTGAGAGCAGTCCCTATTAAAAGCCTCCTCATTCCTTCAGTAACAGTGCTTGAAGTTACCCATGAAGCATACAAGAGAAACATTACAAACCTCACACACAACTGAGATGAAACCGTAGAAGATGTTTCTTATGCAGACTGCTGCCCTGCACGACTTCTGAGCTCATTTCCCTCTAACCTTATGAACATTTAGATGCCACTGATGTTCAATGAAAACAGCTGGAGATGGATGAGCGAACGGTCAGATGAAAGATACCAAAATGTCAGACAGCCTACCGACTGTTGTTGCCATGAGATCCAACAGTCAACATCAGTCTGATAAGCTATCCGACAGGATGGTAAGGCCATGGAGATGTCACGACGGTTGGCAACACAAGAGGACACTCAGGCAGGATTGAACACAATACGGATTCTCACCGCTTGCTCGAGATCTGCCCTAACCTCATGCAGGGGTGAATCTCGCTGAAGCAAGAGCAACATCTAACCTGCTTTGTGCTCGTATGCCACCTTCTGAAAACGCTAACTGGAAGTCAAATTACTGCTTGTTACTTACCCCTAGGATAAAAATAGAAAGCAATAGTTCAAGAGTTATTAGAGCAGTAATGCGCACACAGCAGCAGTGGAATGGGTATCTACTTACTACAGAGGGAAAAGATCCATCCTAATATTGGTTATGTTCAGGTGCATTAGAACTGGAACACACACTGGTTCATAAATGTTTTTAACATATCTGACTTTTAAAGCCTCAGGTTAAGGTTCTCTAAGGTTCTCTGCATCATCGCTGGGTTTGACATCAAACCTGTTTTCAGCTGGAATCTTTACTCTTCCCCCCTCTCTTCTCCTTCATGGCCCACAGTGCTGGGACCAGGGGCAAACATCTGAGCAGAATTTATGGATCCCTATTTCACTCACTCGCCTGCTTTAACCAGCGAGCCACACTTCCAGCAAGTGGTATGCTTTCTACTTCCTCCTGCTAAGTAAGGAGTTCTTAAGAAAAAAAAAAAAAAAAACACCACCAAAAAGAACACAGGCCTTCAGCACCATTTGTGCAGGAAGGCCGAGTAAAGCATGCGATCCGTGGGATTAAGGCTCAATAAAGAAACTGAAGAAACTGAGCATAGAGCAGCGGAGAGGAAAAGCAGCAGCTTAAAAAGACTGACACAAGGAATTCTGGAATGATCAAAGATGACTTTATAAAGTTTTATCTTAACTTCATTCTAAATATACAGAATAAAAAATGTCAGCTTCTGCATTTTGACATCAATCATCTCTGCTAACATCATGACGTTTAAGAGGGTGGCTTTTCTGACCGAGAGCACGTGCAATGCAACGGGACACTGGGGAATTCAGATGGAAGAGCCTTACCATGAGGGACATGCAACGCTTTGTATCCAATCTGTATTCATGTATATACATTTTGATGGTCTTGAAAGTTATGGAAAAAGCAAAACAGCCACCCTTTGAAATAAAAAGTTACCCTTAGGTCAGTCTGAAGTTAAATCGGGAAGCGGAGAGTATTAAATCATCAGTTTTGGAAGTAACTTGGGTGGACAACATCTGTGTTAAACTCCATTTAACATCACATTGTCCATCCCACAGAACACAACTCAGACATGTAAAGCATTTATACCTTACCTTAACATTTATAAGTTTGTCAATGAAACGTCTGCTCTAATATCCAAATTACTTTCAAAATTAAATAAAAACTTGTTATAGTTGAAAACTGATGTTAAAAAGTTTTCCCCCGTTTTGAATAATGCTGATTTTTAAACATATGGAAAGATGTGTTGTTTTTCATGTCTGCTAAAACCCACTCCAAGGGGTTTTTTCCAAGCTCATTTGGTTTTTTCTTCAGAGTACATCTTCTGTTGCAGTCGTTTGGCATAGCTCTGGGCCATGGAGTTGATTATAGATAAGATAAAATAACAAACCATTACAATCACCAATTTTTCAAACATCCACGATAGCCAGTTTTCCCCCTGAAGAGACAAAGACAAAACAGAAGAAGGAAAATGAAGATTAGTGGACAGCACAGCGGAGAACTCTCCATTTACTGGGTGAAAGGCAAAAGCCTAACCATTTTTTTTAAATTATGTAATTTATCAAATTAAAAACAGGAACCAATGCAAGCTGACAGGATTCCTGCAGGTCCCTCTGTAAAGCCGACTTTAGTCCCTTGAGTGACAATGCAGGACGGCTTGCCAAACACACCCCAGGGCAGGCGAGGAATCCCTGATCCTTCCTGGCGTGCCAGTGAAGTGATTTATTACTCCTCGTATTGTTTCATCTTCGCTAACAATTCATAGAGTTCAGAATTAGCAACCCCTGACTGTCAGTCCCTGCCATCTTCATTGCAAAGAAAACAATAAGGTCATTGGTTAACAACGGTTTTTTCCTACCCTGCATACGCCGTGTTATCTCCCAATTAGTACCCGATTCTTCTGGTGTCACCAGAAGTTGATGCGATGACCTCGGCGGTCCCACTTCAAGCGCCTTCCATGGCTACTCTCAACTTGTATTTTTTTGTCAAAGGAGGGCAGCAACGCACCGCACAAAAATTACTTCAATGGGCATAGGAGGAATCTGCATATTTAGTTATTCCAGCCTGACCCTCCCTAATTTAGTCTCTTTCGCGGTAAGAAACGGGCAAAGAAACATTTATAAAAGCTACAAGTGTTCAATGTGAAATGTGAGTTAGATTAATGGACTTTATCTGAAAATGCCTTAGAATCCTAAAGAATTTCATGTCGAAGTTGCTCTGTCCCCACTGACAATTCAGGGCATGTTTATAAAACTTTTTTTTCTTTTTTTTTTTTTGTATGAAAGGACACTTTTGCCCCTCGGTACCGGCTCCCAACACGGTATTTTTCTCTTCCTTTTGAACAGTAAAGGCTTGGGAATTTTGTTTCTCTTGCTGGCCATTAAGGCACAGATCCTGCTGGCTTCTGCAGTATCGATGCTGCACACAGTTTGTTACCATTTCACATGTAAATGCAACCTTTTTCTGCTTAAATTTCCCTTTCAAAATAGGCAGCTCTAATACAGAGGCAAGACGTGCCCTTGGTCTTGCTTTATTGTTTTCTTTATTCTCCAAGAGGTTGAAGTCCAGTTGCACACAATTACAGTACTATTTTTAATTCCCCGGTTGTTTTTAAAATGAGGTTTTTATCTGTTCCCTGGGCCACTGCAAATCTTTGAAAAACAGAAAGAAGAGTTACATCAGCAAGCCTGACAAGTCACAAGACAGCTAGAGCCGGGAAAAATTAACTGCGGAGGGAGGCAGGGAGGTTCTTACCTGTGGCATGCCACTGTCAGCTTTGTGGTGAAGTTTTATCCTCTGAGCTTCCAAATATTCTTGAAATGGCTTCTGAAGAGAAGGACCTATACTTGGAATAGCACTGGTGCAAAGTTCATCCCAGAGAACAAGACAAAATAGGGGAGAAAAAAAAAAACAAAAACGAAAAACTTTTTTTTTTTTAAACTTACCACTCTGACCCAAACAGAACAAAGTTCAGACTGAGCTACAGCTCAGAAGGGCATTGCTACTCGAGAAAACAGATCACCACGAAATAAAGTGTATTTCATCTTTTTATCTGATACTTCTGAAAGGGACACGTTTCCCCAGATCCTCAAAAAAGTGCTTAAAAAGAAAAATCTTTCAGAGCAAACCAGTGCCAATACGCTGCTGGTAACACCGAAAGAAGCTGCGAGCTCGAGCATTTCCTTAAAGCCCGGGAGAAGCCAGCTGGGGCCGTGCACTGGCGCAGCGCTGAGAATCAAATGAATGACTTCTCAGAAGTCCCACATTTATCACCAGCAGTTCCTGTAAGAACTGGTTTGAACCGATTAATAAGGAAATGACTTGTGCTTGTGTCATCCCTCCGTTAAAAAAGAAACTGCTCGCCCTATGACTTGCCCCTATCTTCTCAGAGAAGACGGCCCCCTTCTCAAACTAAGTCCTTATTAGGACAATCTGTGCGTCATCCTTACCCAAAAAGAATGCATTAGCAAATTCTGCAGGCGCCTCCCACAAGTCAGTGATTAACAAAGGAACAAAGAAGGAACTCTGAACCCTGCTCTGAATCATGCCCCGGTTTATGGCAGATGACTTGCACAAAAGCTACACTGCATTCCCAAACACCTTGTTCTTACATTAACGTTAGAAAGCTCACGGATGGGTTTTGGGAACTCAGCACCCTCTCCCACCTCTACGGCGCAAAGGTGCTGGCGCTGGACAAACTCACAGCAGCCTCCAGCTGCCATCCTGCAAACACCACAGCCCGGCCAGACTTTAATGAAAAACAACCTAGGTCATGGGTCTTGACATCTACACACCGTGCTGTTTAGCAGGAGGTCCAAGGAGCTTTAATAACTGACACGACAGTTTAAAAAAAAGCCCTCAAACAACCTTAAATACACAGCGGAAGCAATTGCCACCAGCAGCACCGCAGCTGAGCTGGTGTGGTGAGAACACGCGCACAAGCCGAAGGCTCCCAAGGTTCGATTCACGTAGATACCCAGAGCTCCCATCCTGGCCACCGGAGAGTTCCTATCACTGACAAACACTATTTTAATTTCAAAGAGAATGGAGACTTTAAATTTCTTATTTTTAAAATTAAAGAAATTAATATGGTCTTCTACATTAAAAAAGCCACCTAAATTTCAACACTTCAGTTTTGAGTCTTTACACTACTGCTCCAGGGAGGATTTAGTAAAACACGCCGCAGCCACCAAGACACTCATCGACAGTTTCGCAAACTGATCGGCTCCTCTCCGAGTGACTGCCACTGCTCCGGGAGGGCGAGGTCTCTCAAATCATTTTCCTCACTCTCCTCATTTGACACAATGTTCCCTTTTCCAGGCTATAGCCCAATTTAAAAAAACAGCTTTCTAATCTTAAGAATTTATGAAAACGCACAGACCAAAGGAACGGAGTAGCTCGCTCCCCTCCACGAAATCCGCTTCCTTCAATAGCCAGGGGGAAACAATTTTTCTGAAGGTATTTACGAGAAAGAGATTGCTTCCCTCATGATTCACCATCACGATGATACGAATGGGTGAGTAAATTCTGTGCCTGGACTGGTACAATTTCAGAAAAAAGAGAGCGAGCCGAGACTAAAGCACGCCCGTTACACATTTTACACAAGAGTATGTCAACTTTTACAAATTATTTCCAGTTTTTCAGACCCGTCCCTTACGAAGCTGACTTGATTTGTGGTAAAAATTCTCCTAATGACTCGCTGATCAGCACGAGTCACAGTTTTAAAAATGAGTTACAGTTTGAGGTTTCTTTTTCAAATGTCACTTGGGAGCCCAGAAAAGCTACCGAAAGGTAATAGTTTACTTTTAAACTTCTGCATGATTATGAAATGAGGAATATTTAAATGACGAGAGATGAATGATTAACAGAACAGTTGGTCAAATGCCTCCATTTTTTTCTGAAAACTGAACTAAGTCAGTGCCCAATTAGCATTGAACAACAGAACAAAGAGATGAAAACCAAGTTCAGTCGGCTTGAAGAGATCTTGGTGCATCAACACCGTATTTCAAAATTTTTTCCCTAAAAGTATTCAGCTTTTCTTTTGTGAGCATGACTAAGAATGAAGTGCACAACATTCAGTTTATTGAAGCTGTTTTGAAGAACTGTAAGATCCTGAATGCAAGGACCTTGGTTTGTAAAAGTCTGCAGTGTTTTGCACATTCACAGAGACTTTAATACTGAGAAAAAGGTGAATCACTTTAACTCAGGAGTAAAATGAAGCAGAGTAACATCTAGAAAATCATGAATCCACAGGACTAGGAATAAAATTCTTGAGATCCCATTTCAGTGGGACAGTACCAGTTACTTGTACTCTTCCAACAAAATTCAACCATTTAATCAACCAGCTAACATATCTCCCCTAATATCCAAAGCGTAGACATGATCTTAGATCTAGAAGTCTTAAAAATCGATTTTCATTTTATTTAATTACAAATGAGTGGCACCCCCCCGCAGACCTAGCAAAGTTCAACTCGCTAACCTTGTTCTTATTAAAGGAGGAGGGGGAAGACAGCAGTATGAATTTCCACGGATTACACTCACACCAGACGCAGCTCCACATGCAGAAACAAAAGGTTTGCATCATAATTCCACGCCACTTCGCCGTGACTGTAAGATACACCTTCAAAAGCCTGCTGCAGTTTCAGGAGCCCAGATGCAAACCACAGGCGTACTTACACAGCCCACTGAAGAAGGGAAGATGCTGGAAGATAGCCCTGCTTGTAGAATAACCTAAACCCAATTCCTTGCATTTTCCTTTGAGAATCAAGCCTATTGTCTTTCAAATAAAGAATATGAAAGGATAAGAAAATAAAAGGACCTCAGCGCACAACAGAACTCACCCACACTTTGTAGTCTCTATCTGCCAAAACAAAACACACCAGCAAACCCCCAGACGCACACCCTGCTCTCCCTTCTTAAAGGCTTAAAATGCAGGTCTTCGCCAGCCGCTTGAGGACTTCAGTTTAAGGGGGGGAATAAAAAAAAAGGGTCATTCACTACAAGTTGTCTGTCAAAATCAGCCCTGAAATACGACGTTTCACTAGCTGCTAGCACTGCTGTTAGGGAATCTTGCAGTGAATCAGCAACAAGGCTGCGCTTCTAGGAAGAGAGGTGCTGTTCTTGGGTGTTCTGGCCTTTCAACTGAATTTACTTGAAAAACAAAGAGACTAGCTGCAGTTTTACCATAAGACTCCGAAAAAAAGGCTTTGTTTTGTTTTGTTTTTTTTTAAGGGAAGAAAACTTCAGAAGGAATTTTGATTCAGAAGCAATTTTAGAAACAGTTTACGCTGAACATCAGTTTGTATTTCAATTAATTCTGATTCTCTGCTAACATGGAATGTTTCATAAGGAATCGAAACTGAAAACAGACTTCCAAAAAATTGCACTAGCCTTTGGTACAGCCTAAATTCATGAAAATCATAACATTTCAGTAAAAAGCATTACTCACATTCTAATGCTACAACATAAACACCCATTAGGAATTTTGCTTCACTAACAAAGCCCTGTTGAAACTTGTTTCAAAGAATTACCTGGTATTTGTAACTAAGCAGATGCAACTTTGTTTGTTTGTTTAACTAAGAGCCACAATTTCTATGTGAATGGAAAAGTATATAGCATTTTTCCCAACAAATAAAACAAAACTTCACATCCATTTGAAGCCCCACACTACAGAGATTCAGCGAAGTTGTTCCAGGGTTAGTTTAAAAATTACACCATGTGCAGATGCTGGCAGTCTGACTCCTAAAACTTCTATTCCAGTTACAGCAAAACTGTCTTTATTAAAATACACTGTACAATTTCTTAATTTGCTTTTCAAAGAATGACTGCCACCAGCTGAACCTCAGACGCATGTCACTAGTCATGAAGTGGTAGGGAAGATTTTTGGGAAACTTCTCTTTTTAACGGAACTTTTGGCACTAGAGGTAGGAGTTTGCTCAAGTGCATGTGGCTGAAGCACCAAACGAAGAGAAGGACCAAACCAGTATTTTTCGCTATGCCAGCTGAACAAAAAGTAGAAAGTTATTCAGTACTTAAGTCAACTGCACTTTTACTAATATTAAAAATACTTCTTTAAAACAATTTAATCATGATATTTGCGCTTTTGAAAGGCATATTTTGCATCTTACGAGAACTTTTAAGAGTGCAGGTTACTCCTGAGATCTTGAAATGTCATAACCTGTGCTACGAGAGGTTGTGAACACTCAGATAATTACAAGCTGTGCTAAATGCTGGAGTACAGTTCTCTATCAAACGCTGCATTTTAGTGTCATTGTGCTAACACTTCACAAAAAAAGTAATCTATCAGTCCACGATTTAGGATATAAACTTCCCATCTTATAAAAACACATGTGTATTTGCCTGCTTTTCCAGAGAGAAATGTTAGAATTAGCAAGTATTTTAGAGGCACACCAAAGCTGCCCTTGTAGAGCCACATTTTAGGACTATTAATACAGTGGGGTTTTTACTGCTAATGAAACTTTCCCATTTTTAAGAGGCCTCTAATAGCAAGTGATTAAGCAACTGATTAAGCAGTTCTTAAACTCCATTTATTCTGATGGCAATTAAAAATGTAAATAAGAACTTTGGTGGCATTCAGTTCTGAATTTTATACCCCACGCAGCAGCGCGTGTGAGCAACCGGACCTGGTCCCCCAGCTGTGGTGATGACAAAACACGAAGCCCCGCAGATTTAAAGCCGTGGAAGTCCATTTCACTACGGAAATCATCACCTGAAGGGAAACGCGAACCACAGTCGCTGAACAGACGGTGCAAACACTGCCAGGCTCCCAGGCTGAAACCACCGCAGCCCCGCTCGGAAAGGTGATGCCATATTGAGTCACAATCCCATCTTACGGATGAGCTCTCTAATAGCCACAGCTGTTAATTTGGAAAAAACGTTTAACTGACAGGGGGATTGATTTTGTCAGACTCCCTGGCATGCACACGTTGTCCTCGTCTGGACCCTCTTGGGCTCTGGGGACAAACCGTGCCGTACGTATTTTGCTCAGATTCAGCTATTTGGGCTAGTCCAAAAAAACATCCTTTTAGGAAATGCCAGCACTACAATTCAAAACTAAGACAACAGCAAAAGACATCCTGAAAAAAACCCAGAAAGCCAAACGAAGAGGACAACATCACTGTGTGTTTTGTCAGCACAAACCCTGCACAAGTTCAGTATCTCCCCCTGCGTCCCCAGCGAGCATGGCCCAAGGCCAGAGATTATCTCCTTCTATAAAAAAAGGGAGTTAAGTGGCACTGAAGAATGTGAGGAAGGCAGGAGGGAGCTTGCTGGGAGGGACTCTTCCCTCCCAGTACCTCCAGCTCTTTTTAAAATAATCTATTCAAATGGCACTAGCTATTAGCAGCTAGGCCAGAGGGCCAAAGCAAGGGCTTTCACCTTCCAAACAATCCTGCAAAACGTTATTAAACCATCACACCCAACACCCACTCCTCCCACACAGAGTTTCTCTCTTCTAGATTCACATTTCTACGTTCCCATGTAAGAACACAAGAAAAATCCATCCTGCAGCTCAAAAGCAATAAAATATTTAGTAAGAGGCACCGTATTTGGTTATTTTAGCCATCCCTCCCTCAAAAGAAACTGGAAGTTCTGCTCCAGCACGGTATCAACGTCTTTGAAAGTTAGGTATTTTACAAACCATTGAAAAACAGATTCCAACAGAAATACTTTTATGCCACTGGACAACTAGCAAAGCTGATCAATTTGTGTGCCGTGTTGACTGTCTGAACAGAGCACCTTTCTTCCTGCAACTTATCTGAACCTTCAATGGTTAATTTTTTTCCAGACAGTGATCTAAACAGGCTTAACGGTTAGTATTTTAATGAGCTGTCATTTCCTGTGCTGATAAAGATTCTCACAGTATTTAAACCATCCACTTCCCCGCGGCTCGGGGCTGGGCAGTGACTCAGGACCGCGGGCTCCCCCTGACTCAGCCCCAGCAGACGATGCTGCAGCCAGCCTGGACCCCAGCTCCCAGCAAAACCTGGGCTCCCCAGTCCCACCGAGCAACCGCAGCCTTCAGCGTCTGTCACCGCCACTCCGGAACGTTCAGTGCAACCGAGACATTATCTGCCTTCAGTGTTCTAAAACTGCAGGAAATAAACCTGGTTTATGGTCAGGATCAACAGAAACCTTTTGGGGCTTAAAAGGTTACTTGGCAGATTCACTTGCTTTACAAGATGAAGAAAGAAAATATCTTATTTGAAGATTAGTAAGCTAAAATTGTTACACGTTTGACGTCATTTATACCTGGAGCCACGCTCCAATAGCCACATTAACCAAGCTGTCTGCAAAACGTGCTTTTTTCTTGGGACGTTCTGTTACGCTAAAATAAATGCTTTCAAAAATAGGAATTGCAACATCTCTGCACTGCTGGTTCTTAGCTCTGCTCAGTATCGTCCTTTGTAAGGAAACTCCTGTTTGTATTTTAAAGATATAGCAGCATTATTTCTGTACACAATTTATTAAATAAGCTTGCCTGTTCGGAGTTAAATCCTACAAGCCTTTTGCAAATAAACTTTTGTAATTCTGTTGTGATCCCCTGGAAGGTTTTCAACACCAAAGCTACTCAAATTTCATCCGCATCTGTGTCCCTCTCGGGACGCCAAAGCCTTTTTTGTGCAGAGCTGATCTATTGTGTACAGTGCGTATTACGAGGGCACAGTCCCACAGGTTTCCGATATACCTGTGGGAGGAGAGCCATTGATTTATCGTACCAAGAAACGTCAGGTGCATTGGTGTAACCTTCCAGAAGCATTTCTGTCAGAGATCTTCAAGTCACTGCTCAGTTATCCTCTTCTCAGCCACTTCAGGTTATTTTTGGTGGAATTTTACTACGCAGGTTTTATTTTAATATTGATTGGAAGCTATTTTTTTCAAAATATCCTTTAATGCAGGTGTCAGCTCAATGGGATATGGACTTTCTGGCATACGTGCAAAACAATGGTCCACCGAGTCAGAAGGTGTGGTTGGCAGATCGTGCCTGGCTCCTCTGACGCTGCTTTGCCCAGAGCGGAGCGATGTGGAGCCATGGAGACAAGCTGGGAGAAGCCCTGCTATGGGGTCGTACCCTGCCAACAGCCCCAAAAAAACGCCTGGCAACCACGTGGTACGATGTGAATCAAAAAAAGGGCTCTTCCCACCCCAGGACAACTGGTTTCTGCTGCAGCCCTTTATCACTGTAGCTTCTTGACTTGTATTCCAAAGAAATAACCTAAACCTATATTGTAAATGGTTTTTGAAAAAATATACAATCTCTAAGCAAAGTTTCCAGTTACATCAGTCACCATGATTTCATTTGTACTTTTTTCCTGAACGGAACATCGTGCTCCTTAACACGAATCAACTGAGATTAAGTTGTGGAGCAAAGAATTATGGCACAATAGAGAGCAGCAAACTGGTTTGTCAAGGCCAGGGTTCAAGTACCTGTTCCCAGACACTGCTGCTCCTTTAACACGTGCAATCATTCCACCTGGCCTGCAGAGCTGGTAGGCACGAAAATCTGCTCCGCAGAAACCACCAGGTTAAGAAACCCTTCAGCAGCACTGATATTTTTGGGGAGATTTTCAGAGTTTGCTGAATTATACTTTACAGTGTTAACATGTCTCACCCACGGAACATGGCACTAACAAATTAATTTTTAAAAATCTGTTGAAGTATGCAGGTTTTTTACATGCATTTCACTGGCTTCTATTTAAACTTCAAATTAGTTTATTGACTCTTTTCATTAATTGAATAGATGAGTCTCTACTTCTCTTACAATCAGCAAGGCACCATTTGCTCCAGGTAGTTCACTCATCTTGCTAAGACGACAGCATACCCAGTGTATCCTACGAGCACTTCTCCAAGTTCACGCCTCCCCTTGAGTAACCACCCCAGCCTCTGGAATGAAGGCCTTCTGCAGCCCACACGAGTTCACCATTAACAACAGTTCGGAGCGAATCTCTCTGCCCGAAGGGTGGGATTTGTCCAACCAGGATGCGGCCGTACCACTTGCCACTGAAGCTCAGATGCTTCTGAGGTGAAGGCCACGTGCTGCCTACTGCTAGGTAAAACACATTCATGAATTTTTCAGGTGTCTATTGAAGTTCTAAAGTTATTAGCTCATTTTCACAAAGCATGAACAGAGCATGCTGAACTACACAAAATTTAGATTTTTTTTTTCTTTCTGAACATTTACCCAGAATTGATGGCAGACAGTTTTGTGGATGGTGTGTGCTTTGCGAACTATTTCTTTAGCTGTTTTCTGGGAATTCTTAATCCACATTTGAAACTGCCACTTCAAAGAAAATGTGATTGTGCTTAAAAGCAATATGCTTAGTGTGACTTCATAAACAATCCTGCAGCTGTAGGTAAAAAAAAATTAAACAGAAATATTTCAGACCCAAAAGAAAACCCACAACACACATGATAATTCAACATTTCAAATGGGCTAGGTTCGGCCTAAAACCAGCATCAAAAGTATTTTACATAGATGATCAGCGAGTTCAACTATTCTTCAAGTGACAGAATAAAAGGCAAAACTCTTACACACCACCCTTCCTCACAAAAGCTTACAAACATAACACAACCGGAGAGAAAACATTATCCTCTTTTAGCATTTTAGACAGCAATAATACAACTTTAAACTACGAACTGGTAGAACAGGTGGATAATTACCAGCCTGATGTGAGCTACCAGCACCTTTGCAATCCTCGTCAGCTCTGATTTCAAGACTCACGCTAGCTTCAGTTTCTTCAACCCACCCACGCCCCTTTGTTCCTCTGCAGGGGGCTTGCTGCAGCAGAGCTGCCCTCCGCCTTGCTGCCACCACCACCCTTCACTCCTCTCTTTTTGTCCACTAGCTACCACCAATGTTTTCAAAAATCTTTCATAAACAGCTCTTGATCTCCTGCCACATTTTCTTCTCCTTTTGTTTCTTTATTTAATTAATAAGGAGTATTTTATGCTCCTTTTGTAATGGAGACCTAGACAAAACTGTAAAATCAAATTACCCTGAATTATATTAAAACGGCCGGGTTACGGCTGGCTTAGTGTGCAACGCCAGCAGCATCCAGTAACAGCAGGAAGCAGCTCTTGCGCTACGGGCAAGGTCTGCAGGTGAAGTGGTTTGGCTTTTTTGACTAAGACTCATGTAGTTATCGAGAAATTCTCTCCAGCTTATAAAATCAAATATTCTCAGACTTTATCTCGTAACTTAATCTTCTGTCTAGATTTTAGTTATCCTGTATATTAATGTGTTCATTATTTTAAAGTATTGTGCTTAGGCATTTCCTATTGTGTAAGAGCAATATCCCAGACAAAAAAAAGTCTTAAGTCATTGTGTCAGATAGAATTTGATTAAAATACAGTTACTGACCATTAAATAGAACTATATTTTAATTTAATAATATGGGATTTAATGCAAGCTATTGTTTAACATGTTTTATACTCCACTCTAAAAGAAATTGATGAGGTAATGTTAGCAGACAGCTTGAGAAAAGTCAAGGATACCGGGACATTCCAAAAATCTTACTGTCTCCCGAGAACATTTTTTAACTCTGACATCAACCATCTAATAAAATCTGAATCCAGCGGAGGTCTTGTGAATGCATTCAAAGTAATTCGATGCAAAATTATCTCCAAGACAGATGAAGTAGGAAAAAACCTACCAGTTTTGGCTCAAAGATTTGCAGGAGAGTAAATCTTTGGAAATATACCTGACCTAGTAGCAGCGCAGATCAAAAGTTAGTAGTGAATCGCCTCGTGTGACTGATACTAAGAAAAATACTAAGAAAAGCTAACTAATGATGGCTACAAGTAGTGACATCTCTCTCTCTCTTTTTTTTTTTAAATAATGTTCAAAGCAACAAATTAATTCTGAAGTTTGTTACAAACCAGATGCCCAATCAGAAGATCAGGAAGTAATAAAGTCAGGATTTGTTTCATTAGTGAAATGCCCTAGAACCTTTCTTCTGACACTCCTTTTCTTTGTATAGCATTACTACTTCAAGTTTACATATTTTAAAAGGAACTATTTCCAGACATTCCTCCCCTGAAACTGTTCTTGAGGAGTGTGGCTTTTTGGATTTTATGTGAAAATAGTTATTAAAGTTTGGAGAGCAAAGTGTCAATCAATTTGCCCCATATGACAAGTGAAAGACCTTGGAGAAGTAGAAACACCTTAGAATTTATTTTATGGATCCATATTAGGTATCTAGTTTAAAAAAAAACAGACCAAAAAACCCCAAACCCCCAATAGTAAGGCTTTCTATTTAAATATTAGAGGCTTACAGTTAAACCTTTCAGCCCGCATCCCTCACATTAAACTGATCTGATTAGTAGCTTCCCCCTCCCAGAACATGACTGTTCCTTTGAACAACTACGTATCAATTTTTGATGAAATCCATATGATTTGATCTAGTTGCCTACATTTAAATTAATTAGGTTGCACAGACTGTTTGCATTCAAGAAGTTTATGAAACTTCTGCATGGTTAGAGAGACCCTGTTACGATCTTCTTTGCTGGACTACCAGGCAGGAAACGTTAACCTCAACAATGGATTTTAAAATTACACAGAATTTCATGACTGAACAGGTAGACATGAGGCAAAACTCCTGCACCTCATCATCAGTGTTCAGTCTTCATTCAAACCCACCGAGGCACATGTAAGCATGTTGTTTTAATTGTCTTCCCCCCTCCCACCCCAACTGTCCTTAGCTGGGTTTTTGCTTAGTTTTCTTGTTTTAAACTGAGATTTTCACTTAAAAAATAAAATAACAACCAATCACTAAAGAACTCAGTCAAAAAAAGAAAAAAAAAGACAAACTTTTTCAAGATGGGAACAGTTTACCCACAAAAACTGTCATTTCTCCTATGAAAACCCGAGTTTAACAGAATGGAGCTATAATGCTACACCCCAAAATTCTCTTTCTGACATTTTCTGAGAGATTCAATATTTTAAATGTAAAAGGTAGTTCAAATTATGGAGGATGTTTACTGTCATCTTAGGACACTGCATAAATCACAGCAGTTCTTTCATTTTTTTGTCGTAGAATCACACTACAACATCAAAGAAAGTCCATAAAAACCCAGCCTATCTGCAGCTGAAAGTGCCACAATCTCCAATGGGAAGAGCTGTATCGTATTTCTGGGTACCGTTGGTACTACATACTTGGGCCATCTGATCTATTATATTTCTATTATGTTATATTTCTTGAAGTATTTGAAGCCCTTGAGGTGAGGAATGAAGTTGCAAATAAGACCCAAATTACGTGCTGGCCAAAGCTTGCACTTTGAAGCAAAGCACAATTTTCAGCACATCTAGTTTGACTCCAGTATTTTTCCACTTAATGAGTGAAGGTATTACGGTGTTAAAGAATTACTCACCCAATTAGGGACACCATCTGCTCCACTATATGTTTGCTGAATGTTATAATAACGAAAAGTTTCTGTAGGAAGGAAAACATCAGTTAGAGAAACATTTGATCAAAAGGGAAGCAGAGACAATGGGGCAGGACAATTTATGTTCCTTTCCAACCAGACAGCTTCTCCAGCATTCACACATAGTTTTCCCTTCTCTTTTCTTTCAAGAGCTTTATTTTTCAATACTCTTCAAAAAGAGGCAGGAGAAAGAAAAGCTTTTTACTTTACTATTCTATTTCCTCATAGATTTCATTTCTTGCAATGTTTTTGTAGCCTTTGTTACTAACCATTCGCATCCTCCCCTAACTTAAATTCCCAGAGGCTCAAGGTCACTTTACTCCGTCAACAATGTTTTAATGGAAAAGCAGTCATCACCGTGCAGAAAAATTCACATCCCCTTACACAAACATATGTACTTAGAGATCACAGAAGTGAAAAATGGTGTATCTTTTAGTTGCGTACTTCATGTGCTTCAGACAGAAACATAACAAAAAATACTTAGTGAAGAAGAAAGTAAGAACCACTGGGTACCCGCCTGTTCAAAAAACTGGGATTGTCACTGTCTCCAATGCAACAGACTATTTGGAACAGAATGACTTCAATAAAAGAAACTTCTGCAACACATAGGTATTTTGCAGAAAAACCAAGTGTCTGTAACTTTACCACTCCCTTCTCTTCTAACACGAGCTCACATTTTGTTAAAATAGCCTTTGCTAATTCCACTTTTGTCGTATTTGACAGCTTGTCCGTTTGCAAAGACTGAGCAAGGCTGTGTATAGATGCATACACACTCACAACCAGTTCCCACAGTCTCCTTAAATCAAACTAAACACCATCTAATGAGAAGTGCATTCACTAGGCTGGAAATAAGGGATGTGACTGGAACTACACAAAGTGATTTTGTGGTCCGGAGGAAGGGGCCAGTTAACAGCAGCTCCAGCATGGCCACTGCTTCCTGTCTAGAGAAAGATTTCATTAAAAGCCTTTTCCATGACTCTTACATTTCCTAAATTCCAAATTGCAGCAAGATCACTACAAAAACAAGGCTATTGCACAAGAGTATGCCTGAAATCACGCATCGCAGAAAAGAGAATTCTAATAGCTAAACGTATTACAAAATAAGATGATTTACCAACTGTACAAGACACTGGGAAACATTTTTTGTCTTACATTTGATCTGAGTGTGGAGCACTATAAATTACATAGCAACCATTCTGCTAGCTAAACAAGACAAGTAAAATAATAAAAGGAATATTACAGAAATACTATTTCACTTTTCTATGTTGTCAGAACAAATTCTAACAGTACACAGATTCAAAAGCAGAAAAATTCACATAATACAAAAATAAGTGTAGAGAAAAAGTTGTTCTATCACAGTCAAGGAAAGAATTTTCAGATCCATTTATTATTTTCTGTTTAAGGACTGGGCAAAGTAAAATAACCATTTACAAAAAGATGGGAAGAAAAAAAAGGGCTGAAGATTGAAATCTTCTGTTCAGGGCAAAAGAAAGATTTTTAAGCAGCTTGCTGTGGGTACTAGATAGGAAATTTTATACTACTAATAGCTTCTGCTATTTTAATGTAGCGACAGCAAAGATTTCCAAGCAACAGAGCTACAGGCACTGCACCAGTCCTATGGAGATGCTTAAAAAAACCAAGCCCCAGCTGAACATACTGGCTCCGATCATTACAAATAGAGCGATGCGGTTCATGATACAGCACTGACCATACCACCACCAGTAAGGAATCGCCAGGGAATCAGTACTTTTTCTTTCATCAGACAAAATAGTGACACAGACAAAAAGTGAGATTCAAAAGTTTTGAAAGTAACAGGAGATTCTGATTGCCAAATTCAGAACATCCGGTAAGGCTCTGAGTTAACAAGAAAAACTGGACACACTTGAAATCAGGCCCTTTCACAATAATACAGACTGAGGACACCAAAACTTGCTAACCGTGCTTAGAAGCTCTGGACAATATGCCCAGGGAGGCACCCCCAGACTGCCTTCTGCAGGGCCTGAAAGGAGCGGGGTTTTCTCTACACACTTAACTGAGATAAAAGGGAGCATTTAAAAGTGCCGCTTAACCGGTAAAGGCTAGTTGCAGTGCTCTTTGAAATGAGTATTTGTTACCAAAAAGGCAAGTTCATTATGAGTACGAAGTCCTTTCAGTCTGGTAAAAACCGTAGGTAAATAACTTGGCTAACCACCAATTTCCTGAGTGGTGTAGGCAGCGAGCTCATTAGTTTGTAGCTATAAATTATTCAGTTGCCTAAGTTTCGAGCATAAGAAGCCTAGCAGGTCCTTTATTGTAAATCCTTTGCACCAAATTAATTTCCATTACTTCAGGTCAGGAAGGGAGACTCCAGAGTTCATTACCAAGTAACACAGTGTAACAGTCCAAAAAAAAGAAAAAAGCAGCCTTCACCCCAGAGCCCTAAGGGAGATGTAGCATCTACTTGCCTGGATGTGCATTTTAATTACTGCTTTCCCAATCAGGGTTGCACCAAAGAAGGTCCAGAAGGGAACCAGAAAGTGTCCACATGTTATCCCGGCCAGGTCAAACAGGGGGTTTGGAATCTGTGAAGCACAGGGGAAAGAAGATCATGAATTGCAGCACTTCACTTCGATGAACAGGAACACTACAGACTTTGAAAATGAATATTTTCCCCTTATTCAGCTAGATCCAAGAGTCTCGTGTCTTAATACTTACAAAAATGTTAAAGTCGCACCACATAACTTAAGTCTCTAGGATTCAGCTAGACAATGTCCCAGACAATTCCATTCTCATGGTCCCTCATTACCCCTGGATTTTAAAAAAGCTAACAAAAAGTTTTCCATGTGAAATGCACAGAAACCACAGTAAAGCCATTTTGAGTGATTTATCAAATTGTCTCACTGACCAGCACATCACTCTTGGAAGCCAGTGTTCAAAATGTTCCCCAGTGATTTCCATCTGAGAAAGTACATTAAAAATTGGCATTTATACTCATATGTATCCAGTTTAAAAGCACTGATGAGATTTTATTAAGCATATGCATTTCATTTAAAATTAAAAGATTTTTTTTATTATTAAACTGTTGGCTTGACATTTGGTATTGTGATACTATCTGTAAAATATTTTTGAAATTTAACCAAGAACGTATCTGAATTCCAACTTTTCACACTTAACATGCAGTACAAGGGCAGACTGTCTGAGGAAACGCACAGGGTACGTTTAGTTCACAGTAGCAGTGTATTACTGGGCTCATATCCTGCAGTATTTGTGTTGCTTTGTTACACAAACAAACAAACGAAGAGTGTGACTGCTAAAGACCATAAAAGACAGTAAATTTGCAACTGACTGAATGAAAATCTGAAATCTGTGAGAAAGCTTATGAGGGTTATACTCAGATGTTATAGACCAGCAATTCAAATTTATGAGCACCCACAACACCACCTGCATAGGAAGAAATCTGAAACGGTCTCTAATCATGCCCGAAACGGTCTCTAAACATGCTCCACTTCAGCTGAAACGATTCTTTACCTCTGACAGCTGTCTTAGGCAAGGGAGGCTAGTAAATTATTTACTTATACCACAGGCAGATAATTCTGCTCTTCTGAGCCAAGTCTGCTCTAGGTCCCAAGTATGTTCTTTGCTGGTTGGTTGGAGATTTTTTTGTAAGTACACAGTATTTAATTGCTGCTTTACTATCACCATAGAGGGAGCAACATGCTTTAGGTATGGGTAACTATATCACCAGCATATTAAACATATCACAGTAAAAAGTTACTCAACAAGCCCACTTCAGTGTATATTAGCAGGCCAGCGAAGTTTTCTCTTTGTTTTTTAAAACACACTCATGCACAGTACTGAGAGTTGCCAAAAAAGCCCACAGAGCCAGGAGGGCAAATTCTCACAAGTCACAGCAAGGATCTTCCAGGGCTAATTCTTGCTTTGTTCCTTCCCCAGAACTGCCCTGACATAGGAATTAAGTTCCAGACAATAATATGGCTTTCTTATTGCCACTAAACAACATTACATTCAGTTGACTTCAGTGGATAAACTTGCAAAGTTTTAAATTCAATTTGACCGTGTTTTTATGCAGCATTTAGAAACCACTGCTTGCCAGACAACAACCTGCAGCTAGGACAGTCATTACCACTTCGCAAGCAAATTCTCTAATCGTAACAAATACACTTGACTAAAGTACTGTTTAAAATCCAGAAGTAAGATCACAATTATAATGGGGGACAAGTAAAGGAGACACCTTCCAGTGTAGGGAGAAGCAGCAACAAGCAGGAGCAGCCCTGAAACCAAGCTCTGAAGCTCGTGGGGGAATGTACGAATGCAAGGAGCACACATGGGCCTTCCTCACCTACAGAGGCAACAAAAATGTACAGGTTCGAATCCCTATGCTTTGTCAATGCCTCTGCCACACCTAACCTCACCCTCTTTTACTGCTACTCTGCAGTTACTCTGTAAACTCATTCACAAACCCTCGAGTGTCCTGTGGTGGATTCACCATTCCTCACCCCTCCCCCAGCAGGGGCAGCCTATATAAGCAGCAGGAAGCTGGAGCTCAGAGCGCGCTGAGGAATAGCACAGCAAGTAGGTAAGAAGTTAAGCAAATGTTTAAGTATTACTAAGCAGGAACTATGAAGAGCGTACACATCACCTCTCATGTTTACCAACTCCTTCCTCCTGTGCCCTGTTCATCCACAGTCGCCCTTGTCCAGCCACTCCAGTAACTCATCCCTGCCGCCTACGAGCTGCTGTTCTGATGACACAGGACAGAACAGCCCGTGCAGTGATGCCTCCCAAGATGGGGACTAGAGAGTAATGAGTCAGAGGCAGTGAAGGAGCAGTCTAAGAGCTTACTGGATGGAAAGATTTAAAGGACAGCTTGTAACCTATGTCTCCACTCCGAACATTAAGGCAGTTTAAAAGATTAGTAAACAGAAGTTGCATGCCAGCAACTACAATCAGATTAATTCTTTCCAGCTAACACAGGTTACTTACATTTGAGCAAACAGCTAGCATTGCCATCTCTACAATTTTGGAAACTAAGAGAGATGCTAGACAAGTGTGGAATCAATACCTCATCAGCTGAGCGGCTGGCTCATGGCTGTGTTTATTCCGGAAGAACGGGGTCACAGGGGAGCTGCACTTCCCCCCCTCTCTGTAATCACATTTCTGTGCATCACATCCCACATTTTGAGGGTGGGATGAAGAATAAGGCACACCACTCCTACCAGTTTTCATTAAGCTTCCAGAGAGATATTCAAACCTCGAGTGGTTCAATATTTTTCAACTTCAAAATAATAGTATTATCCTACTCCAAAATAGCATCAGTGGAGATGCTCATATCACCTCTTGCTTAGAGAAAAAACCCTACAAGTAGTTTGTAGTTGATATAGCCATGACTCTGAAACTGGCTTCCTCATTCTGCTTTCTCTGGTTCCCAGTGACCCAAAGACATCTCCTGAGTAGACTTAGGAGAATTACTATGGATGAATATCTAATCGGGATTTATACAGGCAGTTTACCACTCTTCAATTTGGGTGTATCTTTGGATCTGAAGATGCCCAGTACTGTGAGCTATAGCACATAAACACCTAAAGAAATAATAATACGGTCCCAGCAGAATCTATAGGTAATAATACAGCTCTTGCTATATCTCGCCAGCTAATAATGTGGGCTAGGAAAGTCCCGGCAGGGTAACTGCCCGTGGGCATGCGATCTGACCTGCCAAATACCTGCTGACACAGAGCAGCGAGCAGCAGTGTGCACATGCCTTTGTCAGAGAAGACACAGCCTCAACAGCAAATGCAGGGAGCAACCCTTGTCTGAGACAGAAGCAGAGAAACTTCCTGAATTTTAAGAATGTCTTAGTTCAGTCTCTTGTAAGTCTTCCTTATTGCAAAAAGCTTCGTGCATCTTTAGTGAACTGACCTCGTTTTTATCAGGTTTCACCCACACCATGCTGAACTACAGAACGAATGACTTTATCTTTCGAAGAAAGGCATCCCTGTCTGCACCATTCTTTTCTGACGGATTAAAAAGGAAATAGAAATACTCTAAACTTCTTCTCTTCCAAAGACAGTCAGTGTCAAGAAGCCCAATGGTGAAGTAGAAGGAAGGGATAATAACTGTTAGCTGGGCTTTTATGCAGAATTCACTGTGTTTGGTACTAATCTAGGACTGGAGTTTCTCCATGCTATTGTACTTGCCAGTACCACAACCATCCCGTTTGTCTCAGCACCACAGAGAACACAGAAACAGCAAACAAGGCATGAAGATCCACATGGACTCAAATAAAACCAAGTCACAGTTCACAGCATTAATTTCATGGCAATATATTCAGTCTGTAATTGGGGATTACGAACCCCTCTGTCATTGAAATGAGCTTACCGAAGCGCAGGCCAAGATGCCAAAGAACCCAACCTTCTGCACCAGGTTCTGGACAGCCAGTTTAGCCCGGGAAGCAAAATCCTGCAAAGAAGAAAACAAAGCACTAATGAGGCAAAACCCAAAATGAACGTACCTCAAAACGTATGTGATTTCAACGTCCTCCATGCTTTGGGGTTTCCTAATTAGCATTTGGGAGAATTTTTCAAACAAAAAGGCCAATTTGAAACTCTGGGCTTAAAGGGAAGAGAGGCAATTTCACAACGCTCAGTGCAAAAATCTGACCACCCACATGTAATTAAAATTTGTTTTTCAAACCCTGCAAGTGGCACTAAGTTCACACAGCTATGGAGACAGGTCCTCTGTTTCCCCATATCTTTGAATTGCCAGAGCTGCTTATACCTTATTCCTTAAACAAGCAAAGGGAATTAATTCCTACAATACCATTTACAATGTTAGAAAGGTACTTTCTCAAAACACAAAGCCAGAATATAATAATCCCATTACATCCTGAGATCTTTACTCTCAAACCCAGGATCTCAATCCAAATAGCTAATTCCAGGTACTCTCTACAACAGACTTGTAATTAAATCCATAGAGTGAATCTAAAATATTTTAGCAACAAAGGTGGCAGACCATATAACATTTGAGCTAGTCTTTACAAAAACATGCTAAGAACACGCTGCCTACTTTTATTGTGGGTCCCCAACTTTCAAACTTATGACAAACTCAAAAGTCTCAGAGTTTACCACATACACAGTAAACATTTTTAAAGGCAAAAATAAAGATTCTCACAAGCAGTTTATTTGAATGCAAGAGGTGAATTTACATGAGAGTAAAATTCGTTTGAAGCAAAACTGTCCAAAAAGTTAACAACAGGGTCAGTGTTATCTGTTCAGGCTTGGTAAGAGTAGTTATAGAAACCTGAGAATCTTTGGTAATAGCAAATTTTAAAAAGTAATTATTAATTCTTTTTTAAAAACCTACAAATAAGCAATAAAAGGCTGATTTTCAAGTAGCAATGCAATATTCATTGATTTGCACTTTGTAGAAAACTGTCAGATGAATTTCACAAGGAAATTACTTTTATCAATAATTAATGATATTCTAAATTCCATACTTCAAGATAACTACAAGATAATTCAGAAAAAATAAATTTATGCAATTTTAACCTTGTTACAATTCTGTTGAAACCTTCAATACTACATACCAATGCAAGTAAATTACAATTACTTGACAATGTAAATACTCTGAACTATAGAACTGACGGAACTTTCTATGCCAGATTAAAAAAGGCCATTTGCTATCTTTTTACATCCCTTTTTCAAGTAGTACCTTTTCTCCATTACAGTGCTTTAAAAATTGTTAAGAAATTCTCAAATAAAACCCTCCAGTTATTACTGAATCCAGAATAATTCTATTTGTTATACTTTCTAGTTGAAAAAATAATCCAAACTAAAACAAAGACTTCAACTTAAAGAAAAATTCCCAATAAATGAGATTTCCTGCATCTTACAGTGGGACATTTTTAACCACAGGAGATCATAAAAATTCTTTTAGAATACTCTATAAGGGGTGAATTTGCTAACGTTCACCAGGAGTAACCTTGGGATCGTGAATGTCTTACTGCAAAATGGAATAGGTGAAAGAGTCACTCTTTGCTGAAAACTTGTTCCTGACATTTTTTCCTGTTCAACTTCTAGTATACATACAGTACGCATGAGTGATTAAAACCTGCTCCAGTGAGGCTGATACCAAACACTTCAACTTATGTTAGCAGAAACAGGTCTAAAGCATGCCTACGTGACAAGTAAAGTAAAATTTTTCATGCTTTTTTTCAGAGTGCATTTAGACACAAATTGTTATAAATAACAAAACATGATAATTTACCAGTGAACCAAGTCCAAAAATCTTGCAAAATCAAGGGCAGTTCCTTCTCAAACTAAAATCCCCTCATCATTATTTCCAAGTTAGTAAACAAAACCAAAACAAATTAATATACGCTCACTAATGCAGGTCAGCACTAATACACACATTTGGTCCCACTGTGGATTTAGGACACGAACTGAGGATGCAAGGCTCTTCTGCAGAGCGTGACCACACAGCTGCCAAGAAAGGAAAGAGAATGCAGGACACTAAGGAGACAACAGGTATTCTAATTCCTTTACCAAATATAAAAGTGGAAATACTTCTGCAGAATTGCCCTATAAATTAATTTAGAATGAAAAAGTGTGCTAAAAGCCTAACAGTAACATCGCCCTTTCGACACCAGATTTTGTTCTGCGAGAAGGTGAACTGAAAAAGCAGTGCCTCATGTAGGAATTTCATAAGATGTCTCCCCCTGTACTCTACAATAAAGCTAATGTGACCATGGTATTTTCAGTTCCCATTTTGTTCACCATTTCACAATGCTCATGGCGTTAGAACAATATTTTCACTTTTATAAGGCAATAAAGATTTTTTTCCCAGCTTCATAAATCTCACTGTAAAGTATCTTTAAAGTAAAACACTACAATCCAATTATTCAAATAGGTCCATGATATATTTCAGTGGAAGTTGCTTCTATTATAATTTTAACATATTTACTCATTATTTTAGACTGTATTGCTGATACACTGTTGTATTAACTTTCACAAACTGGAATTGGAAACAAATTTCTAGCAAGTTGTCTATAAACTAATGCTTGCAGCACAGCTGGTTTAATAAAACATTGTAATTATATATAGATTGACTGTATTAACCTAGTGTAAGTACAGTGCACCATTTTTCAACAAATTTCTCAAAAATAAACAGCTTCCTTAACCCACATTTCTAGACTGATACAAAATTCAAGGCTGCCTTAAAGCTCATTTTTTCCCTCCAGGTAAAACCATACAATTTTTGTTATAAAACCAATGATGAAAGCGTTGAAAAAAGTGTAACAAGTTTGTCTCTCAGAAAAACCCAACCCCAACATTGGGGCAATTTTTCTCACCTTATTAATTCATAATTCTTTTTTTAAGGTTATTACTCAGAATTTTTCTTCTTCAACTTTATTTTTTACATTCATTGTCTGTTACAAAGTCCTCCATGGAAAACACAGTTTTAAAAATTTCTGTCAAGAACTTCTAATTTATCTTCCATTTTCAAACCTTCTAAATAAGCCAAAAGAGATAAATGAAGGATTTTTTTTTTCCTGTTTCCTATGATCTAATGTAATCATAGCTATGAATAATTTGCATGGTAATATACACATCAGGGTTGCAACAAAACTATGTACTTGCAGTCTCAACATTTATTTTAATGAAAATCAGTTCAGAAATACTTCTGTTTGTTTGTTCCCTTAAATTTCATTTGTCAAATCTTTGCGACATCTGCAATAATTAAAAAACCCCTTAAAAGTTTCATTTCTCAGAGAATACAATCATCAGTTTCACAACTTTCACCTATTTCACAATATAATTTTTCTGTTATAAAGCCTGCACAGGGAACAATCTTTTCTCTACTTTTTTAAGCATTTGAAACCAAAGCAAAACAACTTTCATATCTTACTGCTTTAAAATAAAAATAAAAAAGATATAAAAGTTCAGCTACTTACAGGTAAAACATTTTCCCCCAAAATTAGAGTATCTAGACTGGACTCGACTCTCAGCTAATGTGATTCATCCTCTCTAATTTCAGGAGACTTTAGCTCGCTATGTCCCTTTCAAAGATGATTTGTTTTTTGGTTTGGAAATAGATTTCCTGTGACTGCTACAATACAGGCGAAGGAAGGTTAAATGATTAAACATTACTTCATTGGGTTAATCATCAGATCTCCAGAACTGGAATGGAAATAAGAGGCATAAAAAGGTCAGTGCTGAAATACTGATTCACAAGTCTCAGCTGGCGGCTTGAGGAAGTTTGCTTCATATCTGCCCTCAGTAAAAAGGCACATTTTATTGATAGCAGTGTTTCATTAGTACATGTTGCAAAAGCAAAAAACCCTCCCAAATCTCCAAACCTAAAGGGATAGTAAAGAGAAATTGCATCTTTTGCTGCTAAGTAAGATTTACCACAATGTTCCTCCTTTAAATATGTATTATGGTACAGCTTTGAGTATAACTTAATGTGGACCATTTATCCCTATAAAAAAGCCCTCCTTGAAGAGTGAGTGGACAATCTTATCTTAACCACAAGGCTTTGTCCCATCCCTCTGTTTTGTTTTGTTTCCATTTATAATTTAAATCTCTATTTCTTCTTTCTCCTTTAATTGTAAAGTAAGTTGCACAAGCTCTTCTGTATTTGAGTAAAGAACATTTCACTAGATTCAATTAACAAGCTCAAGAAAAAAAAAATTTAAAAAATCAATTTTTACTTTTTTCCTTCTACAACACTGGTTTATTATCAGAAAATAGAACTGTCACAATTTATTGTTGATACTGAAATTGTGAAGCCTCTTTTTTCTTGTTCCCTACAAACAGGTTGTTGGTGGATCCATAGCAAGTAACTCAGTGATGGTTACCGGGGTGCTCTGAACAATCAGCACTGGACTGAATCCTATAGTCCTCACAGAAACAAGTCCAAAGACTTAGACAAAAGATATTTTCTTGAGAGACTGCACAGATGGGCCTGTAACAATTATGTAATATAACAGTTTATTTTCTAACATGAAGTTGCAATCAGTTTTTAGGAGCATCAAGAAAGCTCTGACTCCCTTTGACAAACCAACTCTTCCTCGTGTGCAGCAGTGATGACAGTTGTCAATCTCTGAAAGATGATCCAGAGTTCCAATGATCTGAGGCCCAGAAAAACCTTTTTTCTATCACAGTTTTTCTCTGCTGTAAATACATCAAGCATTTTACAAACATATTGGTAATACTTGTGGATATAGCACAAGGAGAAAGGTCAGTAAAGAAGGCAAAGAATATAGGAGACTAAATTCAATCAGAAGTTCATTGCGCAGGTATTCTCTACTAGGAAGAACAGACAGTGACTTCATGTAGGACGAGGGGCAAGTCTGATGCGAGTATTAATGCAATCACTCAAGCAGGATATTAATTACCTAGCAGATGGTAACCCTAAGAAGTTCAAAATAGATTCCTGGAAGAGAGGGGTTATACAGGATTTGTTACTCCAATAAAAAAAAAATCCAGAAGAATGAGTGAACATTAAAGAAACAGGGATAAGCAGAGATCTGAAGTGAATGTGTTGCACCTTGATGGTCCTCTGCAAACAAGGAGAATACTAAAGTCACAGAAGAGATCAGTACTCATCCTAGTGCCAGCAGCCTCCCCTGATGTGAACGTGTAACTTGCATGTGAACAAGTGGACAATCCTTCAAGATCTGAGTATAATTTATATTACTGTTATAATATTTTCTTACTAGAAACAAAGTTTAATTATCCAAATAATAATCTGAAGAGGAGAACTTTTTTTCCCAAAGATTGAAGATGATATATGAAGCTACCATCTCAGATTATTAAAGTTATAAATTCCTTAACATTTAAAAAGCTGCCTACAAAGACAGTACTCCTTTTTATGTAAAAATCTGAGTTATGTTAAAAATGAGCTGCACAGTATTTTGTTTCTTCTGGCTTTCTATTACAACACAATGGAATCAAACACAACTTATGGGAGAATGACCATTTGTGGTTAAGCAATGAATTGTAGAATTTCAGAGGACTGGGAAGAATTATTAACTCATTGAAATAACATATTAACTGCAGAAGAGCAGTTTTAAAGAAGTTGGATAGCTACCTACAGGCTGAGAGGCTGCAACATGCATCCGTGCTAAGGAAGCAGTAGGTCAGCTACGGCATTTAACAATCAATGCAGTAACCTGGAGTCAAGATGAGAACAGAGATCGAGACACAGTTGATAGTCATTGTCTATCACTGCAAATAGTTGATTACTCAGTGACCAAAGAAACCATTTCATACCTCTCCTGCAAGACATCAAAGGTAACAGATCTCATGAGTAAGGTTCCAGTAAGTTGCAAGCAGGAATATTTTGCTAGTGGTTCACGGCAGACTGATCTCCCACTCTTGACTCTAAACATCTAAACAATGACTCTTGACATCTAAACGTGCATGGAAAGAGCTGTGGCCCTGGACCTCTGCTCTAGTTTTCTCAAAAATACTTCCAGCTTGATGCAAATAAGGGGCAAACTGAAAGGGGGTATTTCCATCCTGATGCCTGGAGAAAAGAGGGTGTGAGACGTACGGTTTAAACTTCCTTCTCCCTTGAAACACTGGGAAAGAAAGGCCCTGTCTTGGAACATGGGCTGTCAAAAGACAAAGTTAAAAAAGGTTTTCAAGGATTACTAAAAGCAGCTAAGGGAAGGTGGCAGATCTAAGAAAGCATGAAGTTTGATAAAAGAAAGGTATCTACATATGACAGGCATAGGACAGACATCCCAGACAGGAACACTGGCTCAAATTCTAAGCTTGGGAAGGAAATAAATTTTACTTCACGAGAAGTCTGGGTTTTCTGAGACGCTGAATTCTGGTAAAGGAATAGGGTAATCATACAGGAAAATCACAAGAGAAAAACATGTCCATGTTGAAAACGAAAACACAGTTTTAGGAAGTACAATATGAAGAAGGCCAAACAGCAACGAAACAGGGCCCTTCACTTGGCAGGCATTACCAAGGAACTGTGGAAAGACAAGAGAGCAGTACCTACAAAACCTCATTAAACAGACTATGTCAGAGGTCTGAGGACTTAAAGCTAGTAACATTTCAAACCATTATATAGATATTTGCAGTCAAGGATGAGCATACAGAAATCAAATACACAGGTAAATTCTTCCACTAGCCTCTCCCAGGACAAGAACACTGAATAGAGATTGTCGGGGGAAATGCACAGATTTATTTCCATCTGTTTCTGCTCAGATTCTTGAGGCTGGTTGCATGTTAAGGGGTGATGCTGCAAGCCACAAAGATAACCAGAAAGATGCTCATCTCTGGGACTCCGTAAACTCAGACATATAAGTAACTACAATTAGTTCTCGTGCCAGAGAAATGGAAGTTTTCCCATAGAAAACACAGTTAAACCTATTGTCCTCATAATCAGATTTTAAAACTGCTGTTAGAAAAGAAAGACTAAGAAGCCATAGATAGAGCCATGTGCAGAGTGGAATCTTTGGAAGTCGTATGGCAGCAGAGCGTAACAGAGTGAAGTGTTCGTTCCAACAGCAAACTTTGCTGTCCCTGGTCATTTAATTTTAACCCATCTTGGAGTAAAAGTGTGAAGCTTCCAAGTAATGGATCCATTATACAGTAAGTAAGAACTCCCATTAACATGAGTAGGAAGTCAGTCAGCGAGCTCTGGATTAAACGGACTGTCAGCATCAGGAACTTCTAGGATGTTTTCTTCATTTCATTAACCAACTGTACCATGGTGAGAACATTGTATTTCCCTCACTTCTCCCTCTCCCCTAGACCTTGGGGCAAGAACCAGCAAATGCTTCTTCATAATAAACTCCACCTTAGAGAGCTTTACTTTCAAGATTTTAGACCGTTACAAACAACACTCTGCTGAAGTTTGGAAGTGATATACCAAAATGAACACATCTTATAGAGCTCAATGAGTTAGCAGGGACTCTGAAACCTCATGCCAGCATTTTCCACAACTAGAGCTGAAGCTCTCAGACTTCTACATAAAAAGTCCTTTTGCTTCACATTGTAAGAATAAATTTTGTAAAGAATAAGACACAATTAAAGGAAACAGTCTGAAGGAAGAGGAAGGAGGATGTCCTTCCAGTCTTATCAGATTTGTCCTATAGAGCAGTAGCCCTTTCAACCACATTCCCTGCTACCTCTACTCCTCAGTTCAGGTCTATGCAGTACCATGAAGCAACGTGTTGCCTTTGATGCTTTCCAATTTTATAGCGGTGCACAAAAGCATGAAATAAAATTTCTTATTTCTTTGCTTGCTAAAGAACTACTTTCTGTTCATATCTTGTAGAAGACCTGGCAGTGAGCAGATCATGCAATCTATTTTGTGGAAGAGAGCTGTCAGTTGGGCATGTCAGGGAGGCAGCAAGGCCATCAGGACAGTCCAGCGTTGGAAGAGATTACCCAGAGAGGCTGCGCAGTCTCCAGTCTTGGAGGGCCTCAAGACCAGACTTGACAATGCCCTGAGGAACCTGAGCTGATCTCACAGATGACACTGCTCTGAGCAAAAAGTTTAACTAGAAACTGCTTCAGATCCCTTTCAAGAAGAATTTTTCTGTGATTCCATAACGAGATACGAGCAGCCACCTACAAAGAGAAGAATGAAGTAAAAGAACATCCTATCCCTCTGGTTCCCACACAACAGCCATTGACCTCTGCAGCCTTTGCTTCTACAGTTGAAAGGGTACGCTGGCATTGCCTCCACCAACGTGCTGGCTGCCTAAAATACCACTGCAGCTGCACAGCGAGTGCTCATTTATCTCAAAGCTACAACTGTAATTAGTTATTGTGGCCACAGGTCTGCCGTTCTAGTTATAGTGGCATGATGAGCAATTCCAGGATGCCGTTAACATTTTTTTTATCCATTACAAATTACAAAGTCCTGTTTCTGGGGGGGGGTTAAGATCCGGACATTGTAAGGGAGGGCTCATGACTGCTGGAATGAAGCAAGTCATTGCTTTGCTTTAGCCACCATCATCAAGAAAGGAAGCAGTTTTTGATAATCAAATAGACTGACCTTTTCAATCTCTGACAAAGCAGAGCCAAAGTCACCAGCGCTGAAAAAACCACACTGTTTCTCTAACGACAACTTACAAATAAGTTACGGAAGAAAACCCATGCACAGAAAACCCACTTGTAGAATAGAAGTGAGGAGTTTCTTATACAGCTGATGAACCCTTTTGGACAGACGAGTCTTTCTACTGAGCCTCACCAGCAGATGTGCAATGCTAAGCATACCTCTTGCCTGTTCGCCCTGGGAAGCGGCAGAGGTTCCCAGACAGCTTAGAGAAGTGGTCTGCATACCAGACTCTTGTACAACACGGATATTTAAACAGTGTCTGGAGCAGGGGAAAAGAAGTAGCCATTTCCTTGATTACGATACCACAATTAATTTCCATCAGTTATTGAAGGCTCTCCCTGAAAAAATACTTTTGAAGCAGCTTATCTGACCCAAACTTTTGATCATTTATTGTTTTCCCTCAGAATACTGCGGAGTGAAATATCAAATACTTAGGACCAAACTGTTCCCTTAGAAACTTGCGTCAAGCACCCCAGCGTGCAGAGAACAGGGCATGCAAATTCAGTGGCAGAGTTCAACTAATTGCTTCTCCACAACTGCAGAGCAAATGCAGCCTGCAAGATTTCCAGTAAACTTGGTGACAGCCTTTCTGAAGAGGTTCACTTCTGTTGTAATGTGAGAGATTTATTACTGAAAAAAAATCCTCTGAGCTAATATTGAGTGAAAATATTGCAAAGTAATCCAGATTTCTTCAGCGACTCAATCATTTCTGATTTACGTACTTATATACTAAACATTAAAACGAGAGAGGGCCACCTGAACAAGTTTGAGGGAACAGACGTTATCACAAAGAGCCGTCCAAAGAATGTGAAAAAGTCATCTCTAGATTACGATTAGCCAAGTAATGTAATGCTCATTGCTGTTTTTTCCTTATCTGTAAGCAGGTGTGCAAATGAATAGAACAATGCAGGCACAAGACTGCCCTATTCTCTTGCCAGTGTCCAAAGAAATCCAGCAAGGAGGTGGCTTACACATTTGTTACTCATAGCTCTTATTGTCTACCCTCTGCCTGTATTAACTCTATGCTACTTCTTTTCTCAGGAAATGCTCTGTAACAAGTTCCCTTCTTTAAAGCTTTCATTGACTCACTCCAAAGCTTGTTTCAATTCACGAATTTTGGAGAACAATTTAAAACTAAGCTCATACGCAGAACATTCACTGCTTATTTTATTGTATTGTCTGTGAAAGAAATCACCACACTTTACTCTTAGTTCACTCTCATTTTGCATTCTCCATCTCAAGAGATAGCATTCATAGGAAGTTTCTAAAGAGAAGTTTCAAGGTTTGATTAGTTTAGAATTTCCATTTAATTATAGACCAAGATAACAGAGGTGAGCTACCTCCCCTACGTATGTTAACAAACTTCGGGAATGCAGTGTATGCAGACAAGCCTCCTGGTGGCCACTCGTCCGGCAGCCGAGACCAAACGCCAGCAATCTCTTGTACAGCACAATTAATAAAGAGAGAAAGCTGATGAGGAAAGGGGGGGACTGGAAGACTGAGTAAAAGAAATTATGAACGGAATTTGATCTTGAGTTTAAACAAGTATTTCTGGGAAAGCAAAAAAAAGAAGTCAAGGTTTTCCAGTTTGTATGTGACTCCACCACTTCCATTTTTATGGTAACTGCTTTATAAAAACTTGCTTGTGGTCTGCTTTAACTTCTTTTTTCTTGTATCAAATACCCTTAAAAAAACCTTTTGATTAAAGAAGCCAGCAGTCAGAGAATCCTTTTCAATCAGGAACTTCGCAGATACTAGCTGTTAGTTTAATTATGGGAGAGGTCCATTTTTAATTTGGCCATCTTCTTTTACACTGCTAATTAAGTAATATTTTGCTTATTAGTTGAACCTAATCATTCCATTTGAATTAAGTCACAGTGTCATGTCAGAACACAGTGCTGGGTTCTCCAAGTAACCGTGGTTGGGTGTGGTAGCGTACTTTGTTCTGCTTCTGCAAAGAGAAACCCCACATGAAGCCGGGGAAAAGCAATCCAGCTCGAGGCACCAGACCTCTCAGAAATGCTAGAAAGATGGGTTTAACATGTACCTAACTGCCACTATCACAAAAGTTCATCAGTTTAACTCCTTGCAGACAAGCAGCCGACTCTCCACGCAGGAAGTTGTTCGGTGGTGGAACTCCTGACGCAATGCAAACCGAAGCAGTTGCAGCTCAGTTTAATACAAACCCTCTTGAGTCCACGTTGACAAATTCTTTAACAAGCCCTGTGGTTACAGGGAAGCTGGTTTCAGTCTGAGTCACTCCTGTTCAAACAGTTTACTGGAAATGGAGGGGAGGGGGAATTTTCAGAGAAGTCATGTGATGGCCAGACAAACCACAACCAGTAAAGGTTCAGTGGAGTCAAAAACAGGTCCCAGCAACAACTGACACTCAGTGTGCAGATGGCACTCAATCATTTGCACCCAAGGCCTGCTGCATCTCAGCGTTTCTATGGATTTAACCCTTTTTCAAGCTTGTGTTCTTTCACACACAGTTTGGAAAGTAAACAAACAGCAGTGGCTGATAGTAACATAGGCAACTAGAAAATATTTTTACATGGAAATTTGGCGGCAGAAACACTGCACAGAAGCAAAAGCTTGATGTGTAAATCATTAGTTCTTAAAAATATGCCACTTAATGAATCCAAACACTTACAGTCATTAAGGATTAGATATACAGCAAAGATATTAGTACTTTCTCCTCTTACCAAGGAGCACCACGATACAGCAAAGGCCCACGCATTACACATTATCACCAAGTACCTTGAGGGAACCTTCATTTTCAGAGCTGGAAACCTCTGCCAGCTTTAAGTGTTTCAGCATGACAGAGAAAAGATGAGAATACTTAACAATCAGCAACTGTTAAACTGGCAAAAAAGAGTCCCTGCACATGTGTGCGTAGCCATGAAACTGTGCAAAAGTATCCGTGCACTGTACTATCACCAGTGTGCTGTCCCAGCACTAAGTAGTAGATTCGCTTCCCCTAATTGAGAGGTTGCTTTGAGCAGCTGCACTGGAGATACTCCCCGTGGCTAAAAGGGGAGCTCTGATAAAAAACTCCTTTGCTCTGGAATTCCACTGGAAGAGTTAACAGCAACTGAGATACCGCTTCAAACATGCGTAATTTTTAAATACTGCCTTAAGTATTAACAAATCTGACCGAGTTGCTCTGTTCCTATAGCATGCTGGGCTCTGCATTGTGTGGAGCTCTTGGATAAAAGAGCCCTGCTTGTAAACCACACTCCTTCTCCAGGGCAAAGCTGCTTGATTTTAATATGAGCAGCCACGAGGCAAGAGCAGCTCTGACGCTCCCTTTATGTAACTGGGACTAACTCACTGGTGTGCACGCACAGGGACATGCAAAAAGGAGAAGTGATTGTTCCTTTAAAACGAGGGGCTTTTTCTGAAGTATGCTAATGGCAAGTACAAGGCAGACTTACACATCATCTGCAGGCTAATGAGTTTTCTCAAAACGTAGCTCAAGGAGACAGGTCACTTAGATCTATGACAGAAAATCCATCAATAAACTCTTTCAAGTAAATAGTATTTTACTCTGTGTAACTTTGATGGGGCACTAAACCTTTACGCTGTTTAATCCTTTTAGGTTCCTTTTTTTTTGTTGCTTTTTAAAGTGCCAAGCTAGCAAGCGCATTCCCCGTCACAGATCCTTCAGGCTGGATGTTACATTCTGGTCTATTCTCACCATGGAAGATCTTCATCTGTTTCTCCAAATCACCATTGTTTCTGAGAAATAGCAGCAACAAGCTTTCTAAACAAAACACACGCAGGCAAAAACGTCAAGCCACTTGGCTTTGCCTTGTAGGCATACAGCAGCTCAGCAGAAGTAGAGAGGGAAGCTATTCTTCAAAATCTAACACAGCCATTTTCATGCCTTTCAGAAAGGCAGGATGAAGCCAGACCTTTATACCGAAAGAAGGCTCCTGTCATTTGACGTCAAGCATTGGGAGTAGTCTCCATGGCATAAGACAGTTGTCACATCCCCCGTGTTTTCTTAAGCATAAGGCTTCAGCTTGGGAGAGTGGGAGAAGCCAATGTTGGTAATAAAAACTGTTATTGAGCAATTTAAAAATAGACATCATTACTGCTCATGAATAGCAATTACAGAACAAATAGCGATAAACTATGCTGAAGATCGGGATTGACTCAAGGTCATAGGAAAAGGCAGGCCTGTCTCCCACAGACATCTAGCAAAAACACGGTTGAAGCCAAAAGCAAAAAGGAAGTCATATTAGCAAATGGAAAAAACTGAACTGTCAGTTTTATGAGCACAATACAATTTAATCGGATTGTCAAAGCCTCAAGTTAAAAGAGTTTTACAGAAACCAAACCACAAGTGGAGTTTAAAAAGATTTTTTTTTCCTGGCCATCCATCCACAAAACAACATGCTTCAATCCAAATTCAATTGCCAAGGAAATAAAATCAAAAGTACTGGTAAATAACAACATCATTTTTCTTAATTAATTACACATCGCCATTTGTTTACCCAGGGCAGTCAATACAGCTAGCTATATTTTGGCTGGTCCTGACAAAATGCTCTCTAGCAAAAATTTTCTTCCCAAGGATCTTACTGTGCGTTCTGGAAACCAACTCTGGCTGCTCCCTCAACTGTACATGCATATAATTTGCTGGGAGAGTTTCAGTAAACACAGATAGCATTTCAGCGCTCGAGTAATGTATTAAACTGGTTTCGGGTTTGGGTTTTTTTGGGTTTTGTTTTTTGTTTTTTGTTTTTTTTTTTCTCCATGACTTAATTTTATACAGTTAAGGATTACTTTGCAAAGCAAAGACTGATGATAAAGAACAAAGTAGATTCCTCCCCCCCCCGCCCGCATCTTTAAAGAAATACAAGAATTTACTATTTACAATAGCAGAAAAACCCTTTGGAACTTTCTAGTAGGAGGAGGCTCTCAGGAAACACAGGGTTTACTGTTAGAATTACTAGATTGCACTCAGTATTTCCAGACAAACCACTTTCTTTCATGGAAAAACTTCACCCAGTTTTTGAGGAGGAGAAAAAAAAAAAAAAGTGAAAGTATATATTTTTACATCAAGAAAATACCCTGGCAGAACAGTTTAAAGACAGCAGTGCATTGTAAATAGCATCTGCTGGGTTTTCCAATAGCAGTCTCATGACTGGTTTCAACTTCGTGTCAGACAAAAGAGGGTAAGAAGGAAAAATACAGAAGGGAAATCCAGTGGCAAGTAGTTTGATGGAAAAATGTTTGATTTCTTCTAAAACACTATCAGTAACTTGTGAATGGAACGCAAACACCTGACCCGAAAGAAAAAATTAATCTATGATAATATCTGACTGATATACAGCATCAGTTGCAAACCATGCTGTAACACAAGCAGTATTTAATCCATCAAGAAAATAAATGACAAGAGCAACAAAAAGGGATTCAGAGCAGTCTGGCTGCATTTTCACACCAGGAAAAATATGTTTCCTCAGGCTGATGAATGGGTCATGCACTGGCCCCTGAGGGAGTTAGTGGCAAGGCAGGCAAATGTCAGCTGAAGGGGATGAGCGGACTGAAAACCATCAACTCGCCCAGGGAGGCTTTGAAAGCAGCTACAACAACCACGACTGTGGAACAGCACCTCCTGTCACTGGTTTGTTAGCCCACTTTCTCCCTACCTTTCTTGTGCTGTTCTTGGAAGTCTAAATAAATGCAGCATTTGTAGCAAATATTTTGGCTGCACTATTGTATGTGCTTCAACAAGCTGCATTCTTATCCTCCCATCACCAGAGGTATCTCTACCCAGTGGAGGATCTTTTTCCATCCCTGGGAAGTCCCTTGTGAACTCACACCAACTGATTTTTGGCCCATTCCCATTTCATTGGAATGGTTATTTACCCCATCTAGTTGTTCTGTGTTTTATTAATTCTGTTGTTTTGCACTGTTCTTACTTGTGCAGTCTCTGCGTGTTCCAGCATCTCCTCAAATTCCTGGTACTCTTCATCATCAGGTTCAGCACCGGAGAGTCGGGCTGCCCTTGCCATAAAATATGGAGGCAGCTCTCCAATGGCTGTGCCAGCACCCTGGGAAAAGAATAATTCTGATTTATTTCCGTGTTTATTCTTAAATAGGAAACATGTCATAAGCACAGTCCCATGGACATTTCAAATTATCAGAACTGATGAGACCAGCTGCTTTGAGAAATTTGCTTTTATCCACCAGGTCAAATTTCTCCTGATTTCAAACATAATGCTGTTCCTTTGAAACCCCACTTTCCCCCTTCCCTTGTTTAGCAAAATTCAGCTTCTCTCATCGCAGGCCAGCATGCCGCAAGTCAGCATCTCCCAAGCTGTGCTCTGCACGGTCACAACAACGTGCTCTGTGCATGGCTGGGCCCCTGCAGAGTGGCACTTTGCCCCACTCTGGCAAAGCTCGGCAGCCAGTGGCCAGCCATGCCCGGTGCGGTGGGGAGGCTGCGGCTTGTCGCTTCGCTGGGGCTGGAGAGCTGGCTGGGCCGGGGGCCCTGCTACCCCACACGATCCCTGACTCAGCACCGCACTGCCATCTCACCCTGCCGCATGATGCCAGACACATTTGCCAGCATGTGACAGCCCTTGCTCCTCACGGCCTTCACAACAATCTGGGAAACTCCTCCCCGGTGCCGTCATGCAGTTTACTTGTTCAGTCATGAGACTTTGTGCAAGTGTTTGTTAGAAAACAGGCTTGAGTTTTACTACAGCTATGGGCAAGGAAAATAAGGTTAAGCAAAGCTTGATCTTGAGTTTTCTCTCTCCTTAAAATGGAATGAAAAAAGCCAAGAGAACCCGAGATGAAAGCCTGATTCCCTTCTCACCACAGGAAAATTATATTTGCTTTCTCAGGACATCAAATGACTCATTTCAATCTTGTGGGTAATGCAACTTTAGCTTAACCGAGGGAAAAAAAGAATAGAGATACAGCTAAGATCGAACGTATGGATAAACAGAGGCTAATGAAACAGGAACTTGGATTAAACTCAGAATGGTTTAAATATAGGACAGGTAACAGCACAATAGTTGCGCACCACACTGGAAAAGTGCTAAACCTACATGCAGATGGCTTTTCTTTCTTAGAGTCAGTTGTAACAAATGCTTTTCTGTTCCTTTGAAGCAATGTGAAAGCTTTTCAATTTCCTTTGTTCCTGCTCTATATGCAGCTGCAAGCAAGGGAGAATTCCAGCTGCTGTGGATATTCCAAATCAACAGGTTGTGGTTTTAAATACCGCCACCCTCTGCAGTTACCCAAACTGTTAAATTCTCAGTTTAAGCACATAAAGTGCATAGCCTCATATGTTTACGCCCTTGTTTTCCACAGAAGAAAAATTTAAATGAGTGCAGCAGGCTGAACTTCATTAATCTGCCTATTTCTGGCACAAGGGAAGATAAGCTTGAAAACAGTAGCAATAACGCTTCAGAAAAATTAACTTGAGGTTATGCTCTCAGGGTGATGCAAGAACAAAAAGTCACATTGCTTCTCCAGGCTCTGCCAATTTGCTTTGGCTTCATTTTGTTAACCGAGGAAGAGGTTCGCATGTGTGTACTGGACATGAACTTTCTTCAAATTGGCTAAGTCACATGCTCATTATTACAAAACATTTCAGAAGTGCAACAAAAATCATATGATTTCATGTCTGCTGCAGATAGGTTCCTTAAGTGCATAAAAAAAAGAGGCAATTAAGGGATCCAAACCAGTAACTATTTAACTGCTTTTTGTAACATTAGCCGTCCATTTTTGCCATTTAACTTTGAATGCCAGTTTTATATGGAGATTCCTTGGACCAACAACAAATTGGAAAGGCAAATGCTAATCAAAATTCTTTTACACAAATATATTCAGAAAAGGAAACTGGGAAATTACTCCACTAGAAAGAGTCTTTTAAACAGAATTTATCCTGGTCAGGACACAGGCCGCCTGTTCTGCTAATCCTGAGCAATTAAACATTTTTATTCTTTCCCCTTATTTCTTGTAAAAAACAAAAAAAGCTGCAACACATTAAAAATGTAGGGCACTATTGAATTCCTTGTCCCTGTGGGATGGAAGGCTGTGAAAACTGGCATACACCTAGCAGATTGTTTTTGAGAGTCCTTCTGCAGGCCAGGACTGGTGGAGCCAACTTTTATAGCGAATGAAAAAGCATCATTTTCATTTCACCTAATAATTTCTTAGATACAGTGATATTTAATCCTTGTAACACTTATTATCAGCAAAAATGGCTATCACTGACCTGCAGGGGACTAGTAATGATTTTAATCTCTGGATAAAACTGTACCTGGTTTAAGTTGGCTGAAACAGCCACTGATGTTTTTGTGATCTGAATCAAATCCCTTGTGTAGATAAATCCCCACATTCAAACCTCGCAGGATATTTGGATACTTTGTCTGGGTAGCTTTTATAGTCAGAGGTCTGCAAAGTCCCCACGGGGACCGTCCTGCTTTCAACATTTCACATGAAAACTTATATTGCTACCACCCTCCTGTCTCCCTCCAAATAATCAAGGAGATTGGCCAGATTTCACTTTGGAGCCTTTCAACATAATTTCACTTTACAAGTTTAAAGGAAACAGGCTGTTGGTGTTGTTATACCCATTCCTCACAGGGTTCCATGTGCTGTATTAAGAGCACATCTGTATACACCAATAATTCCTTTTCTTTTGCATTTATCCAGTATTTATTATAACTTCAGATTTTAGGTCTAATTAGAAATTGCTGGTTCCATTAAAAAAAAAAAAAATTTTGTAAGATTATTCCATCATACCCAGATTAGGAATTAAACAATATTCCTGATTTCAGTTTAAAAGCAGGAAATTAATTAAACTTTTTTTTACTAAGGTTTTGATTTGCAAAAAACGAGCCTTTTCACTTTCTGGAAGTCACCGTTACTTTCCTGTTAAGTGGACATTTGGTTTAAGAGTGACAGAATCAAAAGTAAGTTTCTTCAACAGCTTCCATAAAAAAGTGAACTGGAATTAGGACAAAAGAAACATACTGGAAGAAGCAGCAGCAATTGCCAACTTGATTTGGCTTACAGGAAATTAGCAAGCAATGTTTATGTACTCATGAAACATTCCAAGAAAGCATAACATTACACTAGACACCACTGGTAGACAGAGGATGCTCCCAAGGGAAAAGCTAGTGGAGACAGAGTTCAGTGAAAAGGTAGCTGACAGTGAATTTGAAGGGGAAGAAGGGGGGGGGGGGCCAC